>LSQX01348868.1_pt1 | contig 17013 bp, 16 predicted proteins | sample 654561 | NCBI WGS metagenome assembly LSQX01 (sample SAMN04489861, study PRJNA283612) | anaerobic digester metagenome | isolation source: 4 biogas reactors fed with cattle manure at either 37C or 55C with and... | place: Denmark: Kongens Lyngby | collected 2014
GCATTTCCGCTCTCAATGAAGGCAAGCCACTGGCTGAGCGTGAAATAGGGAGATTTCAAAACCATCTCCCGCCATTGATAGATAAAATCATCGGATACCGGCTTGTCGCTTGATTTTTTTTTAAATACCGGAAAAGAGAAGTGCAGGTCGGGATGCACGAGTTTATTGTATTTGATGCACGAAGGACACACGCCGCAGGAATCATTTTCATTGCGGTTTCGGCAGGAGATATACTGCGCAAACGCAATGGCAAGTCCCAGTTTGCCAACCCCTTCATGTCCCGCAAACATCATGGCATGACTGATCCGCTGTTCCTTCACCGAGCGGATGAGCCTCTCCTTTATCTTGTCCTGTCCGATTATATCTTTAAAAAGCATAGTTCAAAAATAGTGGTTTTGAAATGGATTCGGGCAATCCTGCACGTTATTTATGAAACATTTTTTAATTTGAAGTTTTCGGAAGGTTTTCTTTATTTTTCAGCCCGATATATTGCTTATCTTTGATTAAAATTTACAGAATTCATTAAAAACGAATAAAATGCAGACAATAGACAACTACAATTTTTCCGGGAAAAAGGCGCTGATTCGTGTTGATTTCAACGTGCCTCTGAATGAGAATTTTGAAATCACCGACGACACCCGTATGCGGGCAGCGCTGCCAACCATCAAAAAAGTGATGGAATCCGGTGGCTCACCGATTATCATGTCGCACTTCGGTCGTCCGAAAAGCGGCCCGGAAGATAAATTTTCCATGCGCCATCTGGTGGCACATTTAAGCAAACTGCTTGGCACAGAAGTGAAACTGGCTCCTGACTGCATAGGCGATGAAGTGAAAAAGCTTGCCGCCTCACTGAAGCCGGGGGAAGCGCTCCTGCTTGAGAACCTGCGTTTTCACAAAGGGGAAGAAAAAGGCGACGAAGAATTTGCCGGGCAACTGGCAGAAATCGGCGATTGCTGGATAAATGACGCTTTTGGCACTGCACACCGGGCACACGCATCAACAGCCGTGATAGCCAAATTTTTCCCGAATGATAAAATGTTCGGATATTTGATTGAAAGCGAAGTGCAAAGCCTGGACAAAGTGGTGAAAGACCCGAAACGTCCGCTGACGGCAATCATGGGCGGCGCCAAGGTTTCATCGAAAATTACGATTATTGAAAATCTGCTGAGCAAGGTGGACAATCTGATTTTAGGCGGCGGAATGACCTATACTTTTGTGAAGGCAAACGGCGGCGAAGTGGGCGATTCCATTTGCGAACCCGATTTTTTAGATACTGCCCGCAACATCGAAAAGCTGGCTAAGGAAAAAGGGGTCAATCTGGTTATGGCTACCGATGTGGTGGCTGCCGATGATTTCAACGAAAATGCAAATACCCGGATTATTCCGGCGGATCAGATTCCGGAAGGCTGGCAGGGACTGGATGCCGGGCCGGAAAGTATCGCAAAATTCAAGGAAGTGATTGCAAAATCTGCAACCATTTTATGGAACGGCCCGGTGGGCGTATTTGAATTTGACAAATTTGCCGAAGGATCAAAAGCTGTGGGCGAAGCCATTGTGGAAGCCACCGAAAAAGGCGCTTTTTCACTTGTCGGAGGCGGAGATTCAGTGGCTTGTGTGAATAAATTCAAGCTTGCCGATGGCGTTTCCTATATTTCAACTGCCGGCGGCGCCCTGCTCGAATATCTCGAAGGACGCACACTTCCGGGAGTAGCAGCAGTCAGAGGAGAATAAAAATTTTCAGCATACTGAAAAAAGATATAAACCCGGAGTCATAAGTTCCGGGTTTTTCATTAAAAAAGCCAATGGTCAGGATCAAAAATTGTAGAGGCAATATACCTGTAAGGCTTGTTTCCTTCCTGGTTAGCGTTATCCCACGACCAAATTCCATGGTTGGCCGGCCAGTCTCCGAAGCGGCCCTCTTCATAAAATACTATTCCATGTTGGATGTCCTTACCAGCAGCATTATTTTCCTTTTCTGGTTTCGTATTGCATGACGCAAGGAATAATATTAAAATTGAAATTTCTCTCAAATTTGGCGACCCTGTGAGTTTTTTTGATTTTATGTCATTCAAATTAATTAATGTTTTTTATATAATCATGCCAACCGAAGTCAATGAAATCCCACGATATATCCTGATTCTTTATTTTAATATGGAGGAATCCGGATTTTCCATTACTGAAGCCCTGCCATGTAGGACGCCCTGCAATTGAACCTCCTGTAATGAAATGAATATCTGATTGATGAATATAAATATCTTCCATCATGTGTATATGCCCTTGAAGTACAAGTTTCAGATTATGACCGGAGAATAAGTCCAATAATTCATCCCGGTTGTTTATCCATTTATTATCTAAAGTATTGGTGGAATGAATTTGTCGCATCACCGAAATCAGAGGAAGATGGGTGGAAACAACAATAGGCGTTTCGGGGTCAATCTCAGACAAATGTTGGCGAAGCCAGTTTATTTGTTCCTCTGATATAACGCCAATATATCTGTTGTCCTCCACGTCAAGAGAATTTAAGATGATGAAATGCCAATTCTGATAATCGAAAGAATAATATGTTTTGCCAAAGTATCGTTCAAACATTCCATATTTATAATCCGGGTGATCTTTAATCGCCCCGTCTTCTTTATAAATTCCATAAAGTTCGTGATTTCCGATAGTGTGATAAACAGGCATATTTAATGAAGCCACTGCATTTTTATAATCCTGAAATAGTGAGTCTGCCCACACTTGTCCCCTCATTACATCATACACTTGATCACCGCCCATTATTGCAAAAGCAGCGCCCAGTTTATTTGCCGTGTCTATTGCAACTGAAAATGCTTTATGAGGACTAAAGTCAATTGTCTGAGGGAGATTAGGATACTTATGTTTGGGTTGTAGATGAATATCCGTCATGAAGATAAATGAGAAATCTTCATCATTACTTCCTTTCTGGCTTGTATTATTTTTTGAGCAGCTGATAAAAAATATTGCCCAAATAAAAACAAGTGTGATCCTCATCATACAAATTAGATTACAATTCCCTGTAATAAAGCTCTTTGGCTTCAATCTTCATTCCGGGGTTATGTCCCTGAATGGCAAAATGTCCTGTTTTATATTCGTCGTCTTCATGGGTCATTACCAGAGTTTCATTCACCCAGAAACTGATTTTGCTTCCCTGAACCAATATCCGGTAGGAAAACCACTCCCCGTCCTGGGTCAGCAGCTTGAGGGCTTTTCCGGTAGGTTTTCCGGGTTTCCACAACCAGCCGGTGTACGCTTCCTGGTTATTGCAAATCTGCGCTTCATATCCTCTGGGAAATCCATTCGGGTCATCTGCCGGGGGAACCGCCCTGAAGTAGAATCCGCTGTTTGTTTTTTCGCCGGAAATACGGAACATGCCTTTAAACTCAAAGTCTGTGGCTGTAACATCCGTATAAATATGTCCCATTCCGTCTTCACCGGTTAAAACACCTTTTTCAACATACCATTTTGCATTTCCCCGTTCAAACCATCCCGACAAGTTTCTCCCGTTAAACAGGGAAATCCACTTGTCCTTAGGCTGTGCTTCACTGAAGTTTCCGATGAATAGAAGAGTGAATGTCAATAAAATAATTTTTCTCATAGTTCTATTTTCAAAATTTTCAAAATCAGACCGGCATATCCGGCAACGACCAACCTTCGCGATAGTTGTGTTTTATCAGCTCTTTTGCAAATGCCTGAGCGTTAATCGGATCGCTCCAGACTTTATTAAATCTTGGGTGCCCTTCAATGATCTCCATTCCGTCGTCAATGCAGAACTTGAATTCTTCATTGTCGCGAATGTTGGTGAATTCCATGTTGGGTCCGTCCCAGTGCAGCTCCTTGTGCAAATCCTGCAAACGGACTGCGAGTACACCCATAACCACCATTTCATTAAACGGTCCGGCTTCTGAAAACGGCGAAGCGGTTTCCGTTCTGTTTTCGGGATTTTCCTTACATGCACGAATCCAGTCCTGCTCGTGGCTGAGTTCAATACGTGGAATCAGTTTCGGTGCATTGGGCACACGACCTGACACCAGCCAGGGTTTCCGGCCATAGCAGCCGCAAATGAGCTGGTCTTTTGTTCCATGGAAAATCACTCCGCCACCATCGTAATTCATATCGCGGCCTTCGGGCCAGTTTGAAGGTTTCATCGGGCGCATTCCGCCGTCCATCCAGGTAACCTGAACTTCCGGGAGATTGATTTTTATTCCTTTAGTCTTCGGACGAGCCGGGAAAACGAGCTGAACAACTTCGCTGTCGGGCGGCGAATCTGTCATCAGCAAGGTGGAAACGCCCTGCACTTTTGTCGGGTACCCCAATTTTAATCCCATGAAAACAGGATGCAGGATATGACAGGCCATATCGCCTAATGCTCCGGTGCCAAAATCCCACCAGCCCCTGAATGTCCACGGGGTGTACATGCGGTGGTAGGGGCGGAACTTTGCAGGTCCGATAAACAGGTCCCAGTTCATGGTTTCGGGCGGCCACATTCCGGTTTTTGGTGCAGCCAGACCCTGCGGCCACAAAGGTCGGTCGGTAAATGCTTCAACTTTTTTGACTTCGCCGATTTCATCATTCCACAACCACTCCTGAATCAGGCGCACTCCCTCTTCGGAAGAGCCCTGGTTGCCCATTGAAGTGGCCACTTTATACTTTTCGGCAAGTTTTGTCAGCAGCCGCGATTCATAAACGGAGTGGGTAAGCGGTTTCTGCACATAGACATGCTTGTTCAGCGTCATGGCATGGGCTGCGACAATGGCGTGCGTATGGTCTGCGGTTGCCACCATAACGGCATCAATGGATTTCCCCATTTCGTCATACATTTTTCGCCAGTCCCAATATTTTTTTGCATTGGGGAAATGGTCAAAGCAGCGCTGACTGTGCGCCCAGTCCACATCACACAGTGCAACAATGTTTTCGGTTTCCATTTTTCTGAGGTTGCCGAATCCCATTCCGCCAACTCCAACTCCGGCGATATTCAATTTGTCGCTGGGCGCTTTGTGCCCTAATCCGGCAATTACATTGCTTGGAACCACCGTTAACCCGGCAGCAGCGGCAGCGGTAGTGCCAATGAAATCCCTTCTTTTAATCTTTTTGGTCTCTTTCATAATACTTTTATTTTTGAAAATTATTTGTCGGCTCTCTTTCTTGAAAATTGCAGTCAAACTTTTCGCACGAAAAAGGGAAATCACGAAAAAAGCTGTCTGTCCATGCAAATTTAAGCAGTTGGTCAATCATTGGCAAATAAGTTCGTTGCCAATTCTGAAAGTATTTTGGCAAAATGATAAAAATCGCGGCACTCCGGATGCATCGCTTTATTGTTTGAAGGGGGTCAGCCCGGCCAGTGGGTTTCAATTCCCTGCTTTCTGATCCACTCCTGAAATTCAGACAGCAGTTTATCGTTTTCGCGGACTTCTCTTGCCGGGACTTTTTTCATTCCGGCAAAAGCTGCCAGACAGCCAACTGCTTCGCCGATGCTCCATTCAACCGGATGCAGGCGATAGCAACCGTTGGTAATGTGCGTGGTTCCGATATTTTTATTTGCGGGTAGCAGATTGTTCATGCGTTGTGGAATCAGGGCGCCCAAAGGAATCTGAAACGGCAGCGAGCCAAAGTCAATATAATTGTCGCCGGCGCTGCTGGGATGCAAATCAATGTGATAATATCCGACACCCACGCTGTCGTAAAAGTCAGCGGCTTTTTTCCCTTCTTCTTCGCCGGCAACGAGTTTCCGGTTTTCAGCGCCCACGTGCTCTTCCAGAACCGTGAACAGCGCTTTGATTCTTCTGGATTCGCGGATATAGGGATATTTTGCCATGCCGTCAGTTGTTCCCATGACATCTCCCCGGAGCCTTAAGCCGGGCCATCCAAGTCCGCCATCCGAACGGGGCGCTTCAGTCTGCAGCCAGTAAAAGAGCGACAAGCTCAGCTGCTTTGCAGCTTCGATATGCTTTGCAAATTCTGCTTCGCTTACATCAATGATATTGCCCGGAAAATAGTCATTCTGCGGCCAGTTTACGATGGTAATGTCCCCGTCATAAGCACCTGCCGCAAAATTGTTTTTATTGATAATTCTTCTGTATAACCACAAATTCAGCATCTCCCCGGTTTTTAATCCCTCAGGATGAAAACCAAGTTGCTTGGGCTTTAATGTTTTGGGGTCGGAATAACTTAAATCCAACAATCTTCCGCTCCAGGGCGGATTCATTTCAGGAATATAGGCGCTCCAGAATGGATAATCTTTCGGGCGGTCAATGATATTGTTTGCACCTTTTTGATAATCCATGGCAAAGCACATGGTGAATGCCTGGTTGTTTTTCGGATTCCCGGCTTCGGGGGCATGGAGTTCGCCGGTCTCCTTTTTTGATTCTGTGCCGGTGATATATTCCGTTCCGCTCAGGGGAAGCAAATCGCCACACTCCGTGGCATCCACAAAATAAGGAGCAGACAGGGACATGCGATGGCCGGTTTTATTGTTGGAAACGATGATTGATTTCACGTAATCTCCGTTCACATCCGCTTTTTCAGCTTTGTATTCCGGCAATACAACCAACTTTCCCGCGCTTATGTAAGGCAGCAGCATCTCTGTCAACACAGCCACGGCTACCCGCGGTTCATGGCAAATCCGGGAGACACTTCCGTCGCCGGGATTCAGGTTTGCCCTGCTTTTCGCATCATCGGTCAGCGGGTAATTCCGTTTGTAGTATGCTCTGATTTTCCTTCGGAATTCCATATAGGAAGCCGGAGCGCCATGAGACTCAATCCACTGATGTTCATCCGGCGGAACGCCTTGCTGCGAAACCTGGCCACCGATCCAGTCGGTTTCTTCTGTCATAATCACGCGCAGCCCGTTGCGGCAGGCGGCAATTGCTGCCGCACAGCCTCCTAAACCGCCACCGGCAATAACCACGTCAGCAGATAGTTCTTCCGGGAAACTATTTGCTTTGCTGTGCAAACCAGTCCGGTTCGCACCTGCACATGCCTGACCCGCCAGAAGCACCCCTCCGCTGCCGGCTGCTACAAGTGATAAGAAATTTCTACGTTTCATGCTACATCTCAATAGTTGTTCTTTTGCCGGGAAATCACATCATCACCAGCATTCTGTTAGTGTGTGATTAGGCAAATATGCAAATATGTTTTGATTTGAAACTTGCTCTTTGGAATATTTTGTTGACAGACACTATTTTACCGTACCCACTCATGCCTAACCTTTTGGTAATTGTTTTTCATGCCCATGCCCTGTTCATGTAAACGAATTAATTGCAGTTACAACAAAAAAAGGATGAATCATTCCTGATCCATCCTTTTCTTTTTATTAATCAAAGTTGCTTAATATTTTGCAGCTTCTGCGATTTTTTTGGGAATATCAACATTGTCCATTTTGTGTGTGAACAAATGCTGACCTGCTCCAATTGCAAAAACCGGCACGTATCCGCTCGTATGGGATCTTGTGGCCCATTCCAAACCGGCAATACTATTTAAAACCTCTTTTGCTTTTGCTGCAAGCATCGAATTCTCAGCATAGAGATTTACATCTTTTTCATCACGATTTTTTGCGAGGGTATTTTCATAAACATCGCGCAATAGTTTTTCATTTTCCCAATTAATGGGAACCTCTTTCCAGAAGCCCATTTTTTCTGTCAACAGATTTTTAACGTCTTCCCAGGATACCTTTCCTTCTTTTTCTTCACGCAGGTTGTTTATATGCGCAGTCAGCTCGTTTTGTGAGCACTGCTGGTATTGCAGGTTTTGAATCTTGTTATTGCCGATAGAACTTACACCGCCGGTATCGTGATCGGCAGTAACTACGATCAGGGTCTGTTTAGGATATTTTTTGTAGAATTCGAAAGCTACTTTAATCGCTTCATCCATGTCGATAGTCTCTTTGATCATCGTAGCGCCGTCATTTCCATGGCCCCCGCCATCAATTTTTCCGCCTTCCACCATCAGGAAAAACCCTTTTTTGTTATCCTTTGTCAGCACATCAATGGCTGCTTCCGTAATTTGTTTCAGGGTAAGATCTTCTTCTTTGCGATCGATAGCATACGGTATTCCGCCTGCTTTATCTTCATGCACAAGGATTACTTTTTTAGAATTACCTGCATTCATTCTGAAATCTTTATAACCTTTTGAAACGGTATATCCGGCTTTTTCCACGAGTGAATAAACGTCGCGGGCATCTCCAAATCCGGCGCCTGCAAAAAAGTCAAAATCAGAGGCTAAAAGGTCATGTGATATTTCGTACATCATACCGCGATTTTTTTGATGGCCATAAAAAGCTCCGGGTGTAGCATGATTGATTGTTACAGTAGTAGTAATCCCTACTTTTTTGCCCGCTTTTTTTGCTTTTTCTGCAACACTTTCCACTCTGTTGCCATTGGGATCCAGTCCCAATGTGCCATTGGTCGTTTTTTCTCCTGTAGCCAATGCAGTTCCTGCTGCGGCAGAATCTGTAACATCTGAATTCCCGGAATAAGTGGTAGAGAGAGTAGCTACTGGGAATTGAGTCATCAACAACGACGCTGAGCCACGCTCACCATTCAGATTGGAAAGATAGGATTCTGTCATATTCACAACCTCCACGCCCATTCCATCACCAATAAAATAAAAAACATACTTTGCTTGTCCGGATACGGATTGTATCCAAAAAGACATTGCCAAAAACAACGAAAAGATAACGTAACGTTTCATTCTTTCAATTTTCATATCACTCACTTATTAAAATTAATTTATAGATTTTCTTATGATAAAAAAGGGCTTTGGATTTGGTAAGATGTTGATGTATAGTGGCTTTTAGGGTGAGGCCAAGATCAAAAAGAACTTCACAAAAGCAAAAATAGATTAAATTCAAAGAAGACCAACAATTTTAGCAGCTTTTTTATAAATATGATTTTTCCCTGCGGCACTCATTCCCTTTGAATATAAAATCCGGTTTCCAATCTGACAATGAAGTCAAGAGGAATAAGTGCTCCGACAGACAGGCGTCACACAAAAAGCAATCAGAAAAATCCAATAAACCAATAAACCTGTACTGATCCTGCCGAAGTATTCCGGTTCAGACAATTGTTGCCGGCGGATTTCTTTTGATTGGAATAATAGCTATTCGCTGAATCTTGCTACCAAGTATTCCCTGTTCAGGCGTGCGATGTTGGTGATGGAGATGCTTTTGGGGCATTCCACTTCACATGCGCCGGTATTGGTGCATGACCCGAACCCTAGTTCATCCATTTTGGCCACCATGTTTTTAGCCCGTTTTTTGGCTTCTATTCTGCCTTGCGGAAGTTTTGCCAGATGAGAAACTTTGGCGGAAACAAACAACATGGCCGATGAGTTTTTGCACACGGCAACACAGGCGCCACAACCGATACAGGATGCTGCATCCATGGATTCCTCCGCATCTTCATAGGAGACAGGAATTGTGTTTGCATCCGGAATACCGCCGGTATTCACAGAAACGAAGCCGCCGGCCTGAAGAATTTTTTCAAAGGCGGTGCGGTCCACAACAAGGTCCTTGATCACCGGAAATGCTTTTGCACGCCACGGCTCAATGGTGATGGTTTCGCCATCCTTGAACCTGCGCATGTGCAACTGGCAGGTTGTTACTTCGGTATCCGGCCCGTGGGGGCGCCCGTTGATGTAGAGACTACACGTGCCGCAAATCCCTTCCCGGCAGTCGTGGTCAAAGGCAATCGGGTCTTTCCCTTCAATAATCAGGTTGTTGTTTAAAATGTCAAGCATTTCAAGAAAAGACGAACCGGTGGAAATATTTTCAATCGTATATGTTTCAAAGTGCCCTTTGGCCGTTGCATTGTTCTGCCGCCAGACTTTGATATTGAGTTTTTTAAGAATTATATCTGCCATAATTGAAATTTTAAATTTTGAGTGCAGAGTAATAAGTAATTAAGTACGGGATGATGATTTAGCTGGAATTGATTGTTTGAAACCGTCAATCATTTTGGATTTTATCCCTTTTTGCCAAACTATCAATTCTTTAAATTTATACATTGCTCAATTTCCTGTAAATTTCTCACTACTCACTACTTGCTACTTACTACTTGCTACTCATTACTATTAAACTACTTATAACTTCTCTGTGTCAATTTAACATTTTCAAACACGAGCTCTTCCTTATGCATCACCGGCTCAACGCCTTCGCCTTTGTATTCCCAGTTGGAAACGTAGGTGAACAGGTCATCGTTCCGTTTGGCTTCTCCGTCTTCGGTAACCGATTCTTCACGGAAATGGCCTCCGCATGATTCTGCACGATCCAGGGCATCCAGCGCCATCAGCTCGCCGATGTCAAAAAAGTCGGCCAAACGCCCGGCTTTTTCCAATTCCGGGTTCAGGTTGCTCTTTTCACCGGAAATCCGTACATCTTTCCAGAACTCTTCGCGGGCTTCGCGAATCATCTGAATCGCCTTTTTCAGCCCTTCTTCGTTCCGGGACATGCCCACATAATCCCACATGATCATTCCAAGCTTCTTGTGGAAATAATCCACCGGTTTTGTGCCTTTTATATTGAATAACCTGTCTATCCGGTCGTTTACCGCTTTTTCAGCTTCTGCAAACTCAGGCGCATCGGTATCCGTTTTAGATACCAGAATTTCATTGGCAAGATAATCGCCAATGGTGTAGGGCAACACAAAGTACCCGTCGGCAAGACCCTGCATCAGCGCGGATGCGCCAAGGCGGTTGGCTCCGTGGTCGGAGAAATTTGCCTCCCCGATGGAGTAGAGCCCCGGCACGGTGGTCATCAGGTTGTAGTCCACCCAATTGCCGCCCATGGTGTAGTGGATGGCCGGATAGATCATCATCGGCTCCTTGTAGGGATCAACATCGGTGATTTTCTCATACATCTGGAAAAGATTCCCGTAGCGGGCTTTGATTACATCTTTCCCAAGTCTTTGAATCGCATATTTGAAGTCAAGATAAACAGCTTTTCCTTCGGGATTCACGCCAAATCCGGCATCGCACCGTTCTTTGGCTGCACGTGATGCAACATCCCGCGGAACTAAGTTCCCATACGAAGGATACCTGCGCTCAAGGTAGAAATCGCGGTCTTCTTCGGCAATGTCATTGGCCCTTATCTCGCCTTTGCGTAGTTTTTCAGCATCTTCCAGTTTCTTCGGAACCCAAACTCTGCCGTCATTCCGCAGCGATTCTGACATCAGGGTCAGTTTTGACTGCTGGTCGCCGTGCACCGGAATACAGGTGGGGTGAATCTGGACAAAACAGGGATTGGAGAAGAAAGCTCCTTTTTTATAGCACTGCCACGCTGCCGAGCCGTTGCTGCCCATTGCGTTGGTTGAAAGGAAAAACACATTTCCGTAGCCGCCTGTCGCCACCACCACGGCATGTGCGCCAAACCGCTTGATTTCCCCGGTTACCAGGTCGCGGGCAATGATGCCGCGGGCTTTCCCGTCAATAACAACCACATCCAGCATTTCATGCCTGCTGTACATTTCCACATTGCCAAGGGCAATCTGGCGGTTCATCGCCTGGTAGGCGCCAAGCAGCAGTTGCTGTCCGGTCTGGCCGCGCGCATAGAAAGTGCGGCTCACTAAAACGCCGCCAAATGAACGGTTGGCAAGCAAACCGCCGTATTCACGACCAAACGGAACGCCCTGAGCCACACACTGGTCAATGATGTTAGGTGAAATTTCGGCCAGGCGGTAAACATTGGCTTCGCGCGAGCGGTAATCGCCTCCTTTGATGGTATCTTCAAACAGACGAAAAACCGAGTCGTTGTCGTTTTGATAATTTTTTGCAGCGTTGATTCCGCCCTGGGCGGAAATTGAGTGTGCGCGACGGGGGCTGTCCTGAATGCAAAAAGCTTTCACTTTGTAGCCTAACTCTCCGAGTGAAGCGGCGGCAGAGGCTCCGCCAAGGCCGGTGCCTACCACAATCACCTCCAGCCTGCGCTTGTTTGCCGGACTGACAACTTTAATTTTGGCTTTGTGATTTGTCCATTTTTCGGCCAGCGGCCCTTCTGGTATTTTTGAATTTAAAATGCTCATCGTACTCTTTTTATCTATTTATATAAGCCTAACATAAAATAAAGCGGGATGACGGAAAAACCGACCGCAACAAGAATTGCATAAATATTCCCGATGACTTTCAGCCTTCTCATCCAGTGTTTGTTATTCAATCCGAGAGAATGAAACCCTGACCAAAAGCCATGGGACAAGTGAATTCCCAGAAAAATTCCCCCAATGAGGTAGAGGATATTGTGCAGCATACTGCTTTTAAACAAGCCGGATACAAGAACGTAGGAGTTCTTGATCTCTTTGCCGTTTATACTGACATCGGCGATGGTGTCGGGATTAAATTTGATTTTCCAGAAAAAATCACCGATGTGAATCACCAGAAAAACCAGAATGATTATTCCGATGACAATCATATTCCGCGAAGTCCATGAACTGGAGGCGCCGGGATTTTTGGCTTCATATTTTACCGGACGTGCCCGCCAGTTTTTATACTCCAGAAGAAACCCCCAGAGGATATGAACCAGAAACCCAATGGCCAAAACAGGTTCCATGATTTTTATCAGCGGGTTGGTGGTCATAAAATCGGCAGCCACATTGAAAAGCTTGCCGCTGTCGTCAAAAATCAACAACAAGTTCACTGTCAGGTGAACAGCAATAAACAGAACCAGAAAAAGTCCTGAAATGCTCATAATAAACTTTCTTCCAACGGAAGCAGTAAAAAAGTTGCTCATAAATTATTTATTTAAAAATATTTCCTTTTAAAGGGAAGCAAAAATAAGCCAATCCTTATTGATCCCAAAAAGTTTGATCCAAAATCAGTAATTTAAATTCTTTCTAAACAATTTGACTAAAAATCTTAATTTTAGGGCAAAATAGCAAAATCAATAACATGATGAGTACTTCTTTTCTCCTATTCATTGTTGTTTCTGCAGTGGCTTTGCTTCTGTTTCTTGTACTGAAACTTAAAATCAGCGCCTTCATTTCTTTACTGATCACAGCCATTTACGTGGGCATTCTTGCAGGGATGCCGCTCAATGAAATTACCCGTTCCATTCAGGAAGGCATGGCCGGCACGCTTGGTTTTGTGGCTACTGTTGTGGGGCTTGGAGCCATTTTCGGGCAGATGCTCGAAAGTTCGGGCGGCGCCGAATCACTGGCGCATTATCTGGTGAAAAAATTTGGCAGCGAAAGGGCTTCGTGGGCAATGGTGATTACCGGTTTTGTGGTGGCCATTCCGGTTTTTTTAGATGTCGGGTTCATTATTCTGGTTCCCATCATTTATGCCCTGTCAAGGGATACCAAACGGTCATTGCTCTACTATGCCATTCCGTTGCTTGCCGGACTTGCCGTTACGCACAGTTTTGTGCCGCCGACGCCCGGTCCGGTGGCGGTGGCAGATATTATTAACGTGCAGTTGGGCTGGGTTATCCTGCTTGGTTCAGCCATAGGCTTTCCCATCGCCATACTTGCCGGGCCTGTTTGGGGAAAATACATTTCAAAAAAGATTTATCTGGAACCTCCCGCCCATTTTGACAATGAATTTCAAAGGACTGATCCGGAGAATTACCCTCCGTTCCGGTTGATTGCCGTTATCATTTCCATTCCGTTGCTGCTGATTCTGGTCAACACATTCACCGGTGTTGCCGTTTCCAAAGGCGTGGTAGCCCAATCGGTATGGACGGATATTCTTGAATTTGCGGGGCATCCTTTTTCAGCGCTGATTATTGCCACGCTGATTGCTATCTGGTTTTTGTGCATCAGACGCGGAATGGGCAAGCAGCAAGTTCTGGAGCTGAGCACCAAGGCGCTTGGGCCTGCGGGCATTATCATTTTGATTACCGGCGCCGGCGGCGTGCTGAAACAGGTGCTGATTGACAGCGGAATCGGGCAGGTTATGGCGGAATCCATGGCCGGTTCTTCGCTGCCGCCCATATTGCTGGCATGGATTCTTGCCGCCGTTGTGCGGATTACCCAGGGCTCTGCCACAGTGGCGATGATCACCGCAGCCGGAATCATCGCTCCGGTCATCGGGGAATTTGCCCTGAACGATCCGCAGCGCGCACTGGTGGTGATTGCCATAGCCTCCGGCGCTACAATCCTTTCCCACGTGAACGACAGCGGGTTCTGGCTGGTCAGTAAATACCTCGGCATGAATGAAAAACAGACGCTGCAAAGCTGGACGGTTATGGAGACAATTATTGCAGTTTGCGGGCTGCTGCTCACTTTGCTTGTAAGTCTGTTTTTTTAAAATTATTCCATATAAAAATACTTTTTAATACTTTTTTTATATATTCGTCCTTGAAATGTAGTTTAAAATTCACTAAATTAAATTGTTATGAAAAAGTTTCTTTTCCGGAGTTTTAGTGTCTTCATGGCGATTACGCTGCTGCTGGCACAAAACTTTTCTGCTTATGCAGGGACTCATCCCGTCATTTATGATGAATCTGACTTTACGTATGATGAAGCGTTACTTCTTGCAGAATTCGAAGAGCTGAATGCACTGGATGCATTAGTGGAAACGAATGAAGGGGTAACTTTTTCAATGTTGGAAGCTGAAGGCAGTTTACTGGTTGCAGAGATGGATAATGCTGCAGCGCCCATGGGAATGGCAGGTAATCAGGATGGACCGCCGCTTGGTATTCCTTCATTCCTCTGGGGATGTGTATTTGGTATTGTCGGCTTGCTTCTGGTCTATATCATGACCGACAACAACAAGGACGAAGCGAAAAAGGCGCTTTGGGGCTGCGTGGCCTCATCCGTTGTGGGTGGAGTATTATATATGGTGCTTTGGGGAGCCTGGGCTGCGGCGGCTACCACTTATTAATGTAATTTATCTTAAATTATTTTAACAAAGGCTGTTTGACTCAACAACAGCCTTTGTTTTTACTGCCATGAGAATCACCGTTTTAATTGTCCTTTTTTTTAGTTCTGCTTTTCTGAATCTTTCTGCACAGGAGTATTTTAGAATTGGTGTGGATTTTACCACAAAAACAAAACCCGCAGAAGGAAAACCGAACCTCACCAAGGGGAAAATTTATTACGATAAATACTCAAAGGAGCTTATCTACGACATTCATTTTCCCGAAAAAGAAAAATGGGTCGTGCAGGATACGCGGTTATACAAGCTGGTGAACGATTCCATCTATTTTGCGGAAGAAATTCCATCGCTGAATGAATTCACCATTTTTCACCTGGCGCTCAATTCCAACCTCAATTATTTCGGGCTTGACCAGGCCAATTATTCCATCAGTAAAGTGGACAAAGCCGGTGATTTGATTGTTACCTACTGGAAAATTCCTCCGCAAATTCAGAAAATGATCGGAAGCATTGCCGTAGCACGAAAAGACGACAGCCTGCACAGCGTGATTATCTCCGATGAAAATCTTCAGATACGGAATAAACAGTTTTTCAAGGATTATATCCGGTCCGGTGGATTTGAATTTCCGGGAACAGTGATTCAGATTCTCTACGATTCGGAACAGAGGGAAAACTACCAGCTTATGGAGTTTAGAAATGTTGTTTTAAATGACACGGAGAATGATGGGAACTACCATTACAGAATACCTGAATAAACGGTTGCACATGAGGGTTGTTTTTGTGGTTGCGCTTTTTGCCGGCTTTGCTGGCAGGGGAAGTGCGCAGGAAAATGATTCCTATGGGTTCGGTGAAATTCAGGGGCTGTTCAATGCCCATAAACATACGCTGCAAAAATATTCAGACCGGCATATCAAACCGAAAAATGAGCTTGAATTCATAATGGCATCCGGATTTGATATTTATAAAGCATTTTTCTCCTCGCAGGATAATCCCAGTTGTGTTTTCTATCCTTCATGCTCAGAATATTCTGTTCAGGCATTCCGGGAAAAGGGTGCATTGTTCGGAACGCTTTACACTTTTGACCGTCTTTCCCGATGCCACCATTTTGTAAAGCCCGGCGAGTATTATTTTGATCCTTCCAAACAACGTTTTTATGATCCTGTCAGATAAAAAACTGCTGTTTTTTCTGCTTCTTTTTTTTCTTCTGAAATCAGGAAGTTCACAGGACCTGTTCAACGCTGAAAATTCCAGGCGGTTTGCAAATTATTTGATGAACACCCGGCAATATCATCTGGCAGCCATTGAATATGAACGCATTTTAAATATTTCACCTCCTGATGATGAAACCGGCATCAACCTGTTAAAAGCTTACCGGTTTGACAACAACTGCAATTCCTCTTTTCAAAATTTCAGGGCGCTGAAAATGGAAAGCTTTCTGAAAAGCAGCGCTGTTGCAAAGGAATTTCTGAATCTGGCGCTCATGTGCAACTGTTGCTACACCGATAGCGCATTCGGGCAGGCGCTTTTGCCGCTGGATGGTGATACCCGGCAGTTTTACAGGCTTGGCCGCTTTTTCTTCGGCAATGAAAACGACTCTCTTTTTCATTTGAAAAACACTTTTCAAAATCAGCTTTTAAACAGCTATCCGTCAGTTTTTTATTCCATTGAAAAAATGGAAAATTTCCAAAGGAAAAGTCCGGGACTTGCTGCGGCCATGTCAACCATTTTGCCCGGCAGCGGAAAAGCTTATTCCGGATTCTGGGGTGATGCCGTGATGTCGTTTGCTTTTGTTACCAGCAATGCGTGGCTGTCCTACAGGGGATTCAGTAAAAAGGGGACAAAAAGCGCCAGCGGTTGGATTTTCGGAGGCCTTTCACTGGGGTTTCATCTGGGAAATATCTGGGGGTCAGGCCGTGCCGCCCGAACGTATAATGAGATTGAATACGAGAAATTGTACAATGAAGCCAAAAGTAATATACACAGCCATTTTTAGCGCTTTTTTCCTTTTCTCGTCCGGGCAAAGCATTGATGAGGTTTACCTGTTTGCAGAAAAACAACTGGAAGCGGGAAATTTTCAGGAAGCGCTCACTGAATACCAGCGGGTTGCATTCTTCGACACAGAAAACCGGTTTGAACAAATCTATGAAAAGACCGGCGATTTGTTCTATATCACCGGCGACTACGATTCGGCAGTCAG
>LSQX01178019.1_pt1 | contig 17009 bp, 13 predicted proteins | sample 654561 | NCBI WGS metagenome assembly LSQX01 (sample SAMN04489861, study PRJNA283612) | anaerobic digester metagenome | isolation source: 4 biogas reactors fed with cattle manure at either 37C or 55C with and... | place: Denmark: Kongens Lyngby | collected 2014
CTCACGCTAAAGCGCCATACAAAAAAAGGAAACGCGTGCCGCGTTTCCTTTTTTGTATGTAAAACCGCGGGTTAAGCAAGATAAACCTTCATGCGCGGCGTAAAGGCCGCCGTTTCCCGAAATTACCTTAATAAGACAAGCTCATTCAGGAAAAAATAAACACAAAACCTGAAGAAAAGAGGCGTTTTGATGAGAGGACACCGCAAACTCGGCCGCCGCTCTCTGGTGCGGATAATCAGCTTTACTGTTGCCCTGGTGGCTGCGCTCGCCGCCAGCTCAATCAGCGCTTACGCTCTGGCGCACAGCTACCGGACAACAATGGAATACACCTACCAACGCGCCTTAAACCAGCTTTACGAATATGTATCGAAACTGAGCACGACCCTCGACAAGGGTCAGTACGCCGCGACCGAAAAACAGCTTCAGGGCCTCTCCACAAAGCTGTGGCAGGACGCGGGATACGCCAAAACAGCCATTGAACAGCTCCCGATTGAAGTCAGCGAAATCAGCAGCACCAGCAAATTCCTGTCGCAGGTGGGGAATTTCTGTATCGCGCTTTCAAACAGGGTCTCTGAAGGCGACCTGATAACCGATAAGGATTTGGAAACGCTGGACAGGCTCGCGAACTACGCCGACTCCCTCTCGGACAGGCTTGCCGAGATGATAAGCGACTTTGAAAGCGGGCGGCTGAAGCTCGGCGAAGTCAGGAAATCGTATCTTAGCAAAAGCAAAAAGCAGCAGACCGTCGGGGTTGACAGCGGCTTTAAAAAAATCGAGGAGAGCTTTGCCGACTACCCCACCATGATTTACGACGGCCCGTTCTCCGACCACATCTTAAAACAGCAGCCCAGACTCACCCAAAACAAGGGAAAAATCTCCCATGACAAGGCGCTGCAGATTGCGAAAGAAAAAACCGGCATCAAAAATTTAGAAAAAAGCGGAGAGACCGAAGGCAACCTGCCGACCTACGATTTTTCGTCCGATACCTCAAGGGTTTCGGTAACAAAATCCGGCGGCTATCTGGACTACTTTCTGAATTCCCGCCCGGTGGGTGAGCCTGAAATCTCCTACCAGCAGGCAATCAAAAAGGCCGAAAAAGTCCTTGCCGATTTCGGGCTTGCCGGCTTTAAATACCGGTACTACGCGTTTAACAACGGGGTGCTGACTGTCAATTTCGCCGCCACCCAGAACGGGGTGGTGCTGTATCCCGACCTTATAAAAGTCGGCATCGCGCTTGACGACGGCAGTCTGGTCTCATACGACGCCAAAGGGTATATCATGAACCATCACCGGCGCAGCCTGCCAAAAATCAAAATTTCGGAAAGCGACGCGCGCCGGAATCTGAGCAAACGGCTTACCGTGAAATCCCATTCGCTCGCGGTTATTCCGACCGAGGGACTGTCCGAAAGGCTGTGCCACGAGTTTTACTGCACCGGAGAAAAGGGAGAGAGAATTCTGGTATATGTAAATGTTGAAACCGGCATGGAAGAACAAATCCTGATTATCACCGAAGACGAAACCGGCGTACTGGCTATTTAAACTTCAGCCGCCCAACTCCGCGGAAGACAAGCAGCCGTTTTAAGGAGCGGTATTAAAAACCGTTATACTGTAACCACACCACAATTGTTAATTATTCATTTGCACCCAGCGCCCTCAGCTTGTGTAATCCTCCAGCAGGGAGGCGAGGGTGCGTTCGTCGTTCACAATTATGCCTTCCCTGATTTTTTGCTGTTCCTCCATCGGCAGGGTATCCAGATATATGTCAAAAAGCTGGTAGGGCGCGGTATCCGGCGGTATGAACACCGCCAGCTTATCTTCCCACGCGCCTATGATATAAGTCTGTGCGGCGGTGGTCCCGGCTGTATCGGTCGTCGTCTCCTGTGTGGCCGCCGCCGTGGTCAGACCCGGCGAAGGAACGGACTCGACAATCCGCCTGTTCGACCTGATTAAAGCGGCCAGAACAGCGGCGCAAAGCAGCAGGCCCGCCGCCAATGCGGCCCCGACCGTCCGCCTGTCCATACCCTGCCCCCTCCCCTTTTTTCTCCTACATATTATTTCCAGTTCTCATCAGTTTTATTCATTATTCTGCCGGAAACCGTCCGCGTGTTTTGGCTTTTATTACAATTTTGATATTTGACAATTGGGCCTTTCTGCTATAAGATATTCTTGCATTATGACACTTAAGGTTTATAATCCCCACAAAAACGATAAGGGAGGCGGGTGTTGTAATGAGCAGAATACAATCGGCAAAGAGCGCTTTTTTTAATTTTTTTAAAAAGAAGCCTGCCCGCATAGCGGTTAAAATACTGAAAACCGGGATGAAAATCCTTTTAACGGTTTTCCTGATAGGCGCCATAACCGCCAGCATAGTCAGCTGTGTGGTTGTGGCTTATGTGGTTACCAATTTCGACGGCTCCGAAGGGCTGCCCGACCTTGAGAACATCAACCTCAACCAAAGCAGTATCATATACGTCAAAAACAGCAAGGGCGAATGGGTTGAGGAACAGCGGGTGCAGGGCGCAAACAGTATATGGAAGGATTTGTCCGAAATCCCGGTGCACATGCAGCACGCGGTTGTCGCGATAGAAGACAAGCGGTTTTACGACCATTACGGCGTGGACTGGAAACGCACCGTTTACGCGGTCGCCAATCTGGTTTTCCGTTTCCATGACAACGAGTTCGGCGGCTCGACAATCACACAGCAGCTGATTAAAAACCTCACCAGCGACAACGTCAAATTAATTTCCCGCAAGGTGCGCGAAATCTTCCGCGCGGTAAAAATGGAAAGAAAACACGCCTCAAAGGACCAGATACTCGAAGCCTACCTCAACATCCTCCCGCTCGGCGGGGTGTCGGGGGTGGGCGCCGCCGCAAACTACTTTTTCGGCAAAGAGGTCAGTGATTTGACCATCGCCGAATGCGCGCTGATTGCGGGGATAACCCAAAACCCGTCAAAATACAACCCCTACCAAAACCCCGATAACGCGATACGCCGCCAGCGGATCGTGCTTTACGAAATGTATAATAACGGGTTTATCAACGCAGAGGAATATAAGCAGGCCTATAACGAGGAGCTTATTTTCAAAAACAGCATGAAAACCGTGGGCGTTCAGGATTACTATAACGACCTTATTACCGAAGACGTAATCAACGGCCTGATGGAAACCTACGGCTATTCACAGGAATACGCCGAGAGAATGTTCTATTACGGCGGCCTTAAGATATACTCCGCGAAAGTGCCCGAACAGCAGCGGAAGGTTTCGGAGATTTTTGAAAACGACAAGAACTTTCCGACCAAAATAAAAGGGGACAAACAGGACCCGCAGTCCGGGATTATGATAATCGACTACACCGGCAGGGTGGTCGCCACTGTCGGCGGCAGGGGAGAAAAGACGGCAAACCGCGTCTTAAACCGCGCGGTGGATTCCACCCGCCAGCCGGGCTCCTCAATCAAGCCGATTGCGGTATACGCTCCCGCAATCGACCTTGGGCTGGTTACTTATTCGACCATCATGCCCGATAAAAAAATCACCTTGAAAAACAACGTCAAATGGCCCAACAACTACAATAAAGCCCGATACTGGGATATGCCCATCGAAGAAGCCATCCAGCGCTCCCTGAACACCGTTCCGGCCCAGCTCATGGAGATGCTGACCCCCCAGCGGTCATTCGACTTTCTGACCAACAACCTGCATTTTTCTACTCTGGTCAAGTCCGCCCGCTTAAAAGACGGCATCCACACCGATATTGATTACTCGCCGCTTACCCTCGGCGGACTGACGTACGGGGTAAAATGCATCGAAATGGCGGCCGCCTATCAGGTTTTCGGCAACGGCGGGTTTTACAACAAGCCCTACACCTTCTACTACGTGGAGCAGGAAAAAAACGGCGTTACGGAAGTGCTGCTTCAGAACCAGCCCACCAACCAGTTCGCGCTGAATGAAGACACCGCCTATGTGATGAACCGGCTGCTGCAGCGGGTCATCAACGCGAAGGTCGCAACCGCTTACGGGCTGCAAATCGGTAGCCTTGAAACATTCGGCAAAACCGGTACCACCGACGACAACAAGGACGTCTATTTCGTGGGCGGCACCCCGTATTATGTCGGCGCCTGCTGGTTCGGGTATGACGACAACAAGGAGCTCAGGTCAAACCAGACCAGCTACGCAAAGAGCCTGTGGAAAAAATCCATGACCGCACTCCACGCCGGGCTCCCAAAAAAGACTTTTGATAAAAAAGGGAATACCGTCGAGCTTGAATACTGCTATGCCACCGGCAAGATTGCCACAAGCGGGTGCCCGAAAAAGGCGGTGGGGGTATATAAACCCGAATTCGTGCCGGACGTCTGCACCGCGCACGGCGGCACAACATCCGCAACCGGCGGCTCGACCACCGGCACTGCCGGCACCACCACAGCCGCCGCGACCACAACCGGGGACACCACTACCACTACAACCGGCGCTGTCAATGAATAAAGCCTTTTATATTTTCGGCCCTTCCCCACACAAAAAAGCCCCCGTCCGCTGACCCGGAAGGGGGTTGTTTGATGAAATCTTTAAAACATCGCGGATACGTCATCAACAAGGTTGCTGACATTCCGCAGCGCCTTGCCGACATTTTTTTTCAGGCCTTTCTTATTCGCGCGCACAAACATCGAGCCGGCGGCGCCGACGGCAATCCCGATAATGGCGCCCATGCCCGCGCCCCTCATAAAACTGTTAAATGTCCTCGCCATTCATATCCCCCCTATGTCTGTAAATTGTTAAGGACGGGCAGTCCCTGCTCAATTATTCTTTGTTGTATCCGTTGTTTAAATCAGGGTAATTAATGGAATTAAAACTATAATAAATCGGAAGGTGTTTTCAGTTGCCCAAACTAAACATCGTGCTTGTGGAGCCGGAAATACCCCAGAACACCGGAAATATCGCCAGAACCTGCGCCGCCACCGGCTCAAGCCTACATATCGTCCGGCCGATGGGCTTTCGGATTGACGACAGGAAGCTCAAACGCGCGGGGCTTGATTACTGGCATCTGCTGGATATAACTTACTACGATAGTCTTTCCGACTTTTTTGAAAAAAACCGCGGGCACCGACCCTTTTTCTTTTTCACCACAAAAGCGAAAAAGACCTACACTGAAGTGTCATACCCCGACGGGTGCTACCTTTTTTTCGGAAAAGAGACGGCCGGCCTGCCGGAGGAACTGCTTGTTAAAAACATCGAATCCTGCGTCCGTATCCCCATGCTGGACAACGATTCCGCCCGCTCCCTCAACCTCTCAAACGCGGTGGCAATCGGCGTCTATGAGGTCCTGCGCCAGTGGGGTTTCCCAAAACTTCGCCGGTACGGCAAACTTCCGACAGATTGATAATCCATCCGTCCGACCGCGCGGCCATAAAGCGGCGGGTTTATCGGCCGCCGCCCATTGTTAAAATTTGCAATATTATTTCAATGTGATATAATAGTCTGTAATGCTTGCGGTATGACAGTATTCATACTCAAAAGAAAGCCTCACAAACCAAGTAAAGGAGAGTAATGAAGATGTATACTCTGAAAGCAGAAAATCGTGATACGGGCTTAAAGCCCAAGCAGCTTAGAAAAAAAGGGATTATCCCCGGAGTCTTGTACGGAAAAAACTTTGACAGTTCGCTGAACATCCAGTTCCCACACGGGGAAGCGACCCGGCTGTTAAAGTCCAACTCGGTCGGCAGCAAGGTGCAGCTTGTGGTTGACGGCAAAGAGTACACCACCCTGTTGAGGGAAATATCCTTAAAGCCTGCCACCGGCGAAATCGAGCACTTGAGCTTTCAGGCCCTGCTCGCCGACGAACCGGTAACAAGCACCATGAGAATCGTCCTGCTCAACAGGGAAAAGATTTCGGGGCTGGTGCTGCAGCCGCAGGACGAGATTTCCTACCGCGCGCTGCCGGAACACCTGATTGACACGGTGGAAATCGACCTTGACGGCATGAAGGTGGGAGACAGCCTCAAAATCAGCGACCTTCCCATCGCCGGCAACCCCAATATCGAAATCCTGACCCCGCTCGAAACGGTTGTGCTCAACATCACCGAGGCGCGGGCCGCGGCCGTTGAAACGGCCGAAGAAAAAGCTGAAGAGCAGGATACCGAACCCGAAAAAGAAACTAGCGAAGAACCCGAAAACTGAGGCAGACGCGCTGTACCGCAACCGTCGGGCCGAACCGTTCCGGAGCGGTACCGTTGCATATTTAAACAGCGTCAAAAACCTGCGGCAGACTTTCACTGCCGCAGGTTTTTTGCTTTGCATAATGTCAAAACGCCAAATTCCGATTAATAAACCTCGCAGTCCCAAACGGCGACCGGCCCTTCATTCGGGATTGCGCGTTCGGAGCGTTCCCCGCTGATTTCGGAGATTTTTTCGAGTTTCACCGAGTCAATCCAGACTCCATCCCCCACATCCAATTTAAAGACTAAAGCTGCCATCTCCACAAATCCGTCGTAATCGGCGGTAATCTCACAAGCGTACTCTATCCATCCGCCCGGTTTAATATCAAAAATAAGCTCGGATGTCTTTGTCGGAGCCCACCATTCAACGCCTTCCTGATTATCCTTTGAACCCTTGGTCTTAAGCAGTGCGCGCAGGGTGGTGGTGAAATATTCGGAATATGCTAAGAAAGTCAGCCGATATGTCCCTGGGCCGGTCAATTCAAATGTGGATGTCAGGGTCTGATTAATATCCGAGCCGACTTTTGGAAGGTAGACTGACCCTCCCTTTTCGCCTGCCACATCGGTGTCCGCAACAACATCCTGCGATTGAGCGCGCCAGTCCTCAAGTCCATCCGAAAAATCACCGTTTCTGATTAGATTTTCCCCGACTTCAGGCACAAATGCGGCGCAACTGATTTTTTGTCGCATGCACTCCAGAAAAGAGATTTTTATATAACGCGCGGTTGTGGTTTCAAATCCGCATGACAGACAACTGTTCTCATTACTCTCGGTTTCAAAAACGGTGATAAAGCCCATAAATTTAAACTTGGACACATCTATCCGGATTTTTTTCGCAATCTGATTGCCAAACGCCAGTCTTACCTCCGACACCGGCACAGTTTTGCCTAAATCAATCAGCAGCCACGGCTGTTTGTCATCCGCTTTTGCGGTCCAATACCCGTTAACCTGCATCAATGCGGATTTGGCGACACAGCCTTTTTGCCAGGAGGAAGCTGTAACTTTGGTACCGCCACCGGACAATAATTCTTTTTTCTTGTATTCTTTTTCTTTTGTCATATCCACCAGAACAACCCAATTGTTCGGCAGCCTTTCATTGCCGATTGAAATATCGGGGTTTTCATAGCCGCGCTCGGTGAACACGCCGATTGCAAGCTTATAATCCTTTCCCGATTCTGCTTTATTAAAAGTGAATGTCGAACTGATACGATTGGCTTTATCCTCGGTCAGAATATCAAGTTCCGATACAAAACTGCTGGGGTCCACTCCCTCTAATGTGCAGCGGTCAACCACATTATTCTGTTCATCCAGCAACGCCAGTTCAACACGGGATTTTAAAAACAGCTTGGCAACCCCGTAGTTGTACCAATCCATCCGTATTACTCCGGGTTTCCCAATCCCTAGCGATGACGAAACCGTAGTCTCTCCCAGCACAAAATAATAGCCAATCCGGTTTGTTATGGCCTTCATAGCCTCGCCCAGTTCTTTAACCATGTTATTCCCGTCATTTCCATAAGCCCCGATAGGGTAGTAGGACGCCCGGTTGTATTCCGGCGACTCAATCAAATCCTCTGCGGAAAAGTTATAATTTTTGCGCACTCCTTGATATCCGCCGGGCATTTCCAACGCACTGGGCGCCTTGTTCACGCTCCACAATACTTCTGCAGAAACGCAGCCATTTTTTCCTGAAAAACCGTCGCGGCGCACACCGACCCCCTGCTCGGCCGCCCAGTAGAACGGCTCCTTCAAGGTAAAGTTTGTACAGTAGTTGCAGCCGTAACCCCACGCGGTCATCAGCTGTATCCCCGTACCCTTGAACTCGTCAATGTAGATTTGCCAGCATTTTTTCATCACATCGGGGTCTACTCCCTGGTCATGTCGGGACTGGTCGCATATACCTTGGTCATACCCTTCTTCATCGCTGCCGAACAGCCAGGCGTGCGTGTTTTCCCCCCACGACCCGAAAGAACGGATATCAATATATTCGATGTCGGGCTCATTCCCGTACCGTTCTCTCAAAGCCCTGACAAACTGTTTCAGCTTGATAAAAAATCCCTCGCCGGGGTCTTTGTAGTTTACCTCGTGCTTAGTGAACAGCTTGTACCCTCCGGGGACCGTATCGTCGGGATATGCACTGTTTGGGACTAATAGAGTCAGCGAGTTGACATCTTCCCTGTCCAGAATAAATTTTGGGGTGTGATAATCTACGGTAGAAGTGGGGTTGCTGGTCATAATGCCAAAAGCAAAGGTTTTTCCAGCTTTTCTGCACTGGTCAAGCGCGGAATCTATCTTCGTCCAGTCGTACACGCCGTCCGCGACTTCTATAGCAGACCAGCTAAACCTGCAGTAACCCAACGTGGCAAATTCCCATGTTTTTTCCTCCACTTTGGAAAAATCCCAAGTGCCGTCGCAGTAAACAATCCAGCCTTTGCCGGGATTAACCAACGGGGTATCATCCCGTTTTGGTAATACGGTAATCAGTTGATTGCAAAACTCATCATCGCTTTTGATTGAACGGCAGTCCGAAAATGCAGCCAGCATTATCGCGCCTGCCATTACAGCGCTACCCGCTCTTTTCAATACCATATTCTGTTGAAACACCGCTATTCCCCCTCTTTTTTGTTCCTCAAACCAGTAAAACCAAAAAACCTCAATTAAAACATACCATCTTTTCTGATACTTGACAATATCCACAGTCAAACACATTCCAAAAATCTGAATAAGGCAAAACGGCAGGAAACACAGCCGTTATATAGAATAAGAGCTTTCCTTCACCGCGCCGAAATCAATGTCGCCGAGGTATTTTACGCTGTCCATCTTCAGGTAATCGCAAAGCTCCTTCATCTCGGCGACCGTGTTGATATTGACCTCAATACCGTTTTCTATGCGGTCGGCGTACGCCAGCATCTCCTTTTCGCCGTGGGTGTAAATCCGCGGCTGCCCTTCCGCTTTGGGCGCGTCCCGCAGTTCCTGCAGAAACTTTGAAAACCTGTCCACCATGGCTTTCCTGTCCCCGAAAATATCGGGGTTTATCGCCATAAAGCCATGGCAGGTGCCGCCCTTGCCGCCGACATGGGTGTGGTTGGACGTAAGCCCGCCAGAGAATATGGAGCAGAAGATTTCGCAAATCATCCCGTAGCCGTAGCCCTTGTGTCCGCCCGTCTGCTCGGTATTGCCGCCGAGCGGCATGATACCGCCGCCCGCCTTGCCGACGATGTTTTTTAGGACCCGCTCGGCGTCGGTGCAGGCGTTGCCGTTCTCGTCCAGCGCCCATCCTTCGGGCAGAGGCTTTGAGAGCTTGTTGTAAACTTCGAGCTTCCCTCTTGTTACAACGGTGGTGGACGCGTCGAACAGGAAGGTATAGGGTTCGGCCGGCACCGCCATCGCAATCGGGTTGGAGCCGAGCATCGCCAGCCGCGAGTATGTGGGCACCATAATCGCCTCGCTGTTTGTCATCGCAAGGCCGATAAGCCCCTGGTCGCTCGCCATTTTCGCGTAATATCCGGCAATCCCGAAGTGGTTGGAGTTCCTGACCGAGACAATCGCAATCCCGCTTTCCTCGGCCTTCTTTATAGCCAGATTCATCGCGTCAATCGAAATTAACTGTCCCATACCGTCATGCCCGTCAATCACCGCGGAAACCGGTGTCTCGTAAACGACTTCGGATTTTGCGCCGACGCGTATCAGCCCGTTCGCTATCCCCTTATGGTACCGCACCAGCCGCTGCACCCCGTGGGACTCAATCCCGTACAAATCGCTCAGCAGCAGAACGTCGGTGATTTTCTGCGCGTCCTCGGGCGAAAAGCCTAACCTCTCAAATGCGTCGCAGCAGAAGGTCTTTAACTGTTGATATGAATATTTTATCGCGCTCATGTTACCCCTCTTTTTCATAATCAGACTTCCCATGTTTAATTAAATTCTATTTCAGCGGGCATGTATTGTCGAGCCGCGCGACACCGCCGCAGGTGTTAAAAGGTGAAGTATTTTATTGATAACAGAAAATTATTGTATATTAATCCAGACAAAAAATAACCGATACATGGTTAAAGGCCATTCGGCTCCAATTGCCAGCAGGCTTAACCAAGTACGGTTCTATTTGAAAGGTAACATATTCGAGCAAAAATGTCAAGCGCAGTATGAATTTGGTCGGCGTCAAGTTTTTTGCGGGGCTCTTTAAAAAGAGTTAAAGATTGCAAAAAACAAATGGCCGCCAGGGAATACAAAGTGTTCCTTAGAATTAAAACAGCGGTTGGAGTGCCAAAGCCAAACAAATTTAGTTCAGCTAAGTTAAATACTCCAACCGCTAACGCCAATATATCACAAGATAATAAAGGTGTCAATGGCTTGCATGAGGTTCAATACAACCCCTGTTGTCAGCACATGGTTTTTTTGCATATACAATCACATTGGTAAATCCAGTGAAACAAACTAATAACTAACGCCTATTGCCCGCGTTTTGGCTTAAGCCCGCTCTCGGCCTTTTGATAATCGGCACCTGACAGCGGGATTGCGGCGAAAATCAGGACGCACCCCGCCAGCATACGCGGGGTCAGCCGCTCGACAAGGAAAATAACCGAAAACAACGCGCCGAAAACCGCTTCGGTGGACAGCAGGATTGATGCGGCGTTCGGGGGAACGTATTTCTGTCCTACATTCTGCAGCAAATAGCACCCCATTGTGCTCAGAAGGCCGAGATACAGCATACTGCCGGCGGTTTTCGGGTTGAGCGCCATGACCGGAAATCCCCCGTCTATCAGCGGTGCGGCGGCGCACGAAATCAAAGCCGCCGTCCAAAGCTGAAGCACGGTCAAAACCACCGGGTCGTGCTCTTTTGCGTACCGCTCCACAAACACAATGTGGATACCGAACGCAATCCCGCACAGCAACGTCAGCAAATCCCCGATATTCACAGACCAGCCGGTTTGAAGGGAGAGCAGACCTATTCCGGCGATTGCAAGAACCCCCGCCGCGACATGGGTGCTCTTCGCCCTGTGCCGGTTTATAATCCAGTGCAGGAACGGTACGGCGATTACATAGACGGCAGTCAGAAAGGCATTTTTCCCTGCGGTCGTGTATTTGCAGCCTACAGTCTGGAGCAGATAGCCTGCGAAAACAAATACTCCGAGTATAATCCCGTTTTTTATTGCTTTTAGTTTAATTCCCTTAAGTCTTTTCATGAATACGGCCGACAGTGCGAGGCTTGCGATGACAAACCTGAACGCCAGCATATAGGTTGGCGGGACGGTATCAAGCGAGTCTTTCACCACCACGAAGGCAAATCCCCATATGAGCGCGGCGGCGAGCAGGCCCGACGAGGCGAGGACGACTCTGGTTTTTTTCATTTTATTATCCTTTTCAGTATCTATATTACAATTCCATTATTTTATTACCTGTGCTGATAATTGTCAATCGATTGTAATTCGCGGCCGGTTTGGTTATAATATTCCTGCTTTTTAAGCGCGGGTTAATCCCGGCAGTTAGGATGATTGAATATGCAGATTGGCTCTGTCAAAATCAACGGGTACGCGGCGCTTGCCCCGATGGCGGGCGTGGCGGACCGGGCGTTCAGACTTATGTGCGTTGAGTTCGGCGCCGCTTATGTCGTGGGCGAAATGGTCAGCAGCAAGGGGATTGTGTACGGGGACAGGAAGAGCGAGGAACTGTTAATCCTCGACGACAACGAGCGGCCGGCGGCGGTGCAGCTTTTCGGGGACGACCCGGATACCATGGCGCGCGCCGCCGAGCTGGCGATGAAATACAATCCGGACGTGATTGACATAAACATGGGCTGCCCGGTCCCGAAGGTCGCGGGGAACAACTGCGGCAGCGCGCTGATGCGGGACCCCGCGCTCTGCCGGCGGATTGTGGCGGCGGTGGTCTCGGCTGTGGACGTGCCGGTTACCGCAAAGATACGCAAGGGGTATTCGGCGCGGTCGGTGAACGCGGTGGAAGTTGCGCTCGCGTGCGAAGACGGGGGAGCGTCGGCAATCACGGTTCACGGCAGGACGCGGGAGCAGATGTATTCTCCGCCCGCCGACTGGGACATAATCCGGCAGGTGAAACAGGCGGTCAAAATCCCGGTAATCGGCAACGGGGACGTGAATTCGGCGGAAAATGCGGCGAAGATGTATCGGCAGACCGGCTGCGACCTTGTGATGGTCGGCAGGGGAGCGCTTGGCGCGCCGTGGATTTTTGCGCAGATTAACGCATATCTTGAGAAAGGTGAACTGCTGCCCGACCCGCCGGTTGAAAAGCGGATGGAGATACTGCTGCGGCAGGTTGAGCTTGCAGTCGGGTTTAAGGGAGAGCGCCGGGCGCTGCTCGAAGCCAGAAAGCACGCCGCGTGGGCAGTGCGGGGGCTGCCCGGCGCCTCTCGTTTAAGAGCCAAAGCCGGGAAAATCTCGACCTTTGACCAGTTGAAAGCGCTGTGCCGGGAGGTTTGTGAAATCAGCAGTCAAAAGTAATAAAAATCCGTCTGATGTTTGGTAATATTTTTTTGATAAAACTCTGGTAATTCTGACCGCAACACGTATAATGTACCCGATGGAATCTGGGTCCTGCACCTGTTTGAGGGAAGGGGAAGTTTTATGTTTCGGATAAGGTGGTTATGGCAGAACACCGACAAAAAAAGCCGGGCGATGTTTGTAATCGCGATGGTTATTTCCGCCGTAACCAGCGTAGCGCTTCTTATTAACCCGTTTTTGACCTCAATTCTTATTGACGAGGTAATTGTTGCAAAGAACACAAAGCCGCTGATACCGCTACTGCTCGGCATTTTGACGGCGCAGGCTCTGCGCCTTTTGCTGCGGTATGTAATGGTGATAATGCTGGAAAACTCCACACAGAAGACCTTCACCGGCCTGCGCTATCGGCTGTTTACCACCCTGCAGTATCAGGAAATCAGGTTTTTTGACACCTACCGCACCGGGGATTTGATGACCCGGCTGACTGGCGACCTTGAATGGTGCCGCCATTTCATGTCGTTCGTGTCGTACACGGTGTTGGATTCGGTGCTGATGTTCTCCTCCACTCTGGTCTTCTTTTTGATGATAAGCTGGAAGCTCACCCTCGCGGTCGCGGCGGTAACCCCGTTTTTGCTGTATATCACCCACCGCTACTCCAAAACCATACGCCCGTATTTCATCGCGATGAGGGAAAGGCTGTCCGAGATGAACACCGCCGCGCAGGAGAACATCGCCGGAAACAGGGTTGTCAAGGCTTTTGCACGCGAGGCTTACGAGTGCGGGCGTTTTGACGAGAAAAACAATAGTTTCCGCAGCACCAACCTTGAAATAAACAAAATGTGGCTCAAGGTTTTTCCGGCAATCGAAGCTCTTGCGAACTTCATGACCCTGGCGACCGTGTTTTTGGGCGGGTTTTTCATAATCCAAAAGCAAATCACCCCCGGCGAGCTTGCGATATTCACATCCCTGTCGTGGGCGCTGTCAAATCCCATGCGAAATCTCGGAGTGCTGATTAACGACATACAGCGGTTTTTTTCATCCGCAAACAAAGTGATTGAAATCTTTTATTCCCGGCCGCTGATTGTGGACAGGGAAGACGCTGTGGACCACCCGAACCCGAAAGGACATATCGAATTCAGAAACGTCAGCTTTTCATTCAGGAATACAAAGGTGCTTGAGGATGTCAGTTTTGAGGTCAGGGAAGGGGAAACGCTGGGCATTATCGGGCCGACCGGTTCGGGCAAGACCACCATCGTCAACCTGCTGGCGCGGCTGTACGACGTGAACAGCGGTGAGGTGCTGCTGGACGGCTGTAACGTCAAAATGTGGAAGCTGCAGCAGTTAAGAAGCGCCATCGGCGCCGCCACGCAGGAAGTGTTTTTGTTCTCGGACACGATTGACGGCAACATCGCGTTCGGCGACCAGTCCCTGACCGAAGACGAGGTAAGGGATTTTGCCCGGCGCGCCGCCGCCGACGGGTTTATCGGCAGAATGCCGGAAGGGTACCAAACCATTGTGGGCGAGCGCGGGGTCGGCTTGTCGGGCGGACAGAAACAGCGGATAGCCCTCGCAAGGGCGCTTGCGGTCCGGCCCGCGGTACTGGTGCTGGACGACACCACCTCGGCGCTGGATATGGAAACCGAGAAGTACATACAGGAACAGCTTGCCGCGCTCCCCTTCAAATGCACAAAAATCATTATCTCCCAAAGGGTCTCATCGGTCAAGGACGCCGACCAGATTATAGTGCTGCAAAACGGGCGGATTGCCGAAAGGGGCAGCCATCAGGAATTAATCCGCCAAAGGGGCTATTACTGGGAAACCTTTGCGCTTCAGAACGATATTCCGGCAGATTTTAATTCCGCTGCCGGCTTGAGAGCGGGGGTGCGGTGATGGCGCGCAACAAGTTTGACGTTGACGAGGTGCTGGAATCCCCGTTCAGTTTCGCACATTTAAAGCGTGCGGCCGTATATATCCGCAGGCACCGCCTGAAAATGCTTTTTGCCCTTCTTCTCAGCGTATTCGCGAGCGTGGCCGGCCTGTTCGGGCCCAAAATCATGGAGTGGACATTTGACATAGCAATCCCGAAAGGGGATATAAGCCTGCTGCTTTGGCTTGCGCTGGCCTATACCGCGATTATCGCAATCGGGATACTGTTTACCACCGCCCGCTCGCGGATTATGGCCTATGTCAGCCAGAGTATCATCTATGAAATCAGGCGGGATTTGTTCGCCCACCTGCAGAAGCTGCCGTTCAGCTATTACGACAGCAGGCCGGCCGGCAAGATACTGGTGCGGGTTATAAACTATGTAAATTCGGTCGCCGACATGCTGTCCAACGGGATTATAAACAGCATCCTTGAATTTATTAATCTCGCGGTTATCCTTGTTTTCATGTTCACCACCAGCGTTACCCTTTCATGGATAATCCTTGCCGGGCTGCCGGTTTTCATCGCGGTTTTGCTGATAATAAAGCCCCGCCAGCGCAGGGCATGGCAGGTGCAGTCGAACAAGAACTCGAATTTCAACGCCTACCTTGCCGAAAGCATTGACGGGGTGCGGGTAACCCAGCTGTTTGCCCGGCAGGAGGTCAATATTTCGATAATGCGGCGGCTGATTGACGCCTGCAAAAAAGCGTGGCTTACCGCGATAAAAATCAGCAACTGCGTCTGGCTCAGCGCCGAACTCATAACCGCTCTGGTCTTTGTGCTGATGTATATCGCCGGCGTTTACTGGCTGGGCGGCGCGATTGTGTCGTTCGGCGTGATTATCGCGATGGGGCAGTACGTAAGCCGTTTCTGGCAGCCGATAATCAACCTTGCGAACATATACAACATGTTTATCAATAACGTCGCCTATCTTGAGCGGATTTTTGAAACCATGGACGAACCTGTGGTCGTGGACGACGCCCCCGGCGCGGCGGAGCTGCCGACGATTAAAGGGGACGTGGAGTTTAAGAATGTTACTTTCGACTATGAGCCGGGGATTAACGTGCTCGAAAATATGAGCTTTTCGGTGAACGCCGGCCAGAGCATCGCCCTCGTCGGTCCTACCGGGGCAGGCAAGACCACCATAGTCAACCTTATCAGCAGGTTTTACAACCTCACCGGCGGTGAAATCGTGATTGACGGGGAGTACGACATCTCAAAGGTAACCCTGCACTCGCTGCGCTCGCAGATGGGGATAATGCTGCAGGACAGCTTTATTTTCAGCGGCACCATAATGGACAATATCCGCTACGGGCGGCTTGACGCTACCGACGAGGAGGTTATCGAGGCGGCCAAAGCGGTGCGTGCGCATGAATTCATCGTCGAGATGGAGAACGGGTATTACACCGAGGTAAAAGAGCGCGGCAGCCGCCTTTCGGCGGGGCAAAAACAGCTAATCTCGTTTGCCCGCACCCTGCTGGCCGACCCGAAAATCCTGATTCTGGACGAGGCGACCTCCTCAATCGACACAAAGACCGAACGGCTGGTGCAGGACGGCATCCGGGCAATGCTGCGGGGCCGCACTTCTTTCATTATCGCCCACCGGCTGTCCACCATCAAGTCCTGCGACAGGATTTTCTATATCGCCGACAAGGGAATAGCCGAGGCGGGCACCCATGACGAGCTGATTAAAAAACGAGGGCTGTACTATAAGCTATACACCGCCCAGCTGCCCGAAGCCGAAACGTCAGTTATCGGAAATTAAGCGCAAAACAGCCCTCAGCCTTCGTGCCCGGCGCTTGTTACTGGGGCTGGTACATCCCCTTGCTGTGCATATACTGGAAAATCGCCTCTCCGTGCTTTTGCTCCTCTTTTTGAATATGGTTCAGCACGTCCCGGACGCGGGTGTCCTGAAATTCAAAAACAGCGGTGTTGTAAGTGCCGGAGACATATTTTTCGGTCATCAGCATGTCAGTGCACATCTCCTTATCGCTTTTGACCGCCGCGGGTGAAGCCTGCTTTACCTGTCCGGCCGACTGCGGCTGGCTTTGCGCCGAATTCTGCCCCTGCTGACCGGTTTGCGGCAGCCTGCCGCCAAGCAGCTGGTTGATGGAGTTCAAATGCTCCTGCTCGCCCTGCCCGTTTGCGGTAAAAATCTGTTTCAACTGTGGGTCGGACGCCTGACTCGCGTAGTTTTTATACTTTTCAATGCAGATTTGCTCGTGGTTCTTCTGGTCCTCCAGCAGCATTCTTTCCTTCTGCAAAAGCCGTATATCCATATAATCGCCCTCCTAATTATTTTTGTATTATTCTTTACCGGTACCGACAGTTTATTCAATATGCAATTAGCAAATATGCTATCAGTATAAACATATGGTATAATATTTTCATGAAACAAACCGCGCGTTAAACGCGCGGT
>LSQX01255078.1_pt1 | contig 17008 bp, 13 predicted proteins | sample 654561 | NCBI WGS metagenome assembly LSQX01 (sample SAMN04489861, study PRJNA283612) | anaerobic digester metagenome | isolation source: 4 biogas reactors fed with cattle manure at either 37C or 55C with and... | place: Denmark: Kongens Lyngby | collected 2014
CCTTCAGAAATTATACACTAACAACCCGCTGAATCCGCAGGAGAAATTGACTTTTGTGCATTTCTTGCAAACCTTCCTGATTTCGTATACAATCGAGCTAATACAAAAAACATATATTCACCAAGCCGGCAGCAGTTCTATCATTTGGTCTGAGCGGGTGATGGTGAATTATATATTGATAATGGGGGTTGGAGATATGAAAAAGAAGCAATTCAAAGTAATATTCAGCCTGACGGCAGCGCTTGTTTTTTTCATGAACACCGGCAGTACCGCTTTTGCTAATCCCGTTAGCTTTGCACCATTTACAGATGTTCGCTCTTTGGTGCTATTCAGCCTTCTTGTGATTGCTCTTGCTGTCGGATTCTTGCTCATTATCGATTTGTTCCGTAAAAAAAGAAAAAAATGATCTGTAGTTTATAAACAACTGTCAAAGGGGGAAATCATGAACAAAAAATGGGGGCTTATCCTCTACAGCCTGGGCCATCTGCTTGTAGATGGGGCGTGCTGTCTGGTGGTGCTTTCTTCAACCTCAGGGTCAGATGAAAATACGCTCAACCTTGCGTTGGCAATTATTCTTTACAACACGATCGCTTTCGGGCTTCAGCCCTTCTTCGGATTGCTGGCAGATAAAATCGGTCACACCAATTTCATCGCATGCTGCGGCTGCATCCTTGTCGGAAGCTCGGCAGCCTTCATGCACGCTCCTTTTGCTGCGGCGGTGGCGGCTGGCCTTGGTAATGCGATGTTTCACATCGGAGGAGGAGTCTACAGCCTGAACATAGACAGGCAGAGGGCTGCTTATGCCGGGGTTTTCGTCGCGCCCGGTACCATAGGCCTTTTTTTGGGAGGCCTTGCATCACAGACTCTGCTTTTCAAACCATGGTTTGTTATCGTTCCGATGGCTCTTACTGCAATAGCGGTTTTGCCAATCCCGCATTTACCCTGCAACATTCCCACTGCAGCACCAAAGCAAAACAAGAATTTAACACTGCTGCCTCTTCTGCTGCTGTTACTCGTAATTGTTCTGCGTTCAGTTGTCGGTTCAGTGGGGGTTTATCCATGGAAAAGCACGAATGCAATCGGGTTGCTGATGGTGATGACGATAGCGCTGGGCAAAGCTGCAGGAGGGGTTTTATCCGATTGGGCCGGCAGGCGAAACACGACAGTCATCGCTCTCTTATTATCCGCACCGTTGCTTGCCTTCTGTGAGTCGGGTATAGTTCTTTCGTTGGCCGGGTTGTTTCTATTTAACCTGACGATGGCCGTCACAGTCACGGAAATTGCCGATCATCTTCAGGGTTATTCCGGATTTGCTTTTGGCTTAACAACACTGGCCCTTATCATAGGAACTTATTTTATTTATTTTGGTTGGAAAGAATTCTTTGCAAACCAATGGATAACCTTTATCTGTATTATTCTCAGCGCTATTCTGATGTTCTTTTCCATACCGCAGAAAGAATATGTACTTACAGATGGTCAAAGTCATGAGAAAAAATCTATTTATAGAGGGGGTCAAAATCATGAGGAAGAATCTGTTCATAAAGGGAGTCAAAGTCATGAGGAAGAATCTGTTCAAACCACTATGTAGCCTGATGGTGGGAATTGCTATGTTTCTTTTTACAGGTAACGTCGCCTTTGCTGATGTTGTTGCCGGCCCCGTCGGCCCTAACGCTGGGCTGGTGTTGATACTCGGCATGGTTAGTCTTGCACTTACAGTAATCGCTATCGTAATCATCCTGAAAATTCGTAAAAAAAATGCAAAGCAGTGAGCTCCTCGTACAATTTGGCTATGCTTTGCTGCTGACCATCGTGCTTGAAGAAGTTGTGGCGGCATTCTTCTTTGGTACGAAATGGATTGGCTACTTGCTGGTTCTCTTGGTGAATGTAGCGACCAACCCGGTTCTCAATATCATTTACAGGTGGATATATTTGATATATCCTGTTCCGCCCTGCAGTTTTGTTATCGTCGTGCTGGAAATGGCGGTTGTTTGGGTGGAGTACAGGCTGATCTGCCATGGGTTGAACAATAATACAAAACGGTGGTTCTTCCTGTCGCTGGCCGCGAATACAATTTCCTATACGGTTGGACTGGTTTTAATGTAAGCCGTCCAACTCTCCCATAAGTGTTATGAAAGCCTGCCCGCATAGCAGGCAACCGGTGGTGGTGGGGTATCACTATCTGTAATAAGGCTAAGTTGTTCCGTACCTATGTAACTTTTCAGCCAGGGGCTGATAAAGCTATACGAATAGAAACGCTTGTTAATGATGAAAGGAGAATTCAATATGAGAAAGGTATCATTAAAGTGGAGCTTATGCCTCACGACCGTTCTTTTTACAGTGTTTGCAGGCAATCAGGCCGTATTCGCCGACGCTGCTCCGGAGCCTTACCCGATTCAACGGGGAAACCTGTTAATCCCAGCTGTTATTGTTATTGTGCTAGCTGTGGTGGCTTTCATTATCATAACGATCATCCGAAGCAAACAGAAAAAAGATTAGAATCAATTTGTACATTCATGTCTCATACATTCCAACCCTGAATATCTTTATTGTATGAATATGTTTAAGTTTCACAGGGAGTAACTCGTTTCTTTGAAAGAGAAAATGCATCCTTGTGTTTTGAAAGGGGAATGTCATGGGACGCAGAATTATTCATGCATGTAAAGAAGCACAAACCGGGTCGGCAGTACAAACATTTTTAAAAACGGTTCCGGCGGCAATACCGAAGAATGGGGCGGAGCAGCCCGTCGAAACCCAGCTTGTTGCGGATGATTACAAAATGAAGGTCATCAAGTATATTCCCACGGAGATCATTGCAGCCTATGTTACCCTGGAGGGGATCATCAATGCATCCAATCAGGCCCCTGCAGGGGCATACTGGATGGTGTTTGTTATTTTATTGGTTCTAACACCTCTTTATGTATGGCGCATTACGAATCAGGCCCATCAGAAACCGGCCTGGGATCAAATCATCGTGTCTTTTTTCTCATTTATCATTTGGGTAATGGCTTTAGGAGGCCCGTTTGCCACTTTGTCCTGGTACCAGCCTATATACCCCGCGTTGCTGCTGCCAATTTTCACATTGATTGTTCCATTGTTTAACGTCAAAAAGTAAGCATTCAGAACACAAGGAACACAAGGGGACGGTTCTTCTGTGCATTTTCGTTAACACAGAAGAACCGTCCCCCTGTGCACCCCTGTGCACAGGAATCGTCCCATTAGTTTTTCTTGAATCGCTTGAATCTTTGTTTGTAAACTTTAATCATATTACATTATTAATAAATCATTTTACTTTATTTGATTTTATGTTATACTGATGTAAAACAATCCGGTGCTCTGGAGGACAACATGGCGAAAAAGGTTAAAATGGAGGATATCGCCAAAAAGCTGGGGGTATCAAAGAATACCATATCACTGGCTCTGCGGAATATGCCGGTGATTAGTGAGCAGACCCGGGAACTGGTGCACAATACTGCCAGGGAAATGGGTTATGTTTATGAGAAAAAAAGCGGCATCGTCCCGGAGGGTGGGGAGCGGCTGAAAAATATCTGTCTATTTCTGCCCAGAAGCGTTATGAATGTAGAGTTTTTCAGCTATATCCAGTTCGGAATTGAAAAGGAGGCCAGAAAACACCATCTGAATGTCATCCTTTATTATATGGACGGTGAAACCTTCCCGGAAACACCGCTGTGCATCCGACAGGGCATTGTGGACGGAATTATCACGCTTGGACGGTTCACCCTGGATACGGTGGAAGCCATCAGGCAATTCGGTTTGCCGGTCGTGGTTGTGGATATGTATTATGACAGCCTGGCCATGGACTATATCCTTACCGACAACATATCGGGCAGTTACCGGATGACTGAATATCTGATCAAAAAAGGGTTTAAAAGGATAGGTTTTTTAGGTGACCCCCGTTACGCATCCAGCTTTTATGACCGGTTCCAGGGCTATAACCGGGCCATGGAAGCCTGGAAGCTTGAAACCAACCCGCAATGGAGCATTCTTGCGGACACGGAAACATACCGCGAGCTTTTGGATCAAATTTCTGAAATGAAAACAAACCTGCCCGATGCGATGGTCTGTGCCAACGATGCGTTAGCCATTGCCCTTGTAAAAGCCCTGGAGGAAATTTCAGTTCAGACCCCGCAAATGATTTCAGTGACCGGGTTTGACAATATACCAAGATCCGAGGAATGTGTTCCCGGGCTCACCACCATGCATGTTCAGAAGGAACTGATGGGGGAAAAGGCAGTACAACGGCTGATGGTCATCATGAAGAACAGGGATGCGGTACCGGTTAAAATACTGCTGAGCACCATTCTGATTGAAAGAGAGTCGGTAAAGTAACCGGGTATTTAAGGAGGGATCTGCTTGCAGCAGCGTATTACAGCGATGATTGAACAGGTAAAGACAGATTTGGAAGATAATATTCTGCCTTTTTGGATGAAATATATGACGGACAAAGAACAGGGGGGCTATTACGGCTATGCTACCAGCAGCCTGGAAATCGACAAAACAGCCCCAAAGAGCAGTATACTCAATTCCAGGATACTGTGGACATATTCCACCGCATACCGGGTTTATGGCCTTGAAGCATACCGCAGGGCAGCGGATCACGCATTTGTGTTCATGAAGAAGGCCTTCTGGGATCCTTTCAATTCAGGCCTGTTTTGGATGGCGGATTATCGTGGAAACCCCATCGACAAAAAGAAGCAGATTTACAATATTGCTTTTGGAATTTATGGGCTAAGTGAATATTACAGGGCATTTGGCAGCCAGGAGAGCCTGGATATGGCCATAAGCCTGTATGATGTGATTGAAAGGTACAGCCTTGATCCTGTCCATGGCGGTTACACCGATGCTTTTTCCGAGCAATGGGAAAAAATTATCGACATGCGCCTCAGTCAAAAAGACATTAACGCCGTCAAGACGATGAACACCCACCTGCATATCCTCGAAGCGTACACAAACCTTTACAGGGTGTGGAAGAATGATGGGCTGAAGAGCAAGCTTCAAGGGCTTATCAAGCTTACCCTGGAAAAAATTATCGACCCCGATACAAATCATTTCAGGCTGTTTTTTACAGAGGAATGGCAATCCCTGTCTCCTGTTGTATCCTATGGGCATGATATCGAAGGAAGCTGGCTGTTGTGCGAGGCGGCAGAGGTTTTGGAGATGCCGTCGATCATCAGCAAAGTACAGGATATTGCTGTCAAAATGGTTGATGCGGTGCTGGAAGAGGGCTATGACAAGGTATATGGAGGTATCTACAACGAAGCATTATCCGCTGCGCAGATTGATTTTCGGAAGGAATGGTGGCCCCAGGCCGAGGCCATTGCAGGACTTGCAAATCTCTGGTGCCTTACGGGGGCTGACAAGTATCTCGAACCCATGCTGAAAACCTGGGAGTTCATATACAAGTATGTGATTGACCATCAGGATGGAGAATGGTTCAGCTGCGTATCCAGAAACGGCATCCCCGATGAAACGCTTGCAAAGGTAGAGCCGTGGAAATGCCCCTATCATAACAGCCGGGCCATGTTTGAGTTTCTGCGGCGGGCGGGGAACGTGGATCGGAAAGAAACCGGCACTGCCGTCATAACCCCCGGCAAGGTAATCTCTGTATGTGTAAGCTGAACTAAAGCTTGTAATACTACCCCCTGTTGATCTTTTCGAGACTGATGGACAAGTTGGCACTCAAGCATTCAACGTGACGGGAACGCCCCTTCGTAACGCTCAGGGCGACTAACACAAACTATATGATTCAAGGGGAATGCATATATGAATGATTTCAACGACAGATTAAGACAGTTGGCAACAAGTCACCGCGCTTTAATTACCAGAAAAAATGTAAAAGAGCCTTTGGGCAATGGTATTTTCTCCAGATACAAATATCCCGTACTGACCAACGAACATGTTCCGCTGTTCTGGCGGTATGATCTGAACGAAAAAACCAATCCGTACCTGATGGAGCGGTTGGGTGTGAACTGCGTCTTTAACCCCGGCGCGATTGAGTTTGATGGGAAGATATGCCTGGTTGCACGGGTTGAAGGGAACGACCGAAAATCTTTTTTTGCCATTGCTAAAAGCGATAATGGCATAGATGGGTTCCGTTTCAGTGATTATCCGCTTGTGATCCCCGAAACAGATGACCCGGATATCAATGTGTATGACATGCGGTTGACCCGGCATGAGGATGGTTACATATATGGTCTTTTCTGCACGGAAAGAAGTGACCCGAGCGCACCAGCCGGGGATTTATCCAGCGCCGTCGCCCAATGCGGCATTGTCCGAACCACTGATATGGTGCACTGGGAAAGGTTGCCCGACTTGAAAACTCAATCTCCGCAGCAAAGAAATGTGGTGTTGCATCCCGAGTTTGTGGATGGAAAATATGCTTTCTATACCCGCCCGCAGGATGGCTTTATCAATGCCGGCTCCGGCGGGGGGATTGGGTGGGGGCTTTCGGAAACAATGAATCCGGCTTCTATCGGGGAAGAGATCATCGTCGATGACCGCCAGTACCACACCATTAAGGAAACCAAAAACGGGCAGGGAGCGGTTCCGATCAAAACAGCTGCAGGTTGGCTGCACATAGCCCATGGTGTTCGTGGAACGGCAGCAGGCCTGCGTTATGTGATCTATGCCTTCCTGACCGATCCGCAACAGCCCTGGAGGGTGACCCATCGCCCGGGAGGCTTTTTAATTGCGCCCCGGGGGGATGAGTATATCGGGGATGTGGGGAATGTTGTGTTCTGTAATGGTGCCGTTACAAGGCCAAACGGTGAACTAATTATTTATTACGCGTCGTCCGATACGCGCTGCCATGCGGCGGTGACCACGGTTGACAGAATGCTGGATTATTGCATGAACACCCCCGAGGATCCGCTGCGATCCTATGCCTGTGTTCAGCAGAGGATTGGGTTAATCAACGAAAACCTGAAGCTGCTTCGGAACGCAACGGGAATTCTGGCCGAAATCAGAGACATTCAGGGTGGCTAAAACCACCCATTTTTTTTCTGTTGATCACAAGGATTACAATGGGGATCACAAGGCGTCACAAGGGGACGGTTCTTCTGTGCATTTTCAGTAACACAGAGGAACCGTCCCCTTGTGCTACACTTGTGCTAAAAATCCCCCATTCTTTTTCTCTGTTTGTTCCATATGGAGATATCCTTATGACCTTTTTCTTTCTGGCGTAAGTATCCCGCCTTGTCATCTGTGAATTTAATTTCACGCTTTAGCCCGTTATAGCTGTTCCATCTGTCCAGGGAAAGTTCTCCGGTCTCAAGGGCTGCTTTCACAGCGCATCCAGGCTCGGTTTGGTGTCTGCAGTCGGCAAACCTGCAGTGTCCCAAAAACTGCTCCACATCGCTGAAGGCCTCGCCAAGACCGGTTCCTGCATCCCACATGCCAAGCTCCCGCATACCAGGCGTATCGATGATCATCACACCGCTTTTCAGCATGATCAGCTGGCGGTGAGTGGTGGTATGGCGCCCTCTGCTGTCATCCTCGCGAATGTCTTTCACCGCCACGACCTTTTCGCCGGCCAGTGCGTTCACCAGGCTTGATTTACCAACGCCTGACGAACCAAGAAAGACAATTGTTTTACGCGGCTTCAGGCTATCTGACAGTAAATCAAGCCCGAAACCGGTTTTTGCGCTTACTGCATAAACGGTAACCCCGGCAGCAATCTTTTCCACTTCCCGGATTTGCACGGAAAAATCCTCAACCAGGTCGGCTTTCGTCAGAATGACCACCGGTACGGCTCCGCTCTGCCAGGCGAGGGTCATGTAGCGCTCAATACGTCTTACATTAAAGTCCTTGTTCAGGGACGCCAGGATAAACACATCATCAAAATTCGCCGCAACCACCTGTTCCAAAACCGTCTTCACATATCCTGCGGCATGCCCTGAAAAATCGTTGCGTGCAAATTTAGATTTTCTGGGCAGGGTTTTTAAAATCAGGCTATCCCCACTTGGGTTGTAGTTGATGGTTACGAAATCCCCTGTTGTAGGAAACTCTTCTGAACCATCTCCATAATAAACGCTTGATTTCAACCGTCCAAAGCATTCACCCATTTCACAAACAAGCTCATATCTTTCCTTGTGAACCGCTGTAATTCTGGCGAAAATCCCTTCATTTTTTTCATATGGCATATCTGGATTCAATCCGTAATCCAATAGATTCATAGTATCGTTCCTCCAACTATCCAATAAGTTCATCGTTCTGTTGTTTTGATTGTCAAATACATTCATGGTTTTGCCACTGTGTTTGTACAATGTTTCAATACCTCCAATTGTTTAATCATTCCATGGTTTTGTAAATTCATTGTTTGTAAATAATCCAAAATACAAGCGTAATTGCTCATTACACATCAACTCCTTTCAAGGGTTTGTTGAAAACTCCGCTGTCACAGAGCCGGCTTTTCGGCGCACAAAAATACCGCAACAAGCAGCCTTCTCGGCTGCAAACTGCGGTTTTTACAAGGAATACCGAAATAAAAACAGGTACACCCATTCGATGTACCCATTAAAGTTTACAGTATTTACGAAAGGTTAGCTTGGCGGCACGGGTAAAAAAAAGAACCTGGAACGCAACCTCAGAAGTTGCTTCGTAACTGAATCGATTCTCCAGTTGCTTTCTGAAAGAGTTTACCGTGCCCAATATTCTGTTTTAATCGAAGACCACCTTACTATCAAAACTCATGAAACAGAACAGCTCCTTTCGTTCCTGCAAGGATGCAGGCTTTGCATAAAGATAAGATTGTATTCAGCATACCACCTTTTCCCTGATAAATCAATCACTTTCATGGAAAACAGGGTATAACCGGATGAACATAAGTTAGTGTTCAGAGGCAAGCAGGCGCAGCCTGCTGAAGAAGTGAAGGATTTATGCATTACTCCTTTCCAGATCCTTCGTTGCACTCAGGATGACATCGCTGTGCTCAGGATAAAACACGTACCTCTGCAGTAACATATGAACTGATTAAAATGGGGTATGAACCCATATCAGGTGTAGAAACACCGGTAATTGAATGGTATAATGAAATAAAATTCCAGAAACAATTTCCGGTGAACAAGCATGCGTCAAAAAAAACATCCTCAAGACGGAGAAACACAAAAGCCTATATCATCGTCTGCACCAACTCCAGTTTTCCGAAGGAGAATCATAACACGAAGGGTTGGTGCTTGCGGAAATATCCGTTAATGGTACTACTGGCAATAAACAAGCGCGACTGCAGCAGAATATGTTACGGTGATTTTCATGCTTCGCGGTTTGCAACCTCGCTGTGAGATATGATATAGTAGGGATGAATGGAATGTCTGGAGGGAACAGCCGTGAGTGAAAAGATACAAAAGAAAAGCACAGGACATCGTGCTAAAAACAGCAGCAAATCCATTTCTTCAAAAACGTCGGTGAAGGGCACAGGAACGAAAAAACCCGTGAAAAGCAGCCAGACCAGCTCAAAAAAAGCTGTTTCACAAACCAGGCTGAAAAGCCTGGAAAAGAAGAGGCAGCATAAAGAGTTCGCCGGCATTTTACTCATCGCATTCAGCATTTTATGCGGTCTTAGCATTTATATCAGGGATCTGACAGGGCTTGTGGGTGAAATTATTCTGTACATATCTACGGGGATACTTGGTTCCATCGCATACCTTCTGCCGCCAATCCTGCTTATTTACGGCATCCTGATAATTTTTTATCCGCAAAGGCCCCAAATCAGGAATAAGACTATTCAGGTTTTTCTGCTCCTTGTGGTGGTGGGGGCTATCTTTCATGCAGGCTCATACGATAAGGACACTTATGCGAATATGTCGTTTCTAAAATATTTGAATCAATTCTTTAGGGAAGGCCGTATGGTTATCGAACCTCCCCATACCATCAACGGTGGTTTGCTGGGAGGGCTATTGAGTGTTCCATTGTGTATGATCCTTCAAAGAACGGGTACTATCATCGTATTGGGGGCGTTTGGCATTGTGCTGGCTTTGATGATTACAGAGGTTTCAGTCAAAAACATGGTCACCACAACGGTCGGACAGGTGAAACAGCTGTATGCATCAAAGGAAAACAACAACGGGGATATAGAAGAAGTTGATAAACCTGTTTTTATAAAGGAACTGGATGAACCGATACCGGCCAGGTCAGAGCCCTCCATTCAGCATGAGCCGTTCAGGGAGCCCAACCGCGGGAAAATCATTGATTTTCCACTGGAAAGAAACCCCACCAATAAAGAGGGGCCTGGCAGAGAAGTTCAGACTGAACCCAAACCGGCACCTGCCGGGCAAATCCCCATCCAGCTGAAGGAAAAGAAAGAACCCAAAAAGCATGCGTTGCCCGATGAAGAGCCTCCAATCAGCAGCATCCGTGTGAAGCCCATGCTCGATCGTGAATACCAGTTTCCTCCTTTTTCATGCATGAATGCTCCGGCCGATGGTGGGTTGAACACCAGAAAAATAAAAGCCACAGCGGTAGAGAATGTGAAAAAGCTGGAAGACACCCTTTTAAGCTTTGGTATCGATGCCAGAATCATCAATGTATCCATCGGACCCGCCTTTACACGGTATGAGCTTGCACCCAGTCCAGGTGTGCGCGTCAGCCGTATTGTCGCTCTTGTGGATGACATTGCGTTGTCTTTGGCAACCCAGGGAATCCGTATCGAGGCCCCCATTCCGGGCAAGGCTGCTGTGGGCATTGAGGTACCCAACCAGGAGGTTGCGCCCATTATGCTGCGCGAGGTTCTTGAAACCCCGGATTTTGTAAAGTATAAATCCCGCATGGCGGTTGGTCTGGGCAAGGACATTTCCGGCGAAAATGTGATCATAGACCTGGCGAAAATGCCCCATCTGCTCATAGCCGGTGCCACAGGCTCCGGAAAAAGCGTATGTATTAACTCCATTATTTGCAGTATTTTATACAAGGCTACCCCTGAAGAGGTAAAGCTTTTGATGATCGACCCGAAGGTGGTCGAGCTTGGCGTCTATAATGGCATCCCGCATCTGTTAATCCCTGTGGTTACCGATCCATCAAAGGCTGCCGGGGCCCTGCAGTGGGCCGTGCAGGAAATGGTTATGCGGTATAAGCTGTTTGCAGATGCATCGGTTCGCGATCTCGCAGGCTACAATCACCACATCGAAGCGGCGGGAGAGGGCTTCAAGCTGCCGCAGATCATCATCATCATCGATGAGCTGGCCGACCTGATGATGGTTGCGCCCCATGACGTGGAGGATTCCATCTGCCGGCTTGCGCAAATGGCCCGTGCCGCCGGAATGCACCTTGTCATCGCTACACAGCGGCCGTCAGTGAATGTCATCACCGGCGTGATCAAGGCCAATATCCCCTCAAGAATCGCCTTTGCGGTTTCCTCACAGGTAGACTCCAGAACCATTCTGGACATGGCCGGCGCTGAAAAGCTTCTGGGCAAGGGAGACATGCTGTATTACCCGGTGGGGCTGCAAAAACCCATCCGCGTGAAGGGAGCCTTTGTGTCCGACAAAGAGGTGGAACAGGTCGTCGAGTATGTCAAAAGCCAGGTCGTGGTACAATATGATGAAGACATTATTGATAAGATTGCCGCCACCAACACTGATTCACCCGATCAGGATATGGAAGCCGATGAACTTTTGCCCCAGGTGATCGAAATGTTCATTGATTGCGGGCAGGCGTCGGTTTCTTTGATCCAAAGGCGCTTCAAGGTCGGATACGCCCGAGCAGGGCGAATGATCGACCAGATTGCCGAAAGGGGAATTATCAGCGGCTTTGAGGGCAGCAAACCAAGAAGGGTCCTGATCAGCAGGGAACAGTGGGAAGAGATGAAGATGAGCAGCTTTGATCAAGGCTGAATCAGAGAACCAAACGGAGGACGGGAATGAATATTCCATTAATATTTACGGCTGTTGTAATTTGCCTGTTAGCGCTGTATATCATGAATCGTTTCGTTAAAAAGCCAAGCCCGGTGTCCATTCTGATTTTGGTTCTGCAGTTTATGGCTGCAACGGTAACGGTTTTTTCACTGTTTGAAGATGTTCTGACAACCCCGGCGGTCGAGCTTGGAATTATCGTTGCAGGCATTATCCTGCCCCTGTCTGTGGTGGTGTTTGATCATATCGCCTTTTCCAGAAGGCTTCAAAAAACGGGGATCCGTGAGCCCTTCCTGGAAAAAAAAGCAGGGAAAAAGTCCGGTATATGGAATGTCACAAGCTTTACAACCAATGCCGAGCTGTGGAAGAATGAGATTCATGCCATGGATGTATATCGCAGCATCACACTTGGTGACGAACAGGTTCTGGAAAACGTAAAAAAGCAATTGATCCTTGCGCAGCGCCTGATCAACCTGGATAGGTATGAAATCGCCGCTGAAAAATACAAGATGCTTTCAGCCATTCTGCCCGTGTCGTCCGGTGTTGCTTATAATGCGGGTTATTTACATTGCTTTATTGGCAAATACCGTGAGGCTTATAAATTTTTGAACAACGGCCTGAAATTCGTTCAGAAGGAACAACGCACCGCGAAGGAATCAAAAGAAGACAACAAACAAAAAAAGTACACGCCCCAAGAGATGGAAACCATGCTTCATTTCTATTTGGGCTATGCCCTGTATCACCTGGGCAAATATGAACATGCCCTTCGACATTACCAAAAGGTACTGGAAACAAAACCGGATTTGACGGTGGTTTTTAAGAATATTGCCCGTGCTTATCTGGCCCTTGAAATGAGCGAAAAAGCTATCGAATATCTTGAAAAAGGGCGGGGTGACCTGCGGGATAACAGCATGAGGATTGTACTTGGAAGCATCTATTACCAGAAGGGTGAAACGAAAAAAGCCCTTGATGTGCTGGATGAAGTGGCAAAAGCGGATGATAAGCAGCTGGAAGCCCTGAAATGGAAGGGTAAGTCGGCACTGAAGGAAAAGATGTTTGACAAAGCGGAGGAGTGCTTCTCAGAGCTGGTTGATCTGGAGCCCACCGAACCCTCCCATTTTTATCACCTGGCGCTGGCCCAGCGATCCCTCGGGGAAAAGACAAAGGCCCTGAAAACCTACGAAGCAGGGATTTCAGCCCATCCGCAAAGCAGTATTCTTCTGTACAATGCGGGTACACTGATGGATGAAATGGGACAAAAGGAGAAAGCCGCGGATGTTCTGTATAAATCCCTGCAGGGGGATGACTACCAGGAGGACGCAGTGAATTATCTTGGTGTTTTGCTGGGGCAGATGAAGCAGTATCGGGAATCGGTTCAGGTTTTCGACAAGGGGCTTGTTCAGTTTGATAAGTCCTATCAGCTGTGGTTTAACCGTGGTATCGTGCTGGATATGGCCAGACGTCAGGAAGATGCCGTGGCGTCTTTTGACAGGGCTTATGAACTAAATCAGGAGGATCCGGTTCTTGTCAACTATTTTACCGCCGCGCTGCTGCAAACCCGGGATTACTCAAAAGCCATCCGCATCCTAAAACAGGGTCTGAACAATCATCCGGATGATGCGGAGCTGATGTATGGTTTGTCAAAGGTATATTCGCATATGGGAGAAAAGGACGTGGCAGTGGATCTGTTAAAGCGTGTCATTGAGCTGGATCCGGTTTACCTTGTCCGAATAAAAAAGGATTTGGATTTCAAAACGCTGCAGAATCATCCCGGGTACAAATCCCTGATGGTATCGTAACAGCACAGGAAATTTGGCTTCAACTTCAGTACAAATTGTAAAACCCTTTTCCTGAAAGGATATTGGATGAACGATTTTTTACCTGTCAATCAAATTGAAATGAAAGACCGGGGCTGGGACAGCCTTGATTTTTTATTGGTCAGCGGGGATGCCTATGTGGATCATCCCAGCTTCGGTCACGCGATTCTTGGCAGGCTGCTCGAGGATGAAGGCTACAGGGTGGGAATCATTGCCCAGCCCGACTGGAACAATGCTGAAAGCTTCAAACGCATGGGAACACCAATGCTTGGCGTTCTGATCATTCCAGGCGTACTGGATTCAATGGTGAACAATTACACGGCATCAGGCCTTCCAAGAAGAAAAGACAGTTATTCACCGGGGGGTGAAAGGGGACACAAGCCTGACAGGGCAGCGATTGTCTATTCAAACAGGGCCAGGGAAGCCTTTGCGGATACCCCGATACTTCTTGGCGGAATGGAAGCAAGCCTTCGCAGGTTTGCCCATTATGATTTCTGGCAGAACAGGGTCAGAGCGTCAGTGCTGGCGGATTGCGCCGCTGATTTGCTGATATACGGCGAAGGTGAAAACACCATTTTGGAAATTGCCGCCCTCTTGCAAAAAGGAGTTCCCGTTCATAAGCTGAAGGCCATTCGCGGAACCTGTTATATGGCGGCGGCGGATGAAAACCTGCCGAACGAGGTACAGCAGGCGTTAGAGCAAGAGAAATGTGAAACGGACAAGGTGCTGGTGCTTCCGTCCTGCGAGGAGGTTACAGCAAGCAAAAGAAAATTTGCCCAGGCATTTATGCTGCAGTACCGGCAGCAGGATCCTTTCTGGGGTCGTACGGTCATCCAGCCCCACGGAAAAAGGCTCCTGGTTCAGAACCCTCCGCGGTTGCCCATGACCACCGAAGAGATGGACAGGGTTTACGGGCTTGGCTATACGGGCACCTGGCACCCTTCCTATCTTCAAAAGGGAGGGGTACCGGCGCTGGATGAAGTTAAGTTCAGCATCACCAGCCATCGTGGTTGTTTTGGCAGCTGTGCTTTTTGTTCCATTACCTTTCATCAGGGCAGGATTATTCGATCCAGAAGCAAAGCTTCCATTGTCAGTGAAGTGGAAGCCATGGCCGCAAACCCGGATTTCAAGGGTTACATCCACGATATCGGAGGGCCTACGGCCAATTTCAGAAAACCGGCCTGTAAAAAGCAGGCTACTCATGGTTCCTGTAAGAACAGGGAATGCATGTTTCCCGAACCCTGCAAAAACCTGCAGACAGACCATGGGGAGTATCTGGAAATCCTGAAGGCTGCCCGAAATGTCCCCGGAGTTAAGAAGGTATTTATTCGATCCGGGGTTCGATACGACTTTTTGCTTCGCGACACCAACAGCCAGTTCTTCAATGAATTGTGCGAAAACCATATCAGCGGGCAGCTGAAGGTGGCTCCGGAGCATGTATCCAAACGGGTGCTTAGGCTGATGCGCAAGCCCGGACCCGAGGTGTATGAAGCATTCAGGCAGAAATATGAAGCGTGGAATCAAAAAAAAGACAGGAAACAGTACCTCGTCCCTTATTTTATATCCGGGCACCCTGGCAGCACCTTGCAGGACGCGGTGGAATTGGCTGTATATATGAAAAAAACGGGGTTTGTTCCTGATCAGGTTCAACAGTTTTATCCTACGCCGGGAACCATCGCTACCTGTATGTATTACACCGGAATTCATCCTGAAACCGGTGAAGAGGTGTATGTTCCCAAAAGCAAAAAGGAAATGGCCATGCAAAGGGCGCTGCTGCAGTTTTATAAACCCGGCAATCATGCATTGGTCAAAGAAGCGCTGCGGCTTACAAAAAATGAGGAATTAATCGGCTTTCTGCTTTCTCCAAGATCTGAAAGGCCTGCTGTACAGACAAAGAAAAAAGAAAGAGGCAAAAGGAACGATATAAAAAAAGCAGGAAAAGGGAAAACTGTTCATCGAAAAACTACATCTCTGCATTAGAAAAAAATGTATAAGTGATAGAAATAAATAAAATTTTGTCGTAATGGCAGATATTTTGGTTTAGCAGAACCTTCCAATGGGAAAGAATAAACAGAAATAGTCAGGGACTGGAGTTAATAACTTATGAACTTCATGGTAATTGTATATTTACTGACAAGCATTTTTTACATTTTGATTGGTACCTTTTCATTGATGTATGATATTAAGAACAAACTGAACCGTATTTTTTTTGTGTTCTGCCTGGATTTATCGCTGTGGTCCACGGCACTGATGCTGATGAATGCCGCCTCTGATGCTGCGACAGCGACAGTTTTCAGACAGACTGCTACAATTTTCTGGAGTTTTGTTTACTGCCTGATGCTTCATTTCCTGCTGGTACTGGTCGAGAAAGACAGGCTGTTGAGTAACCCCTTGTACCTGGGCCTGTTTTATCTGCCCGCTATGATTTCTATTTACATTTACTACATCTACAACCCTGTTACTGAAGATTTGATCGTCAGGTCGAAATATGGCTGGTCCTATTGGAACAGCGGTGGAAACGGTCTGCTGATTGATTTTTATTTGCCCCTTTATTACTGTACCTACGTGTTGGCCAGCATTTTCATAATTCTGTTTTGGGGAAAACAGTCACCGTTGAAAAGAGAAAAAAAACAGGCCAAAATCATTGTTGTTACTATCATCGCCGTTTTTGTGCTGGGCTCGCTGACCGACATCATTCTTCCTGTTCTTGGAAAGCCAATTGTACCCGCATTAACGGTTTGCTTTATTGTTATTCCGGTTTATGGTATTTGGTATTCTATCAAAAGGTACCGCCTGATGAACCTGAACCCTCAGAATATTGTTGCCGAAGTATTGAGAACCATGAATGAAGGGATGCTTATCACGGACCGAAGCCATTGCATCAGGGATATCAATGAAGGGGCAAGAATGATGCTGGGCTACAGTAAAGAAGAACTACTGGGCAAACCGCTGGAGTTTGTCGTAAAGAACATGCACGACAACACTATCAAACCCGCCAACGAATTAATGCTCCTGCGAAAGGACAATCAGATGCTTTGGGTGTCTTTTTCTTCCTCTATGCTGCTCGATGAATGGAATGAGCTGTATGGAACAGTGTTGTTGTTTCAGGATTTATCTGAAAACAAGAGAATCCAGAAAGAATTACAGGCATCTCATGATGAGTTGGAGCAAAAGGTTCTTGACAGAACAAGGGAATTAAATGCTGCCAACCGGGAACTGCAAATTGAGATAGACTCCCGTATTGGTATGGAAAAAGAGATTCGCAAGCTGGCCTTTTATGATCATCTGACAGGGTTACCCAACAATAAAAGTTTTATTGATTCTGTGAAT
>LSQX01345748.1_pt1 | contig 17008 bp, 15 predicted proteins | sample 654561 | NCBI WGS metagenome assembly LSQX01 (sample SAMN04489861, study PRJNA283612) | anaerobic digester metagenome | isolation source: 4 biogas reactors fed with cattle manure at either 37C or 55C with and... | place: Denmark: Kongens Lyngby | collected 2014
TACCAAGACTGCAAACTAATTTGCGCAAAATACTTGACGGTACCAAACAATAAATAAACTTATATTTGGAGCAAGGTTATTAATGGAGTATGCGTTGCGGTGAGCAAATCGCGAACTGCTGGTGTTTTTTATATATATGGATTGGTGTACACGGTGGGGCAACATCTTTTTTTGTCAGTAGATTACAACGGTGTTACACACTTGGAAGCGCAAAAACACAAGCTAAAGTAGAACTGTATTGAATTTTTAAAGATAAAATGATATAATAAAAAAAATCGGAGGTGGAAGAATGTATAACTTTTCTTGCTAATTATATGTTGCAGAATAAGATATTAAAAGTAACGGCGATAGAACCGTTTGTTTTGTTATGCAAATTGCAAGAAAGTTAAGTATTCTTCACTCAATGATACATTACAGTAGCCTGATATGCTACAAAAGGTAATGATAGTATTTGTTTTTGAGCCGTAAGAATTTACTTTCTTGCGGCTTTTAATATTTCTAAAATAAAGGAGAATAAACGTGATAAATAGCAATAACAAAATCCATGCAAAGTTGGATAACATTATAAAGTAATCAATGCCGGAAACCGACTTTGCTTATATTTTTTTATAATGTAAAGGAGGAAGGAATATATGTCCTTAATAAATGTTTCAAATCTAACTTTTTCATATGAAGGAAGTTATGATAATATTTTTGAAAATGTTAGTTTTCAAATTGATACAGATTGGAAACTCGGTTTTATTGGAAGAAACGGACGCGGTAAAACTACTTTCTTAAATCTACTGCTTGGAAAATATGAGTTTTCAGGCCATATAAGTTCTACGGCTAAATTTGAATATTTTCCTTACAATGTGGAAGATAAACATCTAAATACAATTGACGTAATGAAAACTATCTGTACTGAATGTATGGATTGGGAGATTTTTCGAGAAATTTCATTGCTTGATATTCAGGAAGATGTTTTGTACCGCCCATTCAATACACTATCAAACGGTGAGCAAACGAAAGTTCTTCTTGCTGCATTATTTCTTAAATCAAGTTGTTTCTTGCTTCTTGATGAACCTACAAACCACCTTGATATTGAAACACGTAATGTAGTAAAAAACTATTTGAAACAAAAAAAGGGGTTTATATTGGTATCTCATGATAGAAACTTGCTTGACCAATGTGTAGACCATATACTATCTATCAATAAAACGAATATCGAAATCCAAAAAGGAAATTTTACCTCTTGGTGGGAAAATAAAAAATTACAAGACAATTTTGAATTGGCGGAAAACAAGAAACTCCTCAATCAAATAGAAAGGTTGTCTCATGCGGCAAAACGCAGCGCAAGTTGGGCAAATAAAGTCGAAAGAAGCAAATATGGAAAAACAAATTCCGGATTAAAGCTGGATAAGGGTTATGTTGGACATAAGGCTGCAAAAGCAATGAAACGTGCCAAAAATATTGAATCAAGACAGCAGCAAGCCATTGCGCGAAAATCCGAACTGCTGCACAATATCGAAGAATATGACGATTTAAAAATTTCGCCACTTGATTTTTATAAAGGGTGTTTAATAGAAGCAAATAACTTGTCTTTATTTTATGGAAACAAAAAAGTATGCAGCAATCTCAATTTCGGGGTTAACATTGGAGATAGGATTGCAATTATCGGTAAAAATGGGAGTGGTAAAACTAGTATCCTAAAGTTGATTAACGGAGATGATGTTAAATACACAGGAAATTTAAATGTAGCAAGCGGGTTGAGGATTTCTTACATTCCACAAGATATATCTTATCTAAAAGGTAATCTAACTGAGTTTGCCTATCATAATAGAATCGATGAAACTCAATTTAAAACCATTCTCCGCAAACTGGATTTCAATAGAGAGCAGTTTGATAAAAACATCGAGGATTTTAGTTCCGGACAGAAAAAGAAAGTACTAATTGCGAAAAGCCTTTGTGAAAGCGCACATCTTTATATATGGGATGAGCCTTTAAACTATATAGATATTTTTTCGCGTATTCAAATTGAAAAAATGATTTTAGAATATTGTCCTACACTATTGTTTGTTGAGCATGATGAAGCTTTTCGTAATAATATCTGTACGAAAAGTATTAATTTAAATGAGTAATTAAATCAAGGGAAAGTACCTTTAAGTTCTGCGCCTATGGTATAAGACATGTTACAGTCAAGTGCATACCATTATTAGTTTGCGAATTTTATCAACCGCGGCATCTTTTTCGTTACCTCTTTACAAGCCTGACGGCGAGCAATTCGCATCGTCAGGCTTTTTATATGATTATAGGTTACCGCCCGCGCCGGGGCGGTGTCTTTTTGCCGGCGGATTACAAAATCTTAGCCCCCGCGATTTTCGCGGGGGCTTCGAATTTTTATGCCGACTTGTTATCTCGGTGACCTCTCGCCCGTGGCTAGCCGCGGGGTGCAAAATCAGAGAGATTTTGATAACGCCCCATGGGGCCGAGATGTCAATGAATGCCGAGCGGCTCTTGCTGCGCGGTATCAACAGACAAAACGGTAACCTGCCGACACAGTAAAGCATATTCAGTTATATGGCAGACAGCCTTTTTATTAGCGGAGCGCCCTGTCACCGCAGCTCCGGAGTGCATCACTCGCCCTGCCATGGCGCCAGCTTCGCCGATGAAATCCCCGGATCCACCGATAGCCTTGAGGAACAACATTCCATGGGCTTGCGGCATCCTTAGCCCGGGACTGAAGCATCGAGAATTTGCACAGCCTTTCCGGAGGTCTTGATGCCCTGCGTCACCCTGATGTGGTCGGTGAACCGTAAGGGAAGATGGTTACTGCCCGGCGCGCAATTCCCGCGCGGACAGCAAGCTGGGATTCGCATTCCTCGTACACGGGAATCACCCCTTTCTCTGCGCTTTCGGGAAGGGAAAAGCAAAGACCCGGACCTCCCGTCAAGCTTCATCTGTCCTTACTTTCAGACCCTTCTCTTTCCGAATTAAATATACCATGTTATTGGTTAAATGTCAATATTATTAATCAACAAAATTTTAATTATATATTAATTATGTCGAATATTTTGCAATTTTGTCGCAAATACTTCTGTATGGATATAATGTTTTCCATGTTTGAGATTTGTCTTGACGAATCTATTATGTTCATATAAAATGAGTGTAGCGGCACCGAATATCGCCCGTGGAAAGACTTCGGATTTTTAGGATGATATTAATAATAAATAACAGTCGGTTTTGCCGTCCGCCCCTGACACCAAGGGCGAAGAAAGGATGTTAAACAATGGTCGATGATTACCAGTCCGGGCTTGTCACAGTGCTTGACGAGGACGGGAAAGAGCACAGGTTTCAACTGCTTGACGCTATCGAAACCGACGACGGGCGCTATGTCGCGCTGCTTCCCGTTTATGACGATCCCTCGGATTCCATTAATGATGACGGCGAGCTTATTATTCTCGAGGTGCTGAATGAGGACGGCGAGGATACCCTCGCGGCCATCGAGGATGAAAAACTGTTTGACGAGATTGCGGAGATTTTTGAAGAGCGTCTGTCCGACCTTTATGAAATCGAAGAGATGGAAGAGAAGTCTGAATAATAAATCGGTACCCCTGCCTTGTACGCGGACTGCAGCACAATAACCCTACTACATTATGAATTAGGGAGCTTGGCTCCGGAGTCGGATTGCAGACCTCCCCGTTAAAACGGGAAGAAGGGAGCGTGAACACTTCGGGCGGCGCCCACCTGCTGAAGTTGGTAGCAGGTTATCCGGGCTGCAATACGGCTTGGCGGGGCAAGTTAAAAAATCAGTATCCGCCGGCGAGGAATCGCCGGCGGATTCATTTTATTGTAAAGCTGTATATCAAACACACGCAGCTGATCCATATTCCAATAAACACCACATTACTGTAAATAATTACCAAACATCGCCACAAAATCTTGTGCAAAAGGTAGAACATGGGAAAAATAAAAAATTTTCTCAAAAAGGTTATTGACATTGAAACAAAGACGTGCTATTATAGCGTTGCAGGCGAAACAAAAATGTGTGCCGACGCATGAAAACACCGGACATAAGCCTTCCGGCTCTGCTCACGCCTTCTTTGCGCCCTTGGCCCCGCCGAACGATACGCCCGACAGAATATTGGTCTCGTAGGTAAAGGTGAGGGCCTGCCGTTCCCGCTGCCGCTTGAAGGCAAGCTCGATCATCCTGTCAAGCAGCCTTGCAAAATTCATGCCCGACGCCTCCCAGAGGTAAAAGGACAGCGAGCCGGGTATGGTGTTTATCTCGTTGACGTAAAGCTCTCCCGACTCCCTGTCGTTCAGGAAATCGACCCGCGCGACCCCCGAACAGCCGAGGGCCTGAAAGGTCTTTACCGCCAGCTCGCGCACCCGCTTCTCCATCTCGTCGGGTATATCTGCCGGAAGCCTGCGCCGAAGGCTGCTCATGCCGCTTTTTTCGCCGCCCGCCTCGCCTGCGTTGCTGAGGTACTTATCGCTGAAATCCAGAATTTCGTGGGAGGTTATGGGTTCTTCGCATACCGAGGATTGGGCGTCGTCAATGTCGCCGAGCACCGAGCAGTTGATTTCGCGAAGGTTCTGCACGGCGGGTTCGACAAGAGCCTTGGGAGAAAAGCCGAGGGCGGTGTCCATGGCCGATTTGAGCGCCGCGCGGTCCGCCGCAAGAGATATCCCGACCGACGAGCCGAGGTTGACGGGCTTGACGACCACGGGATAACCGAGCCCCTGCTCAATCCGGTTCAGTATATCGTCCTCGTCCATGGCAAACTGCCGTCCGGTGAAGACCATGGCGTCCAGCACGGGCAGCCCCGCCTGCCGCAAAACCGCCTTCATGGCGTATTTGTCCATCCCGAGCGCCGAGGAGGTCACGTCGCATCCGGTATAGGCAACCCCGAGCATTTCCAAAAGCCCCATAAGGGTGCCGTCCTCAACATTCGTGCCGTGGACGACCGGCAGGGCAATGTCGAACATGCCGACAAGATTGCTCCCGAGCCTTTTTGAGGGATAGCGGATCAGGGCGACCCGCCCGTCGCTCGGCACAAGAACCACCCGCACCGCCTTCTCCATACAGGACTTCATATCTTTATAGCTTTCGATATCGCCCATATGCTCTCCGGTGTAGAACAGGTTGTCCTTTGATATATAGACAGGCAGGGGGTTGTATTTGGAACTGTCAAGGGCGGTCAGAGCCTGGATACCCGAAATGATGGACACCTCGTGTTCCACGCTGCGCCCGCCGAAAAAGACGGCTACGGTAGTTTTCATCACGGCAACACTCCCTGTAACATTTAGTATCAGAAATTATCGGGCAGATCGTTTTCGAGAAGGACGGTGCGTTTTCCCTCGTCGGGCAGGGAATTCACAATCTCAATCGCCTTGGCGAGATTCTCGGCGACAAACAGCCTTTTGGGAGAGAATCCCGCGTCCAGCAAGCCCTTCTTTAAAGGCGGCGCCTGCTTGACTCCGACAAGCACGGCATAGTCGCAGCGGGAGGCGGCATACCCGCCAAGCTCTGTATTGAGGGCGTCCTGCCTTTCGCCCAGCTCGACCATTCCGGGGGTGACAAGCACCCGCTGCCCCTCAAATCCGGCGAGAACGTCAAGCGCGGCGCGAAAGCCCTCGGGGTTGGAGTTGTAGGAGTCGTCGATATATCCGTTGGGCAGAAGCTGAAGCCTGTGCTCGACCGGTTTTAACCGCCTGACGGCGACCGCAAGCTCGGAAAGCGGGATCCCCAGCTTATGCGCCGCCGCGATACAGCCGACAATGTTCTGGATGTTGTGCGGGCCGAGCAGCTTGGTCGTAAAGGCCTGTGACTCTCCGTCCGGAGCCGTGACCGTGAAGCTGCTGCCGCCCTCCCCGACCGATATGTCGCCCGCCTTATAATCGGCTTTGACGTCCGGGTTTATACCGTATGTGACGGCGGGGGAGGTCACCCGGATATCCCTGATATACCGGTTGTCAAGATTCAAAAAGACAATCCCGTCGGGGGGAATGGCGTCCGCCAGCTCAAACTTGGTTTTGATTATGTTGTCAAGGGTTTTAAAGGTTTCAAGATGCTGCTCTCCGATTGAGGTGATCATCCCGTATTTCGGGCGGACGAGATCGCATATCTCGCGGATATCGCCGGGGTTTTTGGCCCCCATCTCGACGATGAAAACCTGATGGGTGGGGCGCAGCCGCTCCCGCACCGTCCGCACGACCCCCATTGTGGTGTTATAGCTCTCGGGCGTCATAAGCACGTTGTATTTTACCGACAACAGCGAATGCAGAAAGTTCTTGGTGCTGGTCTTGCCGTAGCTTCCGGTAATCCCTATCACGGTAAGGCCCGGCATGGATTCGAGAATACGCCGCGCGTCCTTGACATACCCATGTGAAATCATCCGCTCGACCGGAATATTGATTGTGTTGGCAAGCAGGACGACAAGAGGGGAAAGCGAAGCCCATAAAAAGAGCATGCCGAGACCGATACGCAGCATCCCCGTAAAATACACCGCGGCAAAGACGGCAATCAAAAATACCGACAGGGTAAAAATCAGACGCCTGACCCTTGCGGTGTAAACCAGCGGCTTTTTGGCCTTCTTGGGTCTGTTGAGATAGATATGGATAAGAAAAAGCAGTATGCAGGCGGTGCGAGACTTCCAGTCGCTCGGCTGGATAAGATAGCAGGCCACCGCAATCATGGCGAGCAAAAGCCATCCCATCTGCGACACGATCATACTGCCGTTTTCCCTCAGCCAGCGGCCGTATCGTTCATTTCGATAGGAGTTGAGTTGAAGCATATGTGTATAATAGAGCGAAAGCATCATACAGTCGGCCGCAAAGGCGGCGAACAGCAGAACGGTTGCAACGGTTTCTATGATTTCAGGCATATACGTTCACTCCAGAAGAATGGTTACATAACAAACGAATCGAGGACGCGGCTGCACTGCCCCCATCGGTCGGCAAAGGAAAAATGTCCGGCGTTCTTTAAGACAACCAGCCCCGAATCGGGAATCAGCTTTTCCATGGTCTGTCCGTCGGACAGGGGGGTTGCGGTATCGTTCTCGCCCCATATCAGCAGCGTCGGGACGGAAATCCCCGGCAAAAACGGGGTCAGGTCTTCGTTCACCGAAAGAACCATGGTGCGCCGCATGAGCGGGCTGGCATTTTGGTAATCCGAGGAGCCTGTTTTACTCCTGATTTTCTCGGCAAGCCGGGGAGAAAGGCGCCTGGCCGCCTTGTAGGAGTAAACCTTGAGATAATAGCCGATCCCGCGCCGGGGCTTGATTCCGGCGGCGTCTATCAGGACGATTTTGGGGACGGAAAAAGGCAGCCTCGGCCGGTTCATCAGCTTGATGATTATCCTCCCGCCGTAGGAATGACCTATCAGGATAGGGGAGTCAAGCCCGACCTCGGCGGCAAACCTGAGGACAAAATCGACATAGTTATTGACCGACCACGGCTCGGCGGGCTCCTCGCTCTCCCCGAAGCCCGGAAGGTCGGGGGCGACCACGCGGCAGCGCGGCGACAGGTGGTCGATAATCAGGCGGTAGTTCTGGGCGGGCGCCGCCCAGCCGTGAAGCAGCAAAACCTCGGTTCCCTGCCCCTCGTCTATATAGCTGACCCGCCGCCCGTCAATCGTTATTTCCTTTTTGAATAACCTGTTTGTCAAACCTGACAGCACCTCCGGCAGCTGCAATCATCTTTTCAGTATATGCCCGTCGGGCGGTTTACATACCTGTATTAAAGGGCGGACAATGTAAAACCGCCCCGGAAAGGCACATCAAAACCGTTCCGTGCCTGACATTAAAGGGGCGGCTCAATCCTGACTATTTCAGAACCATGGCCAATCGTATCCTGCTGTCGTGGTGGGGGCGGAGGTTTTGGGGGTCTCGCTGACCCTTAGCGTGACAAGGCTGCCCTCCTCGAGAGGTCTTCCCGCCTGCTCGACGCTTTCGACAATATCGACGTCATAGGCGTCGGAATAAACCCGAACCACCGTCACACGGAAGCCCATGGCTTCCAGCAGCATCTCGGCCTGTCTGTAGTTCCAGCCGGCAAGATCGGGCACAATGATGTTTTGCGGGCCGTCGCTGATGACAACCTTTATTATCGAGCCTCTTGCGGCGGGGGTTTCGGGATCGGGCTTCTGACTGATAATCTCGCCCTTCGGCCGCTCGCTGTATACCTTATATTCAACCTCTACCTTCATATCCCCGATAAGGTCGCTTTCACGCACTTCAAAATAGTTCTCTTTCACAAGGTCGGGGGTGGCGAATTTTGCGTTTGCATCATCGAAATACCTTGTGGTTGTGGTGATAACCGACATCCGGGTGGTTGAATTTACGGGCGTCGACGATTCGGGCCCTCCGATTAAATTCGGAAACATAAGCAGTATTGCCAAGCCGGCGAGAATCAGCAAAAAGACGAACACCGAAAGTACTATCAGGACGGCATATTTCACCCGGTTGCTCTTTTCCTCCGGAATATCCTCGGCGTCCCCGTCCGGGTCGGTTTCTGCGTCATCCTCGCCCTCGTCCTCGCGCAGACGCGAAACGGCAGGAGCGGTCGAAAGCTGGTCGCGGAATTTATCGACCGAGCGCGTCCGGTTTTCGGGATTGACCTGCAGCGCGTTAAATAGGGCGGCCGCGATATAATCCGGCAGCTCTTCGGCAATCTCGGCGGGCACAAACAAATCGTTCGAATCCTTTGCGCGGCGGGAGCCGTCGGGCGGCGGATTGCCTGTCAGGGTTCGGAATATCGTGGCGGCAAGTCCGTAGACATCGCTCCACGCGCCTATGTCCTGCCCAAAGGCATATTGCTCGGGGGCGGAATAGCCTGAAATCAGGCGGGGGCGCAAATCAGTGCTGACATGCCGGGCGTCCCGGATGCTGAAGCCCTGAAGATGCAGCCTGCCGTCGCTGCCGACAATAATGTTCTCGGGACTGATTCCGAGATGAAGGATACCGGCCGAATGGAGTGAAATCAGGGCCGAAATCAGGGGCATGAAGAGCGGGCGGGCCTCCTCCCACCTCATACGTCCGCCTACCTGTTTAAGGCGGGTTTCAAGGTTGTTGCCCTCGCAGTATTCCGACACGGTGTATGCGGTGAGGTTTTGCTCAAATATATCATATAAAGCCACAATGGACGAAAGCTCACGCATGCGCGCCAGCGAGCGGGCATGAACGCGGAACTTTTCACAGTAATCTCGGAAGGTCTTTTCACAGCCGCTTATCACACGAAGCTCGCCGTCCGGCGCGCGCTCGGTCAGGGTATCGGGCATGAACTCGCGTATAATGATCGCGGATTTCAAAACCCGGTCAAAACCGATATATACGGCGGCGTCTCCGGTATGCTCGAGAAGCTTGCCGACAAGATAGCGCTCGGATAATACGGTGCCGACAGGAAGATACTGGGGCTCGTTGTTGCCGTCCGCGGGATATCCGCAGATGCCGCATTCCCCGCGGCCCTCCGGAAGCGGATTCATACAGCCCATGCAAAGTCGCCCGCGATTCTTGTAATCTGGCATGGTATCACCAATTCCTTCCTTCGCAAATCAAACAAGACGAATTGTAAAGTATTTTACATATAAAGTCAAGAAAGATACGCTATTGTAACCCGATATTACAATATTGGAAATATTCCTGCGGTTAATCAAAACAAGTAAATTATGAGCGGGATTTTGTTATCCTGTCACGCATCCTTATCTGGCGTATATCCTTTCCCGTAAAGGTCAGAGGAACAAAGGTGCCGATGATTCGCGAGGTGATCTGCTCGCCGTATCGGTCCATCAGCTCGCCTTGATCCATATTTGTGCTTATGATGGTGGGCCGGCCCTCAAGCATCCGGCTGTTTATAAGGTTGTACAGGCAAGAGGTATAAAAAGGGCTGGAGAACTCCGCCCCGAGATCATCGAGGATAAGAAGATCGCAGTCAATCATCATATCCTGACTGTTTCCGGTCTCCCGCCCGAAATGCTCGCGCTCAAGCTGATGCAGAAGCTTTTGGACCGGTCCGTAGATTACCCCGTATCCCCTGTTTATCGCCTGACGGGCGATTGCAAGCGAAACATGGGTTTTGCCGGTTCCGGTTGCGCCGCGCAGCAAAAGACTCGGCGATTTCTCATCAAAATCGGCCGCATAGCTTTTGCAGTATTCAAATGTTTCCCGCATACGGCTTCGGGGAGAGACGCCCATCCGCGGATCGACCTTGTCGGGATAGAAGTCAAGCCGAAGACTGTCAAAGTCGGCCTCCTTCATCATGCCCATATAGCTAAGCCTGCGAAAGGCCTCCTCGCGCAGCAGGGCTTTCAGACAGTCGCACATACGGGTGCCGATATATCCGGTATCCTGGCAGATGGGGCAGGAATAAAGCGGGTCGAAATTTGGGGTGCGTATACCCGATTTTGAAAGAATCTCGGCAAGCTCTGCCTGCAGACCGAGGTTTTGAGTTTTAATCTTTTCAACGGCGGCTTCGACATCCCCGCCGTTCAGAACGGCCCTCGCAACCATGACCGCCGCCTTTGACATCTCCTGCTCAAGCTCACGGATACGGGGATTCTTCGCTATCATTTTTTCGCGCAGCGCGGCAGCCTTGGCACGCGCCTCGGTGCGCCTCCGCTCCAGTTCGGACATTGCCGCATCATAGACTTCGCGACTGTATCCCATTTGTCCGCTCCTTTCATTTATGTATCTCTTTTATATACAGGTCTGAAATTCCGAACTAATTCTTCATATTCATCAAGATCAAAAGAGGGTTCCCTTTTAGGTTTTCCTTTATTCTTCTTACCGCCGTTCTGCTCGGCTATCGCCTTTTCAACCGTATCGATTCCGTCGGCGCGCCAATGCTCGATAATCTTCATCATATATCCGCTGTTAAACCTTCTCGTGGCGGCCATGCATTTCTCATAGGCAAGCCGGAGAAGTCCGTCGTCAATCTGCCAGTCCTGAATCCAGATTTCCGCGGCTTCCGACTGGGCGATTGTCGGGGAATGGGCAAGTCCGAGAAGGGTGCTCAGCTTATTCCATGCCTCGTTACGCCGTTCAAGCGAGCATAGATACTGCTCGGCGGCGGCAATGGTGTCGATTCCACGGTCAGACCAGTCGAGCGCCACCTTTTCGATATATCTCATATGTGATTTGCCCTGGGCAACCGCGTATTCGATAACCATCAGGATTACCTCGACCGGCATTCCTGCGGTATCGAACAGATAAAGCAGGGTTTCCATATCGCCGTTTGTGATGGGCCGTCCGAGCCTTGCCGAGGCGGTATCCAGCAGGTAGGCAAATTCACCGTTTTGCTTCTGGCGCCGGATGACCTCCTTCATCGAGGGCTTGACGGGGCGGGGGCGCACAACCGACATGGATTTGGGCAGCTCGGTCTGTGCGGCGGCCGCATCTTTTTTATCTGTAACCGAAGCTCCCTTGTGTTTGGCGGAGATGACCTTTTGCGGGTCGTTGGGTGACAGCTGGGCCGCTTTGATTTCCGAATCGTCGGGAAGCAGAATACCGGTCGCGAACCAGAATTGAAGGGCGTCGCAGCAATCCGCGGGCGACAGACCGATTGCCTTGGAGCAAAGGGCAGCATCAAAAACACCCTGCCCGTTTCTCAGCAGCCAGAGCAGCACCTTAAGCTGCGCCGAACCGGCAAGCTTGATGTGCTGGTCGGCTACGGCGGCGGGCACGGCAAAGATTTCCCCGAGGATATCCGGATTAAGCCGATAATTCATAGTTTGGTCGCGTCCTTTTATACAATCCCAAGAGATAAAACCGGGATATTATGTATTATATATCATATAAAAGAGGTCATTCGTATCTCCTATTATACACGCAAACAGGGTAGGGGGGCAACTGTTTTAAAAAAAATTATAAACTGCCTGCATGCCGCGATTATAAAACCTGCCCTCGGGTGAATAATAAAATAATTATAAATTTCAGAAAAGAGGATGCAGGATGCAATTCCGTACGGACCTTGCGATAGAATCCGCCGAACAGGGGGTCGAAACGCCCCCCGGAGTCAAGCAGGAGAGCAGGCAGATTGACGATATCAAGCTTACAAAGATAGTGATTGAAGACGAACAGGGCGAAAAGGCGCTCGGGCGACCCAAGGGCAGTTATATAACAGCCGAGCTGCCGCCCCTGTCAGACGATGAGCACAATACCGAGGAAAAGGCCAATCTGCTCGGGGACGAGCTCCGCTCGCTGCTGCCCGAGCAGGGGACCGTGCTGGTGGTCGGGCTCGGAAACCAGTCGGTGACGCCCGACGCGCTCGGCCCCCGCGCCGCCGGTCTTGTGCTTGCTACCCGCCATATCCGGGGGGAGTTTGCACGAACCACCGGACTTGACAAGCTGAGACCGGCCGCCGTGTTTGTGCCGGGAGTGCTGGGTCAGACGGGGGTTGAAAGCAGCGAGATGGTCAAGGGAATCTGCGATATCGTGAAGCCTTCCGCCGTAATCGTGATTGACGCGCTTGCGGCGCGCAGTGTCGAACGTCTCGGCTGTACAGTCCAGATATGCGATACCGGAATAGCGCCCGGTTCGGGCGTCGGCAACAACCGGATGGCCCTAAACCGCGAAACCCTTGGCACCCTTGTTATCGGGCTGGGGGTTCCGACCGTGGTGGACGCGCGGACGGTGGCGGTCGAGCTGACCGGACGGGAGGACGCCGGAAATGCGGTTTCGCCCCGCGGCGCAGAGATGATGGTAACCCCGCGCGAAATCGACCTGATAATCAGAAGGGCGTCACAGCTGGTAGCCATGACGATAAATGCCGCCCTCCAGCCGGATTATTCCCCGCTCTCCCTGATGTCCGCCGCCGGATAGGCGACGTAAATACAGGGCGGGATGGATTGTCCCGCCCTGTGGATTTGCGATTGGTTATATCTGAATATCTCTTCTGCGCCCGAGTATCACCGACAGCGCCAAAAATATGCCCCCGAGTATAACCGAAACGCATGTATACAAAGCATTTAATCCTGCTCCCTCGATAACGGCGGCCAAATCAAAATAGGCAAACGGCGTCAGCGGGCGCAGAAAGTCGATTTCTTCATATAAAAGAATCGCAAGAGAAATAAGATAGCAGCCGAACGCAATCGACAAGCCTGCACGCCCTGCACGGCGCGGGTTTTTGGCTGCCGCCGTCATGGCGCCAAGCCCCATAAACAGCCATTCCACCATAAGCAGGGCGGCAAACATAACCGCGATTTTTCCTGTAAGTCCCGATTCGGGCTCCATTGCCGATGTAAAGCCTGCTGTAACCGCAAAGGTGAGGGCGGTGAACGCCAGCAAAATACAAAAACTTGCGGTCAGCTTAATAACGATTACACGCCAACGCTTTACCGGCTTTGTCATTAAAAATTCGGCCGTTTTATCCCGCTCCTCACGGCTTACCGTATTTGAGCCCAGAATAACGGCGAACAGGGATGCAATCAGCATGATATAGCCGAGAGTAACCCCGACATAACCGCTTATATCTGTAAAATCAAACGCCCCGCCGCCGACAAAAACCTGAACAGCCTTGGGCATTTTTGCAACCAGCTCGTTAATCTGCCGGTCGTTTTCCGACAATCCGGAGTATTTTCCCATGATTCCGGCAATGAGAAGGGCGACACAGCCTGCCCATATAAGAAGAGATTTTAAGCCGGCTCGAAGTTCACGGATAAATATATTCATAGCAAGCTCCATGTCCTTTCCGGTTTTTAGTATTATGCGGTCGGGATGTCGCTGCGTATGCTGCCGATATAGACGGCGGCAGTGCATACGGCGGCGACGGCAAAAACAATGATGAACGAGGACGGCTCGTATGCCTCGTCCAGCACAATCTGGGCGGGATCAAAGTACTTGAAGGGGGTTAAAAACTGCAGCGCATCCTTTCCCGCGAGCGATTCCACCAAAGACAGTGCGAAAAATACCACGTTCAAAGCAAGAGCGGCGGTATATACCGATTTTATACGGATAAAAACCGCCAGTACCGCCCCCATGGATAAAAAGACAAGCTGGATGAAAAGCATGGTTAGTGAAATCATAACCAAGGCCGTCATACTGAATTTTTGGTCGGAGACGGCAAGGCAAATGCCGACCGATGAAAGCATAAAGATTATATTGGTTATGACAATCGCCAAAAGCGCGGCGCAGAGCTTTGAAGTTACGACAACCGAGCGCTTTACCGGCTTTGTCATTAAAAAATCCGAGTTCTTTTCGCGGTATTCACGCGAAAGGATACCGACTCCGAGGGCGGCAGCCTGCACCCCTCCGATAAGCGTAAGGTAAACCATTAAAAAGGAATAGAACCCCAATACCCCGAAGATGGTGTTTAGGTCCATTCCCATTGCCTTCAGCGCTTCATCCGGAAAGCCCTCTATCATTGAGCGGATTGCGTCGGCATTTTCCCGATAGGCGGGGAAGATTATCATCATAAACAGGCACACTGCCGACAGCGACAGGCTCCATATAAGCGTGTTTTTTAATATACTTCGAAACTCAAAGCGAAAAATATTCACCCTGCTGTCCCCCTTAGCGGTAATAGTGCATGAAAAGCTCCTCGAGGTCGGGCTCTTCGATTATTAAATTGGTCAGGCTGAGGGAGGCAAGCTTACTCAGCAGGTCATTGATGTTGCCGCTGAAAAGAAAGGTGGCGCTGTTGCCCTGTATCTCGGCTGCCGTTATGCCGTCGCCGTCAAAATATCCGGCGGGGATTTCCCCCTCCGCCTCGGCGTAAACCCGCTTATAGGTGTTCTCACGCAGCGCGCTGATGCTGTCAACCTGAACAAGCTGCCCGTCACGTATGATTGCCACGCGGTCGCAAAGGTTTTGCACCTCGCTCAGAATATGCGAAGAGAACAGCACGGTCACGCCTTTCTCGCGCTCCCTGCGGATAAGCTCAAAGAATCTTGCCTGCATAAGGGGGTCAAGACCGCCGGTCGGCTCGTCGAGAATCAGCAGCTTGGGAGAATGCAGCATACCCTGTACAATACCTACCTTTTTACGGTTGCCGTACGACAAGTCCTCGATCTTCCGGTTTATATCCAGCTCAAGAAGCTCGCACAGCTCGTGCATGCGCCGCTCGCATTCCTCCATGTTTTTTGTCTTTTTATAAAAGCTGGCGGAGTAGCGAAGAAGCTCCCGCACCCGCATGCTATCATAGTAAAACACCTCGGACGGAAGATACCCGACATCCTGCAGGATTTTTACCCGGTCTTTGATAATATCCAATCCAAAGATGGCTGCGCTTCCGCTTGTGGGATAGATTAGAGACAACAGGGTGCGGATGGTGGTGGATTTACCCGCCCCGTTCGGACCGATAAAGCCGAATATCTCGCCCTCCTCCACGCTGAAGCTGAGATCCAGTATGCCTCGGGTTTTTCCGTAATACTTGGTCAGCTTATTCAGGGTAATTACTGGGGTTGCCATTCTCAACACTCCTTGTAAAATAGCATATTCGTCCTTTTAAAAGCATAGGCTGATACCGGTGATGTATATGCAGGAAAGAGAAAAGAATTCAAAAACAAAAGAAGAACCAAAAGGGTTGAAGCTTGAAAAGGTTCGCACAGGTATTGCGATTGCCGCCCTGACCGGGTGCGCCGTATTTGCAGTGGCGGGTGCAGCGGGAGGCGGTATACTCGGACTTGGACGCGATATTGCGCTGCTTTCGGTCGGTATTATGCAGCCGGAGGGCGGCGCGCGGATGCTGCATCAAAGACTTGAACGCATTCCGGCGGCAGGGGACGGCGGCGGTTACTGGGGGTTGGGTGATAACCTTTCCTACATTCCGATAGGGGGAATACAGACCTCGGGCATGCTGAATTCATCCTCATCGAAAATCACTTCCGGAGTCGTGCCCGCCGAAGCGGGGGACGGCGGCAAGGTTGTAGAGCAGATGTTTGATCCCGGCGCAAGCTTTGTTCAGGGCGTTTCGATAAAGAATGCGAGCAGCAGCGGGATAAATATTGCCAACGAGCTTAAAGTTGCCCCCAAGATAAAAATCAGGGACGGCTCAAACCCGCAGGTTCTTATCATGCATACACACACCACAGAAGCGTATATGACATACTACGCCGGTTATTATAATAAGGCGGATCCGTCGCGTACAAAGGATGAAACCCGCAGCGTTGTGGCGGTCGGCGAAGCGGTTTCGGAGCAGCTTCGCGCCGCGGGTATCGGGGTTATACATAGCTTAACCGTCCACGATTCTCCTAAGTATGACGGGGCATATATACGCGCCGAGGAAACAATCAAAAAGATACTCAAGCAATACCCTACAATAAGCGTGGTGCTTGATATTCACAGGGACGCTCTGGGCAAGCCGCCGACCAAGCTAAAGCCGACAGTAAAAATAAACGGGCGCAAGGCGGCGCAGATGATGATTATTACAAGCTGCTGCGATTCAAAGGCGGCGCCCCACCCGAACTGGCGGGAAAATCTGCGGTTCGCCCTTAGGCTTCAAGCCGCGCTGCATACCCAGTACAACGGGATAATGCGTCCGCTCTATCTTGTGGACAGCCGCTATAATCAGCATCTGACCCACGGCTCCCTGCTGATTGAAGTGGGCTCGGATGCAAATACCGTCAGCGAAGCGGTATATTCGGGCGAAATTCTGGGAAAAACATTGGCACAGGTACTAGGAAAACTAAAATAACGGGAGCATGGTTCCGATGGACAAAAACAAACCAAGGCATCCCCGCCTGCGGGTATTCTTTGTGACAGCCTTTTTCACCTTTATGATATTTATGATGGGTATGGGCTTTTTAATCGCCGACTACAACAGCCGGAAGATGGCGTTCGGCGACGGAAGTCTCCGTATCGACATATACGCCGAAAAAAATTCTGTCACCGTCAATATACTCGGGCGGGAGCAAAGGCTTGAAATACCCGAACAGGCGGGCAGATGGGCGGGACGCGTATGGAATCTTCTGCCCCCCGCAGTCCGCGCCGCGGTCTGGATATTTCAGGGCGAATGCGACGCGGTGTCTGAAATATTGGAATAGATTTAAAGATAAAAAGGGCTTGGGATCTGTGATTTGCAGATTTCCAGCCCG
>LSQX01307452.1_pt2 | contig 17006 bp, 16 predicted proteins | sample 654561 | NCBI WGS metagenome assembly LSQX01 (sample SAMN04489861, study PRJNA283612) | anaerobic digester metagenome | isolation source: 4 biogas reactors fed with cattle manure at either 37C or 55C with and... | place: Denmark: Kongens Lyngby | collected 2014
CTTGCAACATGGTTTTCTGTTCATTGAGCAGCTCTTTTTGTGTTTTCGAGGAGGTCTGGTTAACTGCAAAACCTCTACCAAAGCCATGTCCGAAACCGCGTCTGCAAGCAAGTCCAATACCCGTTCCCGTTCCGAGACCATCTCCATACTTTACTGCACTCGCACCTATGCAAAGTCCTAATCCTCTTCCTTTTATTGTTCCGGCGCCCATTGGGCCAGTTCCATCCCTTCTTGGCATACTTCCCTCCTCCTAATAGTTTATGATATATGCCATCTATTCTTATTATACACCATTTATGGCATATGTCAATATCTTTTGAGTAATTTCATAGGAAATTTAAAAAGACTGCCAGCCAATAAAGATATAAAGTTAGGTGAGATTTATCTTTTCATATTGTTGTATTTGTCAACTGAAAACTGGTTCTTCCGCATACTTGGCGGTTGATAAAATATGTGGCATAATAAATGTGGAGGCGATATTTGTGAATACTACATTTTTTCAAGAGTTTTTTCCTGATTATTTAGAGCATGTAAGGACCGAAATTAAAGATGAGCAGATGTTTTTTTTATTTCAATACATTAATAACCGAATGTAAGTGCCCCACATGTGGTAAAATTGCCAATAGATTTAAAAACTATTATGACCGTAAGATACAGGATTTACCCATTATTAACAAGCAGCTATTTCTGATGCTTCATTTAAAGAAATTTGTTTGTGCCAATAAAGCTTGTAAAACAAGGTTCTTTGTAGAGCCTATTAATGAACTGGCAGGAAAACTATCGAGAAAGACTAAACGATTGGATGAATTATGAAAATGTCAAGATAAAAGCTAATCGATTACAAAAATCAGTTAGCTTTTATTATGCTTACAAATAATTAAATGTTGTCAAATTGTTGTACGGGAATCTCCTTCTTCTTTGATTGATTTTTCAGCTTTGCTAATATAGACTCTGCAACGATTTCCACTACAACCACACCCCTATATATGTTTGTACCTTGTTTTTTATATTGAGTATTTCTGAATATTCCAGTAGTTTTTTAACATTTTTATTATGATCTTTCACATATCTTTGTATTGCTTTTGTAAATGTTTCTTTTTCTAATTTACTCTCATACCTAAGAATATCACATATAGTACGCTCCCTATTAAATACTTTAACATCTACACCTTCTATTTTGTTTATTTCAACTCCCAGTTCTAAAAGATTAGGTTTCATATAAAATACATCTATAGATGGATATTCAATTTTATATTGACTTTTTTTACTATCCCTATCAACAGCGATTTGCCACGCTAGTGGAATTCTATCCGTATATCCAAAAGTCATTAGTGCTGATTCAAGAAAAATCACTGACTGTGGAAATAGGCGAGATATTATGACTTCGTCGGGATAAGTATGGGATGTTAATTCATAAAACCCATGCTTAATTCTTATAATTTTCCCCTCGTCTAAAAGTCTATTTATTTGCCTGCTGGTAATTCCCAAACTATTAAGGTCTGAAGTCTTTAAGATACCACCATTATTTTTGAAGGCTTTAAAAATAATATCATCTTTTAACATTTTAACACCTCAATGTCCGCATTCATGTTTAGAGTGCGGTCAATTTAATGCAATTGTATCATGATTTTCTCTTAAAGTAAATAGCAATTTGTAAAATTGTGTAATTAATTTGTTATAATGTCACCTTGTTAATTAACTCTCTTTTTAGAACTTTTTAGGTGACATTCTCTTTTGATGCTAATAGTAAAGTAGACCGAGATTCAGAAAATCGCAAAAACTATGTAGGAGATACAAAACGATACCAAAAACGAAACATCTGGTCTTCTAGTAAATAAATTGTTTTTATTGTTACTTTTTGAGTTATAGGTATATCGTTTTTTATGTTTCCAAGAATAATGTTAGCGACGGTAATCATCGGATAAATGCTATAACCATTTGTTTTAACCATAAAACATCGTCTTAAATATTATAAATCTACTATACTCCTTGTTTTAGATGCTTCATATATAGCCTTTATTATTTCTACAGACTTTTTTCCCTCATATTGATCTACAAGAGGCGCCTTCACCTGTGAAATTGAATTAATAAGATCGCGAATCTGTTTCTCATGTCCATCAACAGTAAAAGCTGAAGGGTCATTAAACGTTCTGTTAGTCGTATGTTCAGAAATAACTGTATTATAATCTTCTTTCCCTTCAAATTCCCATTGGATGATAGTGTCTTCTTCTATGATAACGGTTCCTTTTTCGCCATTAATTTCTAATCTTCTGGGGCAACCGGGATATGCCGATGTAGTCGCTTGTATTACACCTAAAGCACCACTCTTAAATTCTACAACTGCTGAGACAGTGTCTTCTACTTCTATTTTTCTTGCAAGAGTTTTTGAATATCCAGCTACAGATTTGACAGGACCCATAATATATTGAAGTAAATCTATGCCATGTATTCCCTGATTCATAAGCGCTCCACCTCCATCCATTCTCCAAGTTCCCTTCCATGAACTTTTATCATAGTACTCTTGAGAACGATAGAACTTCATATATATATCTCCGTTAATTAATTTACCAAAATCTCCACTATCAATAGCTGTTTTTAGCTGCGATATCGTTTTAGTAAATCTTAGCTGTGAAATAACGGCTGCTTGCACTTCGTTTTTTTCACAAGCCTCTATAATTTCATCACATTCTTCAGTATTTAAAGCCATAGGTTTCTCTATAATAATATGTTTTCCACTTTCTATTGCTTCAATTGCAAGTTTTTTATGTAAACCACTAGGTGTACATATACATACAATATCAATCTCATCATCCATTAAAAGCTCTTTAACTGAATTGTTAAATAATGTGTTATATTTATGTGCAAATCGTTTCCCGAAATCTTTTTGGGTATCTGTAACTCCAATAAGGTGAGCATTCTCAATTTTATTAATTGCCTGAGCATGCCAATTAGCTATCAAACCACAGCCTATTATTCCGAAACCAAAACCTTTATTCATCCTTATTCATCCCCCTTAACTCAGCTTCAATTATTATGTGTCCTGACAAGTGATGCATAATGGTTACTCTCTTTGAAAATTCCACCACTGTGCTTATAAAATAGTTCATCCAGTTGATATATACCTTTTTTTGTGTCTAGCCATGAAGCACCATAAAAAGGATGATATTTTTTTAAAGTATCCCAATTAGCATAATTTTGTTGTCCATTTGCCTCTAAAATACCAACATTCATTCCTGGCAAAAATTCTAATCGCGAGGCTACATTTTTATTCCAATCTACCAAAATTGGGTTTACTGTAAGATCTGCACAAAAACTTGGGATTTTGTTTTCAAAAGCGATCTTTAACATTCTAAAACTTACACTCATTGTTTTTGCTATAGGTTTTAGAGCAATCGCTCCATATCCCATTTCTATCCTGCGCACTACATCTTCACTCTGGTGTGCACTTTCATCTGCAACTATTCGTACGGGAATATCAAAAACATCTTCATTATGTTCTTCTGGAAAAGGTTCTTCAAGTAACATTATTCTTTTTAGTGCGTCTATTTTATCAGCGTATTCAAGAAAATCTAATAATATATCCTTGTTTTTATACCTGCCATTAGCATCCAAATAATAGTATACTTTTCCGTCTGTAGTATAGGGTGTACGATAATCTTGAGCTATTTTATGTATCTCATTTAATCTTTGTTTATCCCATTCAAGCATCTTACTCTGCTCTCCATCACCTTCAGGATCAGACCCAATTTTTATTTTCAGCAATGAGTATCCTTCTCTTAGTAACTTATCAATATCTTCTAAACTTTGACCATAAGTTATAAGCGGTATATTTAGAAGCTTTTTATGTTTATAGGTCATGTCATTTTTTAGATCCTCAGGAATCATCCTGTTAAATTCGTTAATCCCTTTTTCTTTTGAATATAATAACCACAAAGCATTATCTACAGGAACTAAAGCGTTTAATATAAAAGTTTTTCTTAGATCCGGGTTTCCTGTTATCCTTTTTCCATACTCATAAACCTTGGGGAATATTTCTTCCATGAGCTCTATAGGGTTCTTAAAAAATAATCCTTCTATTGTTTTCAATGCATACTGTGTAATTTGGAACATAGTATTATTTCCATCTGTTTCACCTTTATTTAAAAATACTTTTGCATCAGACCAAAGAATACTTTGGACTCCCAAACCTAATCCAATATTCTCATTGAAACTTTTTATCTCAGCGATTGACTGCCATAATTCTTTTATGTACCCGCCTTTAAAACCAAATGGTGATTTTAAACATTCCTTTTCAAAATTAGCTTTAGTCTTTTTAATTCTTATCATTTTATTACCTACACTCTCGATTTTTTTATGTTATTTTATAAACTAACTGCTAAAAAAACTTGTCAATTAGTAAAACAAACATTCTGCCTCTACACTTAATTTATTATTCTACTAAAATAGTGCAACATTATTTATCAAATAGTTTCATGTAATATTGGACAAATGGAATTTGTGTAGAAAAGCCCGATTTCTCATAAGTTCTACGAGCTGCTAAATGAGAATCATCACCACCTGTTACAACTCTTGCCGCCTTCACTCCCTTTTGCTTCAACTCATTTATTAGAAACATATTCATATAAGATCCTATTCCGTTGTTTCTATATTCTATTGAAACTGCGTTCATGCCTATAGTAGCTATATTATGAGTTTCATTCATCTCATATCCGCAGTAACCTATTGTTATTCTATTATATACAGCAACATAGTAATACTTATTATTATTTGTAATAATATCATTAATTGATTCTATTTTAATCGCTTGCCAATTTGAATAAAATAATTCATAGATATCATCTCCCATTTGTTTTCTATATCCATTATATATGCTTGACCATGCTTTTACAGTTATATCAATAACAGCGTCTTTATCTCTTGTCTCTATTGGTCTAATATTTATATTTTCAACTTCAATTCTCAAATCAATTCTCCTTTCTTTAGTAATTAACGATATATATAAGCTTCTTTCATTTAATTATGCTATAAATTCCAGCATTTTTTTTGTAACTTCTCCATTCATTTTTTTACCCTTCTCAAACAACTCTATTTCATTTAGAGCATACTTTGAAATTCTATGCAACCCATTATTTACTGTTCCTGCAATGTGTGGTGTTAAAATGACATTTGGCAAGCTTCTAAATGGATGACTAACTGCAGGAGGTTCAGGATCAGTTACATCTAAGCATGCAAACAGTCGTCCATTTTTTAATTCATTAATCAAATCATTTTCGTTTATTATTGAACCTCTTGCAGTGTTTATTAGTATTGCATCATCTTTCATCATAGATAGAGTATTCTTATTAAACATATTATTAGTTTCTTTAATTGATGGAGCATGTATTGAAATCAAATCGCTATATTTTAACACTTCCTCAAAAGACACCTTTTCCACCCCAAGTTTAACTGCATTTTCATCTTCTATTATCGGATCAAATAACAATATCCTAACATCAAAATTTTTCATTAATTTTATATAGTATTGACCTACTTTTCCTGCACCAATTACACCGATTACTATATCGGTAAGTTCTTTTACTTGTTCCCTTCCCTTTTCCCATTCTCCTTCTTTAGTATATTGAGATAAATTCCAAATATTTTTTAATGATATAATTGTCAAGCCAACAGCTGTTTCCGCAACACCCATCCCAATAGCTTCAGCGCAACTAGAAACTCTTATACCCTTTTCCCAAATTTTTTCACTTACAATTCCTTTTACACTACCGGCAGCATGGATAATCAACTTTAGATTAGGAGCCTCTTTTAAAATATCTTCTGTGAGCAAAGGACAACCCCATGATGTAACTGCAATATCTGCATTTTTTATAACTTTTTTAATATCATCTGTATCTACATCATCATTCTTAGGATTTATAACTACTTCTCCATAGTTTCTTAAACAAGAAATAACTTCATTGGTAAAAATTTGCTCTGTCAATTCTTTTTTCTGAAGTAATGCGATTTTTTTCATAATAACCTCCATATTTATGTTTTAGTAACTTTTTGTTTTAATACTTTGTTTTCTTTATAAGACTAAACATTTTTCTATAAATATAATCTTGAACTTGCTTTAGCATATTCCTTTTCGAATAAGTATCCATCAAAAGATGCACCTTCCGGGATATTGTTAATGCAAACATCTACGCCATTGTTTTCTCTCGAAACCTTACCTGCTAACATGATTTTGACCGATTCTAATATCTCATTAGCAGATGCTAGTGTTTGTCTTCCAGTCTCCATATACTCATATATCTTATCTAAAAGCGTTCCATATAAACTATCATTATCTATATTGATATGGTAAGTATCTTTTGTAGTCATAATTGTAACCTCAAAGGGGTGCCATGTACCATGGAAATTATTATATATTGCTGTAGCACCACTATCATATTTAATAAAAAAACTTTCACACTTTTTATTTTCTATTTCAGCTGCTCCTATGAATTTATTAGATACTGCACCTGTACCAAGTAGTCTGCCGATAGTTTCTACAATATGTATTCCGTAATTATATTCATCTAAACCTGTATTTTACAATATAAAAATGTAGCAAAAACGAATATAAAAGTGTAGCACCCCAAACGGTAAAGTGATCAATCAAAATAATTATTTTAGTTTAATAAGCGAGTTTTTCAGTCTTCTTGAATCTCGTTTAGAGAAATCAAGGAGATGGCTATGATGAATAATCCTATCAATGATAGCAGACGTGAGTTTTTCATCATAAAAAACTTCGTTCCATTTGGTAAATTCTAAATTTGTGGTAATAATTAGGCTCTTACGCTCGTAGCAGTCTGCGATGACACCAAATAGCAGTTTTGCACCGTTTGAATCAACTGGTACATATCCCCATTCATCACAAATCAAAAGGTCGCATTTTTCAAGGTTTTTCATGAGTTTCCCCAGGGTTCCGTGCTTTTTCGCCTCAACGAGTTCATTGACGAGGCTTGCAGTGCGTCGGAATCTAACACGCTTTCCATTATTGCAGGCGGCAATTCCTGCAGCTATTGCAAGGTGAGTTTTGCCGCTTCCTACGTTTCCATAAAGTATAAGATTTTCCTTTTTATCAATAAAATTGGAGCCGATAATTTCGTCAGGTGTAATACTTTTTGGGACTTTAATGTCCTCAAATGAATAGTCCTCAAAGGTTTTCAGCACATCAAATTTTGCTTGTTTAATATACATATTACGGCGTTTCATATCCCTATGTTCAAGTTCAAGGGTGAACAGTTCTAATAAAAATTCAATGTGATTGCTTTTTTCAATACTCTTGGCATTGTCAACAATATTACTGCCTAAGCGCAGCTTTTTACAGGCTTTGTAGAGCATGTCTTCCATTAGTTATCACCCCCAATCAGGCTACCATATACGGTTAAATCACTTTTGTAAGGCTCTTGAAACGGTGTGTTTTTGGTGATAATCTCTTTGGGCTTCGGTGGTTCTGTTAAGCCCCTGTATGTAAGTAAAAACTCATCGGTGTTGTTAATATCACCAAGCTCCATTGCAATCGTGGCTTCATCAAGTTTGCCATCTAAAATGATAGGGGTAAGCACGTTTAACATTTGCTTGGAATCGTCATAATCCGCTTGGCGGAAGTAGTCTTGCCAAACAACAGGCAGACTCTTAAAAAAAGATGTATATTTAAAAGCATTTGGTTTTCTCCCAATTGCATTTAAATATTTTAGCCAATCTACAATTGGCTCGGTTTGCTGACCATATCGGCGTTTATGTACTACCACTTCCTCGTATTTGTCATTCAATATTCGGATTTCATCTGCACTAATTTCCAGCCAAACCTCACAACGGTGGTACTCCGGCGCTGTTGAATATTTGTTGTTTTCAAATGGGACAAAGCTATAGTTATCAGTTTTTCCTTTGACAAGACGAGTCACTTTGAATCGTTCGGCGGGCAAGGGAAGCATGGCTTCTAAGTCTTGTTTTAAAAGGTTGCAAATCAGCTCCTGTTTTCGGTAATGTTCACGTTTCATATCCTCGTCACACCGAACTAGTAAATCTTTGTTAAACTGTTCTAAATCAATAATTGTTGGTACCGGAACAAAGAAGTTGCGGCGCTTGTAGCCGACTTTGTTCTCAACACTGCCCTTTTCGTTACCTTTATTGGGATTACAAAATACAGGCTTAAATTTATGGTGAAGCACAAATCTTGAGAAGGTATCCGCAAGCCGACGTTCTCTTTTGGGCAACACCTTTGCGACTGCACTGGACATATTATCAAATAAAATCCGTTTTGGAACCTTCCCCATATGCTCAAATATCCGCTGCATGGCTTCAAGCAGACATTCCGCGTTTTCTGATTTGCAAAGTTGTGTGTATCCGCCGTTTGACGCTGGGAAACTGACAACAAGTTCATGATACTTAATCATTCTTCCATAGCTATTGTAGGCATAGACATCACCAAAATCTACTTGAGCTTCGCCAAAGTCATGATAGGCTAGAATTGCTGTATCATAAACGCTTTTACAAAGCTCTCGTTTGGTTTTGGTAACATAACTTATTACTGTTTGCTTACCGACCAAAAGCTTGTCTTTGTAACGGTCATCTGTTTTAAGCAGTTCATAAATCTTCGTGCCTGTATGACGTTGTTTTCGCGGCATCTTCAAATCATTTTTAAGCCATTCGTCTATGATGGGCTTTAGTGGATCAAGTTTTGAACCGCGCGGTTTTCTGGGCTTTATCTCCTCATTCCAGTTGTCACGATCAATATATTTTTTGATTGTGTTGAAGTGGTGCCCTGTCCTGCGCGATATTTCGCGTAAACTTAACCCTTCATATTGGTCAAGTCCTGTGATATACTGTATTCGTTCCATTGCTAACATCCTTTCGGATCACTCTCCTTATCGTCTTTACAACTTTAAGGATATCCGATTTTTAGGGTGCTGGCAATTGGAACTTTTTTTATTCCCAACTGCTACACTTTTTCATTACACTTTGCTACATTGTTAGTTTAACATAAACATGAAATCATTCGGCTTTTCAACAATCTCAAATTTCGGTGCTGGTAATGAATCACCAATCCTATACGCATGCAATTCTATCAGAAAAAGTTTATTTCTTTATCAATGTTGTTGTTAAGCCATTCTATGGCACTTCGATGCTCTTCACGGGCATTGGTGACGATCCACACCACAACTTTTGCGTCAAGCCCTGAGGCATAGGTAATAATTTTTCCTAGATGATCGTGGTTTGAGCTTTCCAACTGATTTTCGATGATAACTTTTATCCCGGTTGTTTCATCTACTGCAACTAAATCACAGCGGTAAGAACCTACATATACTTCTTTGTTGATGTCTACAAGTGTCAATCCAAGTATATCATTTAACATTTCAATATTCTCTTCTTTAGCAAGCCAATTTGAAAAATGATATTGCTCATGCTCCCATAATTCTCGCACATTAACCTCTGTCAGTTTTCCAAATTTCACAAAAACAACTCCTTTTCTTACTCCTACAGATAGTACACCTTTAAACATTTTATCTGGGTAATGTAGTTTTATTTATAACGGTTTAGTGTTTATTTTTTCTGTTATGTTTCCTTGTAGTAGATACAAAACAATTAAAAAATATATGAATTTAAAGGTTTTAAAAACCTCATTCTATATGCATATGAACAAACCTATCGTATTGCCACTCAGGACCATCAAATAACATTTCAAGAATAAGGTTTTGTAATTCATTCTTCTTAAGCCTGCCAATGTAGTTAATAATTTTATGTTCTAACTCTTCTTGTCGTTTTTTCTCTTCTTCTTCAAAAGCTATCACTTCATTGTAATATCGATTAGCTTCTTTAGGAAAAACAGAAAAATACAAAGCTATCATATGCTTGCAAATTATTCTTTTTCCATTAGCATGGGGGCAGTTGCACTTGGATTTTCTTACATGCTTTAAGTCAATAAATACCTCATAACGATTATTTGCACTTCCCCTTACTCTTCCATTTATTTCTGTATCACTAATTTTATTAGAAGTTAAAACCTTATTTTCTTCAAAATATTCATAACCACGCCAAGCAGATTGTCCACTTGCAAGCGTTAATAATCTCATACCCTGCCCTCCTTTGTGAAATTATTTAACCCACTCCAAGCAAGTTTTATATGATTTAATTCTCACTCCACTCCGCCAAATTAAAATTGATTTTAAAGAATTTCTTTTGGATTGTTTGATCCTTTTGGTTCTAATTTTACTTGCCGTATAGTGTCTACTAAATTTCTGCTATTAAAATGTTGTCAATGTATTGTTAACATCTTTCTAAAATTCGTAAAATTGTAGGTCATTTCTTCTAAAACTGACCTGGAGATAAAAACTGGATATATCCCCATATCTCTTAAGATCTGCAATTACTGCCGAATTTTTGCCTTTATACTGTTATTCAGTGGGTGCTTTTTTGACAGTTCACATTTAAAGGTATAGATATCCTCAAGATAGAAAACATCTTTGTTAATCCTATCTACACACTCCTTAATATCTACCAGCCAAAAACCCTTTGCCTTTATTTTTCTGTTCCCTCTCTTCAAATATGATATATAATTCCTATTCCCACTCGCCAAGTCAAAACTGAATTTAAACAATTTTGTTTGGGTCATTTGATTCCTTTTTACTTGTTTTGATTCCAATTATCCATACCATACGGTGTATACTGAACTTCTGTTATCAAAAGGTTATCAAGCATTTGTTATCAACTTAGTTATTTTATCATAAAATTTTTAGGATTGCAATTAATTATTTTCAATCTTATTTAAAATATCATTGTATTGATTTCAAAGATATGGTACAATTTACATATAGGAAATAGTTTTTAAAGTTCTTATTCTAATTCGAGTCTTATTCTTGTGAGGAATTTTTAAACATTATCCATAGGTACTAACCGCTTCTGATATTAATAGTTATAAAGTTTAATTTGAATTTCCTTCAGATTGTTTATTTATAATATTCAAAGTAAAGTATCCTTGATGTGAAAGTTAAAGAACGATAAAGCCGGCAAATGAAATTATGAACAGTAATACCATAGTTATCGTTTGCAAATGAATAAGGGAGGTGAATACGAATGAATGTTAAATATATCGGTAATGATACCAAGAAATCAGAAAATGGTAAGATTCATATTAAAAACGGCAATTATACAGGTTGCGGGGCCAGAATTGATGATAATCCACAAGACTGGGTTTCCACTTACCAAAGCGTCACCTGTGATAAGAACGGGTGTAAAAATTAAAACATTGGCTTACCTAACTTATCTCAATGTTTTTTGAAATTTGGTAGCGGATACAGTGAATGACTTCCTATTCGTTCTTTAACTTTCATAAATAATACGAAAAGCACCATTATTTTTAAATATAAAGGTAAGCTCCGGAAAACTCTCGGTTTAAGCAGCTATTCGAGGTTTGACTGAGGGGATTGATGTTTTTTACAATAGCACTTCATCTGTGTCGCTTGCACAGTTTCCAAACGGCTGTTCGTTTGGAACAACTCTTATTAGATTACTATCTTTATCAAAGTATCGATCGCAATTGCAATAACCTCTTTTTTTATATTTTTGAATCTGTTTTTTATATTTATAATATATTTTTTCTGCGGATTTCAACCACCCCTTTGTGGCGTGGAACAACGCTCTTTTTCTAAGATGTATTTTAAAACGTCTATGATAATCTCGATATATTTCGGTTCGGATCATTGTATCAATGTTTCTTAACTGCCGAACATCGTTCATCATCATAAAGTATCCAATCCAGCTACGCTTTTTGACCAGTCTTTCGCAAGATGGACAGAGACCGTCATTCTGTTCAACGAGCTCTTCTAATCCAACAATCTTTCTGTTTATTGCAGGGATAATGCGACTGAAATACACATCAGAACTTTCCACTTCTATATTTCGGATTGTCGCAACGATTCTTTTCTCAAACTTTTTAAAATTATCCTCTTTCACTTTTAGATAGCGTGACGATATTCCAAATCCTAAAAAATCGAGGGAATCCCGACCACTTTCGCTTAAATCGAGTATTTTACTTTTTTCGCCAATAGGATGCAAAACAAGATTTTCTGTATCACGTAATCGTTTTTTAAGTAAGGTGTGAACCTCTGCAATCCAATCTTTATTCTTGAAAAGCAAAACAAAATCATCTGCGTACCGAAAATATTTAAATTCAAATTTAGGCATAAGCTTGTTTACAACATATAAATCAAAATCGTATAAAAACACATTAGCCAACAAACCTGATAACACACCGCCTTGTGGAATTCCTTTTTCCCGTCTTTCTCCACGGGTGGGATAGATGTAGTCTTTAACTTTTTCTGCCGAAATTCTGTCTACATGAATAAAGCGGTATAAAAATTTTTGGATAAGTTCATTCTCTTGTCCGAAAAGCAACAGCATTTTTTCACTTAATAATTTATGTTCTATCTTATCAAAAAATTCACTAATATCAGCATCGAGGATATATAAATAGCCCTCATTTATCAGCCTATGAATTTTTTTAACACACATTTTTGAGGACTTACCGGTTCTATAGCCATAACTATACTGATCAATGTTATTTGCAAAAATTGTTTCAGCATGTGGGGAAATAACTTCTGCAAGTAATTTTTGAAAAATAGTATCTTGAATTGTTGAAATCGATAATGTACGTATGTATTTGTCGGGTTTTTCCTTCGTTCCTGCAGCCGACGCCTCTTCCAAATTGTGATAAGGCGGCTTGGGCGTTTTGATTTCACGGAAAGGCGCAAAACGATATTTCCCACTCACTCCCTTTTCACAAATTATAGCAGAATGATGTTTTATATTTTCTTGGAACTCTTCGTGGTTGATTCCATCACAACCACGAGCCATCCAAACCTCATTACTAATGATATCCGTCTTGAAACGCTTGAGGTCATCAAAAGTTTGCTGTATATTTTCATAAGTCAAAGAACTCACAAATTTTTTATCTAATTTCCCCATAGCCACCTCCGCAAAGACTAAGAGCGTGTCCATAAGACACGCTCTAGGCGACAACCTATTTGTGGGCGGTCATTGTCGCACTTCTCCACGCCCTTCCCAGCCAAGCTGGTTAATTTGTCTCCTAACTGTTTGCACAGCCGATCATTCGAACAGAATGTCAATTGTTATCCTTATGATTTGCATAAGTATCTCCATTTCTGCCGATATTATTCCAGAGTTGCATTGATTGCATATATAGCAATTATACCACATCTGGAACCGCTCTAACTAAGGATCGAGCCAGCCAACTCATCGTCAGAGCATGATCGGTGGTGTCCGCCTCTAATGTGCTTCCACATCTTACATTATATAGTATTTTGGGGTACTTGTCAACTTTTACCTCTTAAATACAAACAAATACTCATGTGCAATAAGTAGAAAATTGTACTTTACACTATTTGTTTTCCAAAATCCTGTTGCTTTGCAGTTATGTTGTTCTTTAATAATAAGTTCTTTCAGCTTAAAACCTGCATCCTGAAAGATTTTCATAACATCGAAAGACATTGGTATCATATGACCTTTTTGACGGGTATCTCCCATAAGTACAGCACAAAATTTATCTTTTTTCAATACACGGTGGCTTTCAGAAGCAACCTTTTTCATTTCATCTAAGAAATCTTTTATCTTTAGCAAAGATAAATCTTCAGAAATATTCTCACTGTACTGAATGATATTTGCATATGGTGGATGAGTACAAATCAAATCAATACTATTATCCTTTATGAAATCAAGTTTTCTTGCATCGCCTTTGTGTAAATGCACTTTTCCACTAGCCCCATCATATGTAAAATCTGTTTTTTCTTTGCAGCGGTCCAAAGCTACATCGTTAACATCTACACCAATAATGTTCCTATTTAAAAGCTTTGCTTCTACGAGAGTTGTCCCACCTCCGGCAAATTGATCAAGTACCAAATCTCCCTCTTTTGAATATCTTATCAATATGTTTCTTGGAATATACGGCGACCAATTTCCACGCCATTTTGCATCGTGTGTAGCCCAATCGCCACGTTTCGGGAAAGACCAATGCGTAGTCATTTCTAATTCAAAATCTTCAGGCTCCCATTTTGTTATCTTCTTTTTAGCCATTTATTTTTTCCTCGATATATATTTTTATAATCTTTTCCTCTGAATTATAATACCATTTAGCTTTCGCTGCTGTAATAACACCATCATCCGAAATCATATTATAATCTCTTAAGAAAGCTGTAACACTGCCAAAATAATTTCTATCTCTATTAATGCTAAAACAATACTGTTTATCATCATTTATTAAAACTTCAACATTTTCTTGAGCGGAGTCAAACTTCTTCATTATCGAAGATGGCACAGAAACTATTCTTGCACGAATGTCATTTGGAGTAATAGTTTTCTCTATGTAATTTTCATCCATTGTGGTTGAAGTTATACTTTCTTTCGTTTTTTCAATTTTGTTCTTCTTTACAAAAGTATCCATTTGCTTACTACTAAAAATAGGTTTAAATATAAACCCTATTTGATTATCTATACAACTCGTGACCAAAGACTTACCGTTGATAACTACAATTGGTTTCGATGGGTCATTCCCCGCCTCCGAAATAGCATCATCAGTAAAATCAGATGTGGTTATCAACATTCCTTTATATCCAAATGGAATGGTACCTTTAAGTTCTCTAACAGCCTTTACATTGATTTTGTTTTTAAGTGTATATCTTTTAGCTTGTATGTAATAGTGAATGAGATCAATTTCACTAAAATCTCCAACACCCTTACGAATTGCGGTTAAATCTATTCCGCCATCTCTGGAACGTTGGGTTACTTCCACCTCATCAAGTCCCATTTTCAAAAGATATTCCTTCAAAAACTCTTCAAATGCATATCCTGTTTCAAAATATTCATAAAACTTTTGTTGTAATTCTTTTATTTCTAGTTCCTCTAACAAACTACTAACTTGCATTATCATAGCCCCTTTGCCACAATTTCTTCAAGTAATCCTTGTTCAATCATATCTATATTCATAACATAGTCCGTTGCATTAAATGTTTCAGAAAGAGGACGCTTCGCTGTCAGCCAACCTTTGCCATCGGTTATCCAAATAAAACCTGTGTTTTCATTCTTAACAAGACCAAACAAACTACTGAATTCACCTGCTACAGATTTAAGTTTTGAACCGCCGCCACCATAATAATTTACTTCCACAAGATATAGCATGTTGCCAGCGTTAATTGCGAAATCAAAGTGCCTGTCCGCTTTGTCTGTTGATACAGCCTTTCCAAATTCTTGCTCAATTCTCGCTGCTGTTGCTTGTGCTAAATATTTGAATCCGTGTTTATCACATATAGCTTTTATATAAACTTCTATTAAATTTTCCATAGCAGTGCCACTACGATTTTTGCGTGCATTCGTATCAAGTCCAACTTCAACACCAATAGCATAGTCAACGAGGTTTTTGATACTTTTATCTGCTATGACCTGCAACAAACCGCTTTTTCTCGCAAATAAAACAATGTCATTGATTTGTTCAGTCGTATAAGACTTTTTCTTTGAAAAAGAATATGTAATATCTCCACCTATATCTGCAATTTTAATTGTTGTGCCACGCACAGCAATTAGAAGCGGAATAACAGGAACAATTTCCGGGTATTCCCTTATCAATTCTTTTAGTCTATCCTCAATATCATCTTTTCCTATTAGTGTATTTAAAATATTAAGTGCCACTTCAATCTGCGACACATTTCCAAGAGCCTTTTCCCACGCCACAAAAAAATCATAAGTACGGATAGTATCTTTTAGATTAGATAACAAATATTCAAATGCGGCATCCTCTGAAGATATTCCCATTGACGTATATTTTTCTATATATTTCATATCAATCTCCTTAAATAATTGATTAAAACTTCAACAATGTAAATAATTGTTAATTAACTTTGCGTGGCTTGTCCGCCTCACAGCGAGCAGACCTCCTAAAAACTTGATATAAGCAACTCACTTACATTTCCTCTACTCGCACCATTGCAGTTAATCATTCTGGTAGCTTCAACACGATTTATTTTATATGCTTTATAAAGTTCATCAAAAAAATGATCATCTTTCTTTGAATTTTTAGGATCTGAATTACTTATAATAACCTTTGCCCCAATGGAATCCAACTTTTGGACATATTCCGCAAGTTCGATTTGTGCTTTGTCATCAAATTCATTTTCTGTATAAGATGTAAAGCTGGATGTTTCATTGAGAGGGCGATACGGAGGATCAAAATAAACTAAAGTGTTAGAATCAATAAAATTCCTGGATTTTTTGTAATCAGCACAGACTATGTTTACTTTTTCTAATGCTTTAGATATGTTGCTTAAATTTCCCTTATCACAAATGCAAGGATTTTTATATGCTCCCATAGGAACATTAAAAAGCCCCTTTTTGTTTACTCTATATAACCCATTAAAACACGTTTTATTTAAAAATATAAATAAAGCCGCTTTCTCAATATTTGTAGATTGGTCTCCGTCTATTTTTAAATTGTTGAACTTATCTCTCTTCTTATAATAATATATCTTGCGTTCGTCTGTGTCTTTTGGTATATATTCACTCTGCAACTGTTCAAGCATTATAATTAATTCAGCCACTTTGTCTTTAATTATCCTATATGCATTTATAAGCTCTGCATTAACATCGCTAATATATACTTCTTTTAAATCGTATTTTGACAATATATCAAATAAAACTGCTCCACCGCCAACAAATGGCTCTGCATATTTTTTAATTTCTTTACCCAAATTTTTAGGATATGTTTGTCTAATATCATTGAGCAGCTGATTTTTTCCGCCTGCCCATTTAACAAAAGGTTTTACATTAATTATTTTCTCGTCCTTTTTTGTTCTTCTTGCATCTTCAGGTTTTTTTGCCTCACTAGGAATAATCCACATGTTGCCAACGATTGTTGCCCCCTCTATTCTATTTTCTGAACATAACATAGAGACCCTTCGTTGAGAAATTCCCCATTTTTG
>LSQX01103443.1_pt1 | contig 17003 bp, 12 predicted proteins | sample 654561 | NCBI WGS metagenome assembly LSQX01 (sample SAMN04489861, study PRJNA283612) | anaerobic digester metagenome | isolation source: 4 biogas reactors fed with cattle manure at either 37C or 55C with and... | place: Denmark: Kongens Lyngby | collected 2014
GGCCAGCATGGTGGTGGGCCAGTTCCTGGTGGTTGACGGTGGGCTGACCATCGTCAAGTAGAGGTTGACCAGCCCGCATCATTCGTGAGTGCTAGTTTGTAGTGAGCTTGGTGGCTGTGTAGCGGTCGCTTGTCCGTTGCGTTGGTGTTGGTCTGTTCAGCAGCAGGCGGCGGGCATGGAGGGGCGGCTCGCTGTTGGCCGCCTGGCCGCTCTCTGGGTTCTGCCGCACCCTCGCTGAGGGACCGTGTTCCGCTGTTCCGGTGTTCCGCCGGGAAACGATACCCCCTTATTGTGGTACTCGCGCTCTCTCGGAGAGGCAGGGGGTACCATAACGTATATATAGTACCTCACGGAACAATGGAACATAGTACATACAGACCCCTCCCGTGCAGCCTCTAAGTCTTGGGCCCCAACGGTTTGCGGGATTCGAGGGGATGTTGCCAGCGAGCCCTTTTCGGGCGGAACGGGGCGGCAACATCGGCACAGCGGCGGGGGCTTGGCAGGCCCCACAACCGCCGATGGGTTGTGGGCCTGCCTGGGCGCATAGCCCTTGATACGAGGCGAACTACCCACTCCCATGCAACAACCTCTAAACACTCTCATGAATAAGGCGGGTTAGTCGGCCATCAGCTCCTCTAGCAGCGGCGCCATCTCCTCGGCCCAGGCTTCGTACCCCGCGGGTCTCAGATGAACCGCGTCATCGGCCATGGTGACCAGATCCGCCCTGCCATCGGCGGTCAGGAAGCGATGGCGTATGTCCATGTGGTAGATCCGGTCCCCATCGGCCACCGCGGCCAGACGCTCGTGAAGCCGGTCAATGGCCGCTCGCATGGGCGTACCGGACTCATGGCCGCGCGGGAAGCACCCGAGCAGCAGGACTCGGGAGTCCGGGCATTGACGCTGGATGGCCGCGAGGATGGCCTCGGTCCCGTCCGCGATCTCGTCTCCCGTGCTCCCATCGGGGCCCAGGTTGTTCGCCCCTATCATGACCACGATGACCCGAGGCGAGAGCCCGCTCAGGTTCCCATTGAGCACCCGGTACAGCACCGTCTGCGTCCGGTCACCGCTGATGCCGAAGCCGGCCGCTCGGTAGCGCGCGTAGAGGCGATCGAAGAGCCGGTCGCCGCCCGTGACAGCGACTCGCGTCTCGGGCCCAGTCCAGCCTTGGGTGATCGAGTCGCCCAGGAACAGGAGGTCGATGTTGGGCCCTTGCGCACGGGCCAGCTCGTTGATCGCCTCGAACTGGTCCCACCAGGTGCCACCGCCCCAGCCCGCCAGCTCCCCTCGGAACTCCACGCTCGGCGCTGGGAGGGCCGCGTAGTTGGGCTTTCGGCCGAGGGCCCGCATCAGGAAGTCCACCACGGGCGTGGGGTCGTCGGTCCCGTACGTCGCCGGATGGTGCCCCATCCCCTCGACGCCGATGACCTCCAGGTGGCGGCCCAGTTCGGCGTAACGGGCTGCCGCGATCGTGGTGTTCTCCGCGACGGGCACGTCGGTGTCCGCCAGACCCACGTAGTGAACGATCGGGATGTCCGCCTCGGCGATCGGCGCAAGCAAGTTGAGGGGCGTCAGGGGGAAATCGGGTCCCGGCGGCTCCGTAAGGCCATAGGCCTGCAGGCATGGCTGCAGATCCACGGGGTTGCCGGGGCCAGCCCCTAGGCCCAGCGGCCAGCTCCGCATGTCCAGGACCGGCGCGTAGCAGTAGATGGCGGCTACCCGCTCCGGGTGCTTCGCCGCCCAGTTATAGACGATCAGTCCGCCCCGACTCACGCCCGCCAGAATAGGCTTAGGGTGGAGCCCGATGCTCTGCGTGAACTCGTAGAAGCGGTCCCAGATCTCCACCGCGGGCGGGGAGCCGTAGAGCCCGGCCACATCGCAGTAGGCGATGTGGAAGCCCCGCTCGAGCAGATAGGTGTCGGCCTGGGGCTCCCATCCGAAGAACCGGGCCCTCCAGAGCCACGGCTGCCCCTGGGCCGCCCGGCGCGGGCGCACCAGATGGCACTCCCGGCCCTCCAGGGTGAAGTCCACCTGCTCGTACCCCCGGAAGCTCTGCGTGCCGACGACCACGGCCTCGGCCGGCAACTCGACTACCCGCGCGTCCGGGGCGAACTCGACGACCTCGAACACACGCCGTGCCATCACCTCGGCGCCAAAGGCGTTGGGATGCACACCGTCGGGGAAGTGCTCGGGATGGCGCCGAAGGGGAGTGTGAAGATCGACCAGCTCCACTCCCGCCTCATAGGCCACCTGCCGCACCAGGGGCAGCACTTCCATCTCCACCCGCTCACCGGTAATCCCATAGGCCTCCCCGAAGGCGGGCGCGGGGAGGCACGCGATGATGCGCGGAGCAGTGGGGAGTGCGGCGAAGGAGTCGATGAGCGCGCGGTAATCGCTAGCGAACCGCTCCCGATGCTCCCAGTTCCAGGGCTTGGTGTCGTTCGTCCCCAGGCAGATCACGACTACGTGCGGGCTGAAGTCGAGGGCCTGCCGGAACGCGTCCTGCTCCACATAGGGCAGATCGCCGGCGGAAAGGAGCGTCGCGCCGCTCACCCCGAAGTTGCGCACCTCATATCCCTTGCCGAGGAACGCGCCCAGCACGGCGGGGTAACAGGAACGCTCCCGTGGCTCCACCCCCGCCCCGAAGGTGATGCTGTCGCCGACGCAGGCGATCCTCACGGGCTCATCCTGGGCCACCGCGTAGCCTGCCACCTGAACCAACCCATAGCACAGAACCAAGGACGCGCGCACGTCGGCCATTGGAGCCTCCAAGAGGGGTGGAATCGACGCCCCCTAGTTCGCACGTGGGGCCAATGTTGCCTTCCGCGACACCCGATGCCGCGGAAGGCCCCAAGCGCCATGCTCTCAGTCGCTGAAAGCGGCCCACGCCGCATCGAGCAAGTTTCCGGCGCCAGTCGCGAAGGCATGGGGCAGCGCAACGGTCCCGGCGACGTTGGGGTGGGAGTCCCCCTCATTCGCGCGGTAGGTCTTGCGGCGAGTGTTGGCGGTCTCACCGCCGTCATCGGGGTAGGCCAGCACGTCGAACACATCGAAGACCGCCACATTGTCGCGGCCGGGGTGGTCCGCGTTGTACTGGTCGAGCCAGTCCTGTCCCACGGAGTGATAATGAACACGAGCCCCGCCGCTGTGGATTAGCCCGCGGGGACGACCGTCAGGACGGCATCGTCGGAATCCCCACCGTAGCTCGCCGTGATCGTGGTCGTGCCTGCCGTCAAAGCCACCAGGGGCGCGGTTGCGATGCCCGACGCGTTCGTCACGGCCTTCGCCGTCACCGTAGCGACGAGGGGGTTGGAGGAGAAGAAGCTGACGGTGCGCCCCCCGCTGGGCAGACCGTCGATGGTCACCGTCGCCGTCGCCGCACTTGGAGTGCCCACTTCTACGGTGGACTGAGCCAGAACGAGACGCACCTTGATGCCAGAGGGGCCCCCCGGCCCCAATCCCACGCAGCCCATCCCCGCCAGGACGCATAGAGCAAGCCCGAGCGTCGCGAATAGCCACACTGACCGGCGAGCAGCCATGCCTGCACCACCTTACGTCCGGGGCCCTAAGCCAATCGGGCCGGAGGCCCGGTTCTGTACACATGTTGACTTCCGCGTAGTCACCCGAGCACCTGCAGCGACAAGTGAACTAGGGTCTGCTGCGCACTCGTTCCACGGCCTGCCGCCACCCGGACATCCGCCGTTCGCGCTCCTCGTCGGTCATCGAGGGCTCGAAGCGCCGGTCGACAAGCCGACGGGACGGGAGGTCGTCGGGGCTCGCCCACACGCCGGTAGCCAACCCAGCAAGGTACGCCACGCCAAGAGCGGTGGTCTCGATCACTGGCGGCCGTACTACCGGCACCCCCACGATGTCCGCCTGGAACTGCAGCAGAAAGTCATTGGCGCAGGCGCCTCCATCGACCCGCAACTCGCGCAGGGGGCTGGCTGCGTCACGGTTCATGGCCGCGAGCACATCCGCCGACTGGTACGCGATCGACTCGAGCGCGGCGCGAACGATGTGACAGCGCCCGACGCCCCGCGTTAGGCCCAGGATGGCCCCCCGCGCGGACTGGTCCCAGTACGGGGCTCCCAGGCCCACGAAGGCCGGCACCACGTAGACGCCGCCCGTATCGGGCACACTCCGCGCCAGATCCTCCGACTCATCAGCGGCGCGGAGCAGGCCAAGCTCATCACGCAGCCACTGGATGACTGCTCCTCCCACGAACACGCTGCCCTCGATGGCGTACTCGACGCCACTGCCCAGATCCCACGCGATAGTGGTCAGAAGGCCGTTCCGAGAGGCCGCGGGCCGCTTCCCCGTATTCATGAGCAGGAAGCACCCGGTGCCGTAGGTGTTCTTCGCCATGCCCTCGCGCTGACAGCACTGCCCAAAGAGGGCTGCCTGCTGGTCGCCGGCGACGCCTGCGATGGGCACGGCCGCACCCAGCAGGTCCTTGCCGGTCTCACCGAACGCCCCGCTCGACGGTCGTACGGCAGGCAGAGCCTCGGGTGGGATAGCGAGCTCCGCCAGCAGCTCTTCGTCCCACCGTGTGCGGTGGATGTCGAAGAGCATCGTGCGCGATGCGTTCGTTACGTCGGTCGCATGGACGCCGCCGCCCGTGAGCCGCCAAAGGAGCCACGTGTCCACGGTGCCGAAAGCAAGCTCACCCCTGGCCGCTCGCCTTCTCGCGTCGGGGCTGTGGTCGAGAATCCACGCTAGCTTCGTGGCCGAGAAGTAGGCATCCACCACGAGGCCCGTCTTGGCCTGGATGACCTCGGCCAGCCCGCGGGCGCGCAGATCATCGCAGGCCGGAGCCGTTCGCCGGCACTGCCACACAATGGCATTGCCCAGAGGCTCCCCCGTGCGCCGATCCCAACAGAGGGTGGTCTCGCGCTGGTTAGCGATCCCTATACAGGCGACGTCACGCGCCGTGAGCCCAGCCTTCGAGAGAGCCAGGCGCGCCGTCTCGATTTGCGTCTCCCAGATCTCCTCGGGATCCTGCTCCACCCAGCCAGGCTGGGGGCAGATCTGGCGCGTCTCGCGCTGTGCTACCGAAACGATCGCTCCCGAGCCATCGAAAACGATGGCTCGGGAGCTTGTGGTTCCCTGGTCGAGGGCCAGGACGTGATCCGCCATGGGCCGCTCCTAGAGGTCTAGTTGTAGAGGACGGGCGACTCACGCCAGTCCTTATCCGCGTCGTGCGCCCACTCCTTGACCCTCGGCCGCCGCTCACGCAGCCGGACCGACTCCACGCCCAGGAAGTAGCCCGTCGAGACGTCTCGCTTACCTGTGCACTCAAGGCGCAAGGTGTACTCCCCGGGGTCGGGCCAGAAGTCCAGAAGGTGCCACTCCCACTCGGAAACGTCCTCGTCATACATGTCGAGGGTGCCGCCCACGGGGATGCCATTGAGAGACGCGCGGTAGATGCCATAGTCGGGCGCTCGCGTCCCCTTGATGAGCAGACGAACCGGCTCCCGCTCCTCCACGGTGAAGGGGATCTCCACCCACGCATCCTCGGTTGAGTCAGGGCGGAAGAAGAGCTGCCCGTCGGGGTAGAAACTGAGGTTCTCCTGAATGACCGTCGGGTGATCGCCGTGGTACTGGCTGTCCGTGAAATCCCGGGCCATCACGATCGTGTCGAGGTTCGGCAAGGTCCGCTCGCTGGCGTGGGGAGCCCGGGCCTCGAAGGTGGGTTGGCCCGTCTGGTACCAGAAGGCCACGCTGGAGAAGTCATCCTGGCGTTCGTTCCAACTATGGCTCTCGTAGTCAGGGTTCTCATCGGGACTGATCCAGCCCATATGCTCGATGGTGAACCGAATGGACTCCTGGAACACGATCGGGTCGTGGATGTGCCACCTATAGGCGCTCGTGTGCCCGCCCACGATGCCCCACTGATCGAAGTACGGCGTGCCGAAGTACGGTGTGCTGGTTGTCCTCAGTCCCCAGGCCGACAGGAAGTAGTCCTCGGTGCCGGTGCCCCAGATCGAGGCACGCTCCTCGCCATCGATGTAGACCTTCTCGTCGCCCTCGCCGAACCACGCTGGGCTTCGTGTCCGCACCGACAAGACGGTGCCCACATAGTGCCCTTTGCCCTCGGTCTCGAGGATCAGGTAGTCCTTGCCCTGCTCGACGGGGTACTCCTGGCGGTACTGAGCGTAGAAGTAAGGCGTGTCCTCGTCCAACTGGTCGAGCTTGATCCAGTCGATGTTGTAGTAGAGCAGGCTGATGTTCCGCTCACTCTCGTTCACGATCTCGATGCGACATGACTCCCGGAAGGGCATCCGCCAGAAGCAGTTGTAGGAGTCCGCATCCTCAACCACCACGGGCACGCTGATGACCTCGGAGCGCTTGCCGAAGGAGTTGGCGAAAAAGTCGCCCAGAGGGGCCTCGACCCCCGGCCGCTCGTTGCCGTCGTAGTAGATCCGCAGCAACATCTCCTGGTGGTTCGCCGAGCCGTTCGGCGCCCACGGATGCTTCTCCGGACCCAGGAAGGTGAACCAAATGTGGGTGACCATGCCGGGTCCTTCCGCATCCAGCACTACCTTGGTCTGACCGGGCGCCACATTCGAGTTGTCCCCGTTCGAGTGCGCGTAGTGCCCATCCGGCCCTACGGCCGTCGAGGTGGCTCGCATACTGCGACCCTCGTGCGGCCGAGCCAGCGCGTCGAGGTCGCCCGCGACCGCCGTTGTCGTCAGTGCTAGCATGAGCGCGATCACGAATAGTGCCTTTGCAGTCGAGCTTGTTATCCTTGCCATAAGTCCTCTTCCCGTCTCGCCGACTGGCCCTAGTCAGGCTTGGCCATCTCGTGGTACGCGTCGGCCTCCGTCTCCCAGAGCACAGCCAGCTCCCGCACCCGCTCCGGGTGCAAGTCCACCAGGTTCCGCGTCTCTGTCCGGTCCGCCTCCAGGTTGTACAATTCCCACGGTTCGCCCGCTCGAGCCACCGCCTTCCAATCACCGGCGCGAAGGGCTCGGTGCCCGTTGTGGTGCCACCAGAGCGACTCATGCTCGATGGGCAGGTCGGCGGCGAAGGTGTGGGCGAGGCTGGCGCCGGGCGTGGGCGGGCCCTGGGCGCCAGCCCATTCGTGGCTCCATGGCACGTCGGCCAGGTCGCAGAAGGTCCGCGGCAGATCCACGAAGTGACCCACGCCCCGACGAAGCTGCCCCCGACCACCGATGCCCCGGGGCCAGTGGACGATGAGGGGAGAGGAGATCCCGCCTTCATGCACCCAAGACTTGTGCAGCCGCAGAGGGGCATTCGCCGCCGTCGACCAGCCAGGGCCCAGGCAGAGGAACGATGCCCCCGACCCCGGCGGAGCGCCGGGATCGTGACCGTCCCCTCGGATGATCTGCTCGGCGCTCGCACCGTTGTCCGACGCGAACAGGATGAGGGTATCGTCCATCACCCCCATCGCTTCGAGCCGATCCAGTACCCGTCCGATCTCCCTATCCATCCGGTCAATCATGGCAGCATGGATCGCCATCTTCGTCGCCTGGAACTCCTTCTGCTCCGCGCTAAGGCTGTACCAAGGCACGGCCCGACCTACCTCACCAGGTCCAATCTGCTGGAGCAGCTCCGTCTCCGAGAGGTTCCAATCGGGGATAGTCCCATACTCGCGCTCGGACAGGTCAGCGTCGAGGATCCCCATCTCGCGCATCCGCAGCCAGCGATCGCGGCGGACCTGATCCCAGCCCACGCTGTAGCGCTCGCGATAGCGCTCGATGTCCTCCTGGAACGCGTGAAGCGGGAAATGGGGCGACGTGAACGCCAGGTACGAGAAGAAGGGCTGGCCCCTATGCTGCCGCTGGTGGTCCTCCAGGCACTCGATGCAGTGGTCAGCCATCGCCGTTGCAACGTAGAAGCCGCTGTCGGGATCGGGCGTCGGCAGCGGCTCGCCGTCGAGAAGATGGTCCTGGGGGGCGAAGAAGCGGTTGTGGTCCTCCAACTGGTAGGAACGCTCGAAGCCGTTCCCCAGGGGGGCGCCGTCAATGTGCCACTTGCCGTGGTGGTAGCAGCGGTATCCCCCCTCCCTGAGCCGCTCCGACACGAGCGGAGCCCACGGTTGGCGGCTCCCCAGCCCAAGATCGCGCACGGCGTCCCGGCGTATCTGCTGGGCGTAGTACCCCGTCAGGATGGCGGCACGGCTGGGCCAACACCGGCCCGTGGAGTAGTGCTGGGTGTACCGCAAGCCCCCACGAGCGAGTCGGTCCAGGTTCGGGGTGTCGATCTCGCCGCCGTAGCATCCGGCATCCGAGAACCCCATGTCATCAGCCAGGATCAGCAGCACATTGGGGCGGGCACCCGCCCCCTTCGCACGGTTCGCCATCGCGGACGCTCCCAGAGCTCCAATAGCGGCGCCCAGGAACTGGCGGCGACTCAGCGATCCAACCATAGCAATCCCTCCGCGTCCGGCGCTCGTTCGCCTGCGGGGTTCGGGAGGGCGGTACTCGAGCCCTCCAGCTCCCTCGCAGGGTACTTCAGCCGAAGGGGGAACTAAGGACTCAGCACATCGCCCTCAACTGCCCAGGAGGTGCATGCTCTTATGTCGCGGACACGATTCACGGCTCTTGCCATGCTGACGCTGACGCTCACGCTCGGGGCATCTGCCATGGCCGACGTTTCACTCCCCAGCATCTTCGGGGATCACATGGTACTTCAGCGCGATATGCGGCTGCCCGTGTGGGGCTGGGCCGATCCCGGCGAGAGGGTCACGGTCACTCTCGAGGGCGTCCAACCTGCCACCACGACGGCGAACGCCGATGGCGAGTGGCGCGTGGACCTCCCCGCGCAGTCCGCGGGTGGACCCTTGACCCTGACGGTTTCTGGGTCGAACCGCATCATCTTCGAGGATGTGCTGGTCGGCGAGGTCTGGCTGTGCTCTGGCCAGTCGAACATGGAGTGGCCGGTGGCCGCGTCCGCTGGCTATGACACGGTAGCCACCGAGGCCAATCGCTACCCCCGGATCCGCCAGATCCAGGTGCCGAAGGTGCCCGCCGGCGCCCCCGCCAAGGACTTCGATGGCCAGTGGGTCGTCACGAGCAGCGACACGGTAGGAGCCTTCACGGCCGTAGGGTACTTCTTCGGGCGGCAACTCCATCGGGAGTTGCGGGTCCCCATCGGACTCATCAACTCGTCATGGGGCGGCACCCTCATAGAGCCTTGGACTCCACCGGTCGGTTTCGCGCGGGTGGACTCGCTCCAGGACATCAGTGCTCGGGTCCGCCTAGCCGACGCCTCCTCCGAGGAGCACAAACAGGCTTTGGGCGCCTATTTGGACGCCTTGAGGGCCTGGATCACCCAGGCGGAGCGCGCTTTGGCTCAGAACGAGCAGCCAACGCCGGCGCCGGCCTACCCGGACGGCCTCCGGCCGCTCGACGGCTCGGGTACGCCCACAGGCCTCTACAACGGGATGATCGCCCCGCTGGCGCCCTACGCCCTGCGCGGCGCCATCTGGTACCAAGGCGAGTCGAACCACGGCGAGGGCATGCTCTACGCGGACAAGACCCGCGCCCTGGTCGAGGGCTGGCGAGAGGTCTGGGGCCAGGACAGGCTGCCCTTCTACTATGTTCAGATCGCGCCGTTCATGTACGGCGACGAGGATCCGAACATCATACCCATCTTCTGGGAGGCGCAGACCGCGGCCCTGGCGATCCCCGATACCGGCATGGCCGTCGTGAACGACATCAGCGAACTCGACGACATCCACCCCAAGAACAAGCAGGATGTCGGACTGCGGCTCGCTCTTCTAGCCCTTCGCGACACCTACGGCTGGACTGAGCAGGTGGCCGAGGGACCCACTTACCGTTCCATGGCTGTCGAGGGCAACGCGATCCGCGTCAGGTTCGACAATGTGGGCAGCGGCCTGGAATCGCGCGACGGCCAGCCTCTGAACTGGTTCGAGATCGGAAGCGGTGAGACGGGCTTCGTTGCGGCCGAGGCGACCATCGACGGCGATACCGTTGTTGTGTCGGCCGACGGCGTCAGGTCGCCCACGGCGGTCCGCTTCGCCTGGCACAAGCTCGCCGAGCCAAACCTTCGGAACGCGGAAGGTCTGCCCGCGAGGCCCTTCCGAGCCGGCGAACTCGCGAACGTCGACTTCCTGGCCCTGCGGGTGCCCGAGGCGTCCGACTACCGTGTGATCTACGACATCGATCTGAGCAAACTGGGTCCGAGGCCGCAGTACGAGGTGGACGCCGCCATGCTCGCGGGCGAGTTCGATCGGGTGGCCTACATCCTGGAACTCCGTGGCGATGGCGCGCCCCAGTTCGTCTACGTATCCATGGACGCGTTCACGAACGACGCGACCAAGCTCGGGATCCCCACGGCCGCCAGTGGCGCGGTCTTTCAGCAGAACGTGGCGAACATGACGGTCATCTCCAACGTCGAGGGCATCGTCCAGGGCGAGAACCTCGCGGGGGGCAACATTGAGATCTGGCCCCACAACTACGGTCCCACGAACGCTGCGGGCGTGCCCAACGCGAGCGATACACTGTGGGACTTCGGCGACGAGTACATTGACCCATACGACGGCTACGGCTGCCTACAGGTCCACAACCATGCTGCGGGCCAGACCGTGTTCTCGGTCAACAACCCCAAAGCCGGTGGAAGCGCCGACATCGGTATCGGCAATGGCACGGGCGAGAACCCCGACTGGACCTTCGCCGCCAATGCCGCGAGGTACAACTACAAGCGCCTGCGTGTCCTCGTTCGCCCGGCTCGCTAGATCATCGGGAGGCGGCCCCTGCGCTCTGGGGGCCGCCTACTCCAATACAACCACTTCATGAAGTTCCACCGATGGCACCTGGATGGTGCAGACGCTTGCCGCCGAGTCCCACCGCCAGTTCAGCGCTTGGCCCGAGGGCTGCAGGACGACCCTCCCAGGGGCCTCCGGCGCTCTGACCCACAGCGTCAGATCACCCGTCGGGGGGATGTAGCCCGTCACCATCCGGTTCCCCAGCGGAAGCCCCAAGGTGTTCAGCAGGTGCACGGAGAGCTTGCCACCCTCCGTGGTGCGCAGGGCTAGGTCTACTGTAGGCGGTCCATCGAGCCGCACCGCCGGGTCGGGGAACAGGGACTCGCACACCTCACCGATGAACCGTCGGATGAGGGGATGGTGCGTGTGGTAGTTGGTCACGTCGATGCGCCCGTAGATGCCCGCGATCTTCCCTGCGCCCAGTTCGGCGACCGTGGCGGCCCACTGGGCGTCCTCCGGTCGCAGCACTCGGTCGGGATACCAGGACGCGATCCCCGTTGCGCCTCGGAGTTCCGCCTTCAGCCAGGGCCCTCTGATGCTCAGGAAGCCGTCGCCGATGGCCAGTTCGCCGGCGCTGTGGTGCTCCTCGCCCAGGGCGATCCCGAGCTCCTCCTCGAACAGCCGCGCTGTTCGGTGGATCACGAGCAGGCTTCCGCCCGCGCGAACGTACTCCACTAAGGCGTCTCGGAACCCATCAGGCAGCACGTGGGCGTCGGGTATGACGACCAAGGGGAACTCGCTGAGCCGAGGCTGGAGCTGGTGCTCCGCCAGGACGTCTACGGAGTAGTGTGACTCCAGGAGGGCATGCAGGATGCCCTCCACCGCCTCGATGTAGCTCGACACGAAGACGCCGTCGCAGTTCTCCTTCCACGACTCATGGGAGAGCAGAACCGCCACCTGCGGCACCGTCGCGCTCTTGAAGCTGACGGCCTGCCTCGCGCGACAGAAGTCCGCTACCTGCCCTAGTATCTCGATCATGAAGGGCGCGATATGGCCGGTTCGCACCGGCTGGTTGTAGATCTGGAACCCGCCGCCCTGCATGAGCACGACCCCAGCCTCCTGCATGAGGTGCTCGGGGGTCTTCAGGTTGTGCCCGGTGCCGTCCGTCCAGTTGAAACCCCATGCCATGAGATCCCATGGCATGCCGGTGCTCGCGAGGTAGCGGGCCTCCACCCGGGCCCGATCGACTGAGAGGGTGGGGGAGTAGTCGCCCGAGAGGTAGTCCAGTCCCACCTTCATGGGCGTCGGCGCGAAGGTCGTGTACATCCAGTTGGAGGTGATCTGAAAGCCGGGCTTGTGCTCGTGCAGCGCTCGTACCCAGTGGTCCAGATAGCGCTCGTAAGCGCGCCGGTGGAACTCCTTCCACTCAAGCCAGTAAGGGTCGCCCGGCTGATGAGGAACCTCGACGATACCGGTCTCCTCGGTGAAACGCCGCTGTGCCTCCTCACACCAGTCCAGTTTCGCGGCCCAGCACTCCCCATCGGCCCATATGCCATCGATCCCGTACCGGTCGATGACCTCCTTCACTTGGGGGATGAGCAGCTCGTCCACGTAGGGGCCGAAGACACTGACACTGTTCGCGTCTCGGCTACCATCGGCGTTCACCACCGACCACTCGGGATGATGCTCGAGCGCCACCGTGTCCCACACCCCGGAGTAATGGATGAAAAGCCCTGTGTTAAACTCCCGCGTCACGTCCCGCCAGACGCGGAGGGCATCCTGCACTATCCCCGGCGATGTCCACCCCACGTCCGTGGGGTACCCCGTGTAGCCGGCGTGCCCCTTGCAGTCGTACTGCACATAGTCTGGGTCCACACGCCGCAGGAGCGCGCGGACGTTCTCCGGGCTGGTCTCCTTCCCGAGCACTGTGTCGGTCGCCCCCGGATGCAGATCGAAGTGTAGGCCGAAGAAACACTCCGACCTGGGCAGGATGCGGTCACGCACATGCGGTTGGGCCATGGCGGTGGATACCCCCAGTGTGAGGATGACGAGCAGAATGCGCGGGTCGCCGATTCGGGTCATGCAGCGGCCTCCTCGACAGGATGCGGGACGATGTTCTCCATTCCCCCGACTACGGCCTTGCCTGCCTGCCGGGGGTAGGTATCCGCGGTTGGGTAAGGGAAGTGGTCGGGCACATGGAGGTGCTCACCGTGGCACTGCTTCTCTCGCTCTTGACCACGATCAGTCAGCCAGGAGACGTGCTGTGGATCGACCTGGCCGCCGAGGGCGCGTCTCACGGTCTACGCGTGCCTAGCGCGGGAGACGGTACGCTACTGGCCGACGAGGTAGCCGGCAGCCCGTGTATGCGCATCGCGCCCGACTCGGGCTACCTCTATGTGGATGTAGACCACGAGCGGCTCCCGGCGCAGCCCCTCGACCTGTGGGTGCGCGTGGAGTTCTACGACTCGCACCTCGGCCTCATCCACTTCGACTACGACCGTGCCGACGGCTCGGCCTACAGTCGCGCTATGGATACCATCATCATGATGGGCTCGGGGCAGTGGCTGCCCGCCACCGTGCACCTTCCCGACGCCGCCGTGAGCAACAGGGAGAACCACGGCACCGACTTCCGCTTCGTGGCCTCGGATGTGGCGGTGCGCCGTATCGAGGTCCTCTCCGCAGAGCCCGCCGACTATGTACAGGGCGGCTCCGACCCGTCGAGGTTCGAGGAGCTGCAGACGCAGATCGGCGAGGGCATGGAGCTGACCTTCGGCAACGACGCAGGCCCCGGCCAGGCCTTACTCTATCGGGCCCTGGGAGTGACAAGCGTCGAGTCCTACGTCACATGGCAGACGGCCGAGGACGACGGCGAGGGCGAATGGGATTGGAGCCAGTGGGATCAGCAGGTCGAGGTGCTGGAGGCGAGTGGTCTCAAGTGGGTGCCCTTCCTCATCGCCGGTCCGGCCTACGCCAACCCGAAGTGGTTCCGTGAGTCCGACATGGCCCACCCGTACGTGTGCCTCGAGCATGGCCAACCCTCGAAGGTCGAGTCGCTCTGGAACCCGGAGTTGCCGCACTGGGTCGACCGCTACCTTGGCGCCTTCGCCGAGCGGTACCGGGACCGCGGGGTCATCGAATCGGTGCTTCTCGGCGTGACGGGCATCTACGGCGAGTCCATCTACCCCGCCGGACCCGAGGACGGCTGGACCGCCGACATCCCCGGTCCGTATCACAACCACATGGGTTACTGGGCAGGTGACGAGTACGCCATTGCCGACTTCCGGGCCGCGATGACCGAGCGCTATGGGGACATCGAGACCCTCAACGACGCCTGGAGCACGGGGTACAGCGACTTCGATGAGGTCACAACGTTCCTTCCCGCCGATGCCCCCTCGCCACGCGCCCGGGTGGACTTCACGAACTGGTATCTCGACGCCATGACCGACTGGTCCGTCCTGTGGGTTGAGCTGACCCGCAAGCACTTCCCCGACACGCCCATATACCTCTGCACCGGCGGAGATGAGAACCCGCAACTCGGCGCTGATTTCACCGCCCAAGCGGCGCGGATCGCCCCCTATGGCGCCGGAATCCGCATCACGAACGAGGGAAGCAACTACGCCTTCAACTACGTCATCACGCGGGAGGTCTCCACGGCGACACGTGCCTTCGACACCTTCTGCGGCTTCGAACCGGCGAGCTCGGTCGACCCCCAGGGCGTGGTCGCCCGGATCTACAACGCCACCGCGTCCGGCGCCCGGCAGCTCCACTACTACAGCCCCAACGTGCTGGGGCTAGCCGAGTCCGTCCGGAACTACCGAACCTTCGCTCCGCACCTCCAGTCTCGGCGCCCCGTCGTCCGCGCGGGCCTGTATGTGCCCAAGACGACCTGGGCGCTCGATGACAGCCGCGTCGGCAGCTTCTACAACATAGCGGCGAGCATCCGGGACTATGTGGACTTCGAGTTGCTCGATGCCCTTATCCTCGACTCCCAGAGACTGCCCGATGTCAAGGTCGTAGGACTCGTCGAGGCGGCTCACGCCGAAGAGCGCGAAGTGGAGGCCATGCGGGCGTGGGTGGCGTCCGGTGGCGTGCTCGTAGCCGTGGCGCCCCGAGAGGGATCGCTGCTCAGCACCCCAGAGGGAGAGGTCGCCACGGGCCTCTTCGCCGAGCTGCCCGCCGATCTGGACGTGATCCGCTACCACCCGGTGGGCGAGCCGCCGAGGCGGGTAGCCATCGACGTCGGCTCCCCGTCGGACCTGGGGAACCTCGCCGGCACGTGGTATAGCCGTGAGACCGGGCCGGAGTGGCCGGCTGTGCAGGGCGCCACCAAGCGCTGGAGCGGGGCGGACGCCTCCGTTCTGCTGCCCATCGACGCGAGCGCGAATGCCGTGCTCATCCTGGACGTCAACATGTCCGAGCACAATGCCGACGGCGCCAATCGAGTGCTCGTCAACGGCCATGAGATTGGCCGGCTCGACCGCTCGGGCAGCCACCTCTACCGTTTCGAGGTGCCACAGGCCGCCCTCGAGGGACGCCAGATCGCTGAGATACGGCTGGATGTCACCACTTGGGTGCCCCTGGAGCACGGTATGAACGACGGCCGCTCCCTGGGGGCGGCGGTACGCTGGGTCGAGCTCTGCTTCGAAGGGTGCGAGGACCTCCCTATTGAGCCTCCCTTCGTGCGCGCCAGCCTCGACTTGGACCTCGTGCGCGAGCGGTGCGTGCGGCCCCTCGGCGAAGGGGCGACCATCCTGCTGCCGCCGGCCGCCGGCGATGCCTCTGACACTATAGGGCTAGCCATGCTGGCTGTGCTCGACGGCCAACTCGGCCCCAAGGGATCCTCCTATGGCTGGCCAGATGGAGGCCGCGATGGGATCTTCTGGACGGAGACAACTGAGGAGTACCTCGTGCTCAACACCACTGATGCGCCGGTGACCCTGCGAGGCGTCGAGATCCCCGCCCATGGGATCGCCGAAGTGCCAAGATAGGTCATCAACGGGTTCAGCCCCCTCGGACCCGTGCCCAGGGTCTTTTCATTGTTTTGCATATGGCAAAAAGGAATTGAGGGGTGTTCTTTCGAAGCTGAGTGCATGGTAGAGACACAGCGCGTTGGAGAGAGTCTGCTGGAGGCGCTTAGGTCAGTTCCGGATCACCGGAAAGCTCGAGGGAAGCGGTACGATCTGGCGGTGGTCCTCGCGGTGAGTGTAGCGGCAATCCTGTGCGGTTGTCGGAGCCTCTACGCGATCGCGCAGTGGTCTCGTGACCACCGGCGGAAAGTGTGTTCGGCGTTGGGGATCGAACGGGGCACGACTCCTTGTGTGGCGACGTTGCATCGAGTCTTCAAAGACCTCGACGTCGATGCGTTCGAGCGTGTTCTTGGGGATTGGCTGGCCCATCGGTTTGTGCGGCCGGGCGAGGGGGTCGCGATCGACGGTAAAGCGCTGCGTGGGATCCATGGTGAGGAGATCCCTGGCGTGTATCTGGTGGCGGCGTACACCCATACGAGCGGGATCGTTTTGGCGCAGTCGGCGACGATAGGCAAAGGGCAGGAACTCAAGACGGGTGAGGCGCTATTGGAGTACCTGGAGTGCGAGGGGCACGTGATCACAGGGGACGCGCTTTACGCTCAACGCGAGTTCTCCCAACGGGTTCTCGATAGGGGGGGCAGTATCTCCTGATGGTGAAAGACAACCAGCCCTCGCTCTGCGACGCGCTTCGCGTCTTCTTCGAGGAGCCGCTGATGAAGACGCGCAAAGCACGGGAGGCAAAGCGCCACGGCAGCCGACACGAACGCCGCTTGCTCCGCGCCTCCTCGGAGATGAATGAGTATATGGACTGGCCCGGGTTGGGCCAAGTGATCGAGATCACTCGCTGGTGTCAGGAAGGGCGCCAAGAGCCCTCTCGAGAGACGCGCTATGCGATCACGAGCCTTCGAGAAGACGAAGCCGAGCCGAAGCGCCTCCTGGAACTCATCCGCGGCCACTGGGGGATCGAGAACAAACTCCATTACGTTCGCGATGTTACCCTCGCCGAAGACGCCTCGCAGGTGCGCACGGGACACGCGCCGCAGGTCATGGCGGCCTGCCGCAACTTCGCCATCGGACTTCTCCACGTTTTCGGGGCCCCCAACATCGCCGCCGCTCTCCGACGCAACGCCGCCCGACCTTCGACCGTCCTCCGATGGATCAATTCGCCCATCACTCAACGAAAATGAAAAGACCCTGCCCTAGGGCAGAGGCGGTTGAGTCCGCTTCCACTCGGTCCGGTTGGCGGGCGCCGGCCGTTCGCGCCTCACCGGTGGGTTCTCCGCCAG
>LSQX01053943.1_pt2 | contig 17002 bp, 20 predicted proteins | sample 654561 | NCBI WGS metagenome assembly LSQX01 (sample SAMN04489861, study PRJNA283612) | anaerobic digester metagenome | isolation source: 4 biogas reactors fed with cattle manure at either 37C or 55C with and... | place: Denmark: Kongens Lyngby | collected 2014
GGACCCATTACACCAATAAATTCGCCTTCATTTACATCAAAGCTTATATTCTTTAGGGCCATGTACTGTTTTGAACTTTTTTTGGATCCATATACCTTACTTACATTTTCGACTCTTAGAATCTGCATTTATTTTTACCCCCATAATCGTCTCTATGAGGTGATTATATCTCATACAAAAAACAGGTAAAATCGAATTACCTTACACTTTTGTATTCAATCTTACAATTCTGTCACAAAGAAATATCTCTAACAGATAATTAGATGGATTCATTTTTCAGGAGATAATCGTATTATGCATGGTTGGATTTTCAATGAAGGTTAAAGAGAAAACAGCGTACTTCCCATATTCAGATTCCACTGTCAACCTATGTCCAAGCTTATCGCTGAGTTTGCTGGAAAGGTATAGTCCATAACCCGTGGCTTTCATTCCGCTTCTATCCTCGGAAGAGGTATAGCCCTTCTTGAAAACCTGACCGATATCTTTTTTTAGTATCCCTTTTCCACTATTCTTAATAGCTATGGTTACTTCATTATCCATCTTCTCTATACTAATGACAATATCCCCATTATCAGGCGTATATTTTACAGCGTTGGATATAATTTGAGAAAGTATATAGCCGCTCCACTTCTCATCCGTCAGCACGTCATATGCAGGACCCAGAATAGAAATATTTAATTTCTTATAGCTGAAAAAATTGGAGTAAGCCTTCAGGGTTTGCGCAATCAGCTTTTTAGTGCTAACCTTTTCTATTTTGTAATCATCATGGAGATTGTTGCTTTTGAGTTCATAGAAAACCCTTTGCACCGACTGCTCTACTGAAAAGAGTTCCCTATCGATACCTTGATATAAATCTCTTGGAATTTCCTGTTCATGGTTTTCTAATATAAGCCTTATAGCAGAGATTGGCACCTTTACATCGTGAATCCATTTTGTTATAAATTCCAACTGTTCCGAAAACCTGGTGCTTACCTGGGCTTTAAAATCCTCATATTTCACTACCATATCATGAACCAACCCAGCGTATTCCCTATCCATAGGGTAGGAAAACTCGTCCACATCTTGAGAGGAAGCATTTAAGCTGCAATACCTTTTAAAGCTTTTAATGCGAGCATAAAAAGCTCCGTAATCTATGACTACAAAGGCAATAAAAAGTATGGTCCACCCCGATATAATATAGGTAGCATTTGATTCGGTTATGTTGAAACTATTGTCTAACTTGTATACCGCAGCAGAAAAGGCAAAAAGAAAAAAGAGAAAAAGGTACGTTATCCATCTTTCCTTAAAATACTTTATAAAACTCATATCAACCTATACCCCTCACCTTTATTGGTTTTAATATAACCTTCCAATCCTATGGTTTTGAGTTTCCTCCGTAAACGGTTCACATTTACCGTAAGGGTATTATCATCTACAAAGCTCTCATCATCCCACAAGGCTCTGATAAGCCGTGTACGGGAAACAACTTTACTTCCATTTCTCATCAGCACGGTCAGTATTTTCCCTTCGTTGGGTGTCAACTCGATCTCCTTTTCCCCACAAATAACCTTTAAGCGCTCTATATCATATATCAGATCCTTGTATTGCTGTATATTTAAGGTTTGATCGCTATAGGAATAGGCTCTGCGCAGGGCTGCCTGTACCTTTGCAATGAGTAAATCCATTGAGAAGGGCTTTTCTATGTAGTCGTCCCCTCCTTGCGATATGGCTCGTATTTTATCGCTATCCGTATCCCTCGATGAGATAAATATAATCGGTATATTGGAAAGCTGTCTAATCTTTGCACACCAGTAAAAACCATCGTAATATGGTAGGTTAATATCAATGAGTACAAGATGGGGTTGAAAGGAAGCATAATCCGATATCACATCTTCAAAATTCAAAACCTTAAAGGTCTTATATCCCCATTTATTTAATTTTTCTTCTATAATAGAGGATATCGTTGTATCATCTTCTACTATTAGGATTTTATACATACCTGATCACTCCAATTTAGTCCCGGTTCCACCCTTAGCTGTCTACCCATGTCCATTATTTGTAAGGAAAGCGGCATAATATTATGTATCTAACTTATAATAGTGCAGTGTATTATTATCTATATCGTATATAGCAATGGTGAAATTGAATGACATGCGGTTGAATAATTCTGTATCATCTTTTTCATCTGTACTCTCCGAATGCCTATCAAGGAAAAAATAATACCCATTACTTATCCATGGGAAATACCTATCTCCATTTTCATCTTTAACAAGGGGACCAAACATCCCAGATTCGCTTTTCTCACCATATACGGCAATGTACAAATTGTCGGTTAAGGGTAACTTTTTCCAGCCCTTATTATTCTCAATCCCTTCCACAAGAACTTTACTCTCATCATCGGGAAATGCCATTTTTATGTAGGTATCACCATCTCCATGAAACCCTCCATGAGAATCCATGCTTTGTAATATAGTTGCGCTTGATAGATCAATACCCAGAGTATCTGCAATGTCATCTCTTGAATTGCATAATTGACTTAATGAACAACCCGTTGTCAAAAAGGGAATATACAGGGCCATCAATAGACATAAATACGCTTTCCTCATTTTTAATGTCCTCCTGCCTAGGCAATCTTAATTACGTCATATTATACTATTTTAACCTTAATATGTCACACTGGTACACTGTATTCACTATGGAGCAGAGGTTTAAGCCGAAATCAACCTATTATCTTCTGGATTATGTCCTTTATTCCTTTGTCTTTAGGGTAACTACAACAATCTCCGGCCTATTGAAAATCCTTATGGGGATTATACTATTGCCTAAACCTCTGCTTACAAACATGGTGGATTCATCTTTAGTATAGTAGCCGCTTGTATATTTGGGGAATAAACCCTGATCCGGAGCAACCAAACCTCCTATAAAAGGAATTCGTACCTGTCCCCCATGGGCATGCCCTGTAAAGATTAAATCCATTTTGTTTTCACAATATAGGTCGAAAAGTTCAGGTCTATGGGATAGCAATATTTTAAAGCTCTTATAAGAAGACCATTTCTTAAATTGGTCTGTCATCTCTGTGATGTCTGTTCCTTCCAAATAATTTGAAGTGTGGAAATCAGGGTCCCTTACACCAAACATATGTATCGAGCTATCCCCTATTGACAATCTAATTACACCATTATCCAGAACATGTACTCCCGCATCCTCCAGCTCACTCTTAATCGTAGAATATTTGCCGGACCAGGCCTCATGATTTCCTGAAACATAGAATACCGGTGCAATATCCAAAGCCCCTTCAACAAATGCCATTGCCTTATCTAAATCGTATTTACGCCTGTCCACTAGATCTCCGGTTATCACAATAGCGTTAGGGGCAATACCTTCGAATTTAGTTAAAATATACTTCTGATTTTTCCCAAACTGTTTGTTATGTAAATCCGATATGTGGACTATTATAAAGTCATTGAATTCATCGGGTATTTTGGAATTGATATAGTCCGATTCTGAAATAGTTATACTATTGTTCTGCCATATACAAAAAATGATGCAGGCTATTATTAGCACGGCAAATATATAGAATTTATGGAGCGACCTCTTCATCACACACCTTCTTCCAACTACAGAAATATCAGGAGAGGGCTAATGTCAAACATCACAATAGAATTGAAAGATTGATCATATCTATTTATTCGGCTGCATTTGTGTCCTCTCTATATTCTAAAATATCTCCGGGCTGGCAGTCCAAGGCCTTACAGATAGCATCCAGGGTAGATAGACGTATCGCTTTTGCCTTTCCATTTTTCAGTATGGAGATGTTAGCTATAGTTATACCGACCCTCTCTGAAAGCTCCGTGACGCTCATCTTCCTCTTAGCCAGCATTACATCAATATTTATAATAATAGCCATGTTGTTCACCTCATATAGTTAAGTCATTTTCTGCTTTTATATCTATAGCGTTCTTTAATAGCTTCTGAAGCACGGCAGCAAATACTGCGATTATCACCGAGGTAAAAGGAGGTATCATTCCAATAACAATCAGACCCTGAGCATCGTCCATTTTGGCTACCTGATAAACAAATGGCATTATTAAGGCATATAAAGTGCTTATTGTGATTGCACAGTATTTGATTACCCTTAAAGCCCCTACAGATAATTCTGAGAAAGCTATATTTTTATCTATAAAGTTTAAGAGCCTAATAGCCTTATACAAGGCTATATAATAGGGTATGGATGATGCATATTAGGCGATAATTATAGGATACAAAATGTGAGCATAATTTGGATTTACCGGATTCTTAATTAACCAAGGTAACCCAAATATCCATAAAGCTAGAACCGGGAGCCCAATAATAAATACAGCTATCCTTAAAATGAGCGTTTCTCGTTTCACTAAAAAGCACCTCGCTTATTTATTGCTGAATTTATTCTAGCATATATTTTATTGTAATTCAATAAATATTTGCTCTATTTCAGCTAATACTTATTGATTCACTACCACTCTCTTTGATTAAGATCCCTTGATAATCAAAAATTAAAGGGCTTCCCTATTACGAGGAAAGCCCTTTAATCCATGCTTATCTTAAAAAAGATGAACAACTAAAAAACTTACTACTCTCATAGATTATTCTCAATCCTCCGATGGAGTGTATACAAATGAAATCTCATTTCCGTCGGAGGTGACTCCTGTTACGTCATCACCCTCTATCGCATACCACTCCTGGCATTGCTTGGGAAAGTCCAGTGCTTCGCTACCGGTTAATTCCGATGGTGCTGCCGATGCTTCGGATATACCGAGCACACCATCCTTACCACTTACTGTCAGCTGATAAAGATAGGTTGATCCGTCATCATTGATAGAATAGAATTGGCTGACATATCCATAGGAAGTTTTGCGATATTCCGAAGACAAACTCTCCTTACCATCCTTTAAGGATGTGCATTTCAGTGAGTCCACAGCCTTGTCATACACGCCTTGCAGCTCAAACTGTTCACCTTTTTCATTCCGGTACTTAACAATGTATTGGTTCTCATTTTCACTATATTCAATATCCTCTGCACCCAAGAATCCCAATGCCAAACTGGCTGCCTCCTGTCCAAGACCGAAACCGCTTGCGGGCATTAGAGCAATATCCAGCAAAATTACACTGAGTAAATTCATTGAGTACAACTCGGTACCGGGATTATTTGACAAGGCATCAGAAAGTCTAGTGACCATCTCACCTTTTGCCTGGATATAAGCACCGAATGATTCTGCTGCATTAGCGGGCGAACCAGATGTATCTGAGTCCACATCCTGCGTCTGTTCCGGTTCCGTTTCTTCTTGTCCATCCGGATCCGCATCTTGCTGTTCATCCGGTTCAACTGCCTCATTTGGTTTCTCCTGGTCAACAGCCTCTTCTGGTTTCTCCTGGTCAACAGCCTTATCCCCACCCGCAGGAGCTTTCCCACCGCAGCTGACCAGCAGCAAGACAACCAAAACCATGGCTATGATTTGGCTTACAATCTGCATAGAGAACCTGTTTTTTGTTATAAACATAAATTAACCTTCCTTTCTCAACCTACTATTGGTGTCTCTCAAGTATCTCTTGCGATTTACCGGAATTATAGTACTTCTCCAGATCGTCGGGGTAACCGGGCAATCTATGCCATACACCGTCAAGAGTAGTTGATGAGCCGTCCGATAGTATTATGTGAATTTTTACATCGCGCCGAGTCGCTTCCATATTGGGGTCAGGAGCTACATGTATGATATAACTTACTTCCGTATCTGAAGCACCGCTTTGCTGGTGGTCCATCACAATGCCCTTTTGGGTGTCCTGGGCATGGGCTGCAAGATTCCCTTTAGTAGCGTTAACAACAAAACTTCCCTTACCAGCCAGTCCGTTGTGGTCGGGCTTCAAATAGCCATCCTGTCCATCGGGGATATCAAAATTCGCGGTGGGGTCCCTCGTATACCCATCGCGTAGGTAGAAGGAAACATCGTCTCGTATACCCTCGGCTTCCGCATCCAATGAGATGTCAACAAATGGAACACTATCGAGAAACTCTGAAAAGTATTCTTCAGTATCCAGTGCCAACTTCAACCAAAATACGCCGGTATAAGCACCCATATCATCATGCATATTGTGGGGCTCGATCTTATCCAGATAAAGTTCACATTCATAGTTGACCTTTAAACCAGCATCAAGTTCATGCTGCCAGGATCCGGAAGCTTCTATGACAAAGATACTGGGCTCGTATGTTGTGCTTCTTTTATCGGGCTCTTCCGGCTCCGACTCATCCGGCGGGTTCTCCTCCTGTTCCCTCATTACAGGCACGCCGAGACTGCCTTCTGAATCATCCGCTTCTTCTTCCCGCTCACTGTCGGATGTGGGTGCGGGTGTAGTCATTGGCGTCTTACCACAGGCAGTGGATGTAAAAATAATAACTGCCAGAAGGACGGGTAGCAACAGCATTACTTTCTTCATGACTTCACATCCTCTTTTCATTCAGATTTGATTATGAGATGGTGGTAAATGTCGGATAATAATATCTGTATAGTAATATTTTATTTCCCGGATAGTACTATGAATAGTTAAAGTATGCTCATATCTAGTAAGAATAATACTATTTTTTTCCCTAAATCAGCCAGGATATTTACCTAATACCCTTTACCAGTATTCCATATAAATAAAAGCAGCCAGGCTTTATCATAGCCTGGCTGCTTTTTGTAACTATTATTGATAAATCTGTTTATTTACTATTTTCCGGTATTCTGAAGGGGTTACTCCCACCCTCTCCTTGAACAGCCTTGCCGAATGACCGTTATAGTTCATGTTGCAGGCTGCAAAAGCCTGAGAAATAGAGAGGTTGGTATCCAGCAGTACTTCCTTCAACTTGCTGATCTTGTAATTGATGTAATACTCATATGGGGTTACACCTGTTTCACTCTTAAACAGCTTTGTGAAATGTGATTTACTTAGGTAGACGCCCTTTGCTATTTTTTCAGCGCTAAAGGGCTCCTTCCAATGGGCTTTTATATATTCTTTGCCCCGCCTGACTTCCTCTTTCCCCATGTATATATTTTTGAATACAAAGACTGCTGCAAAATACTTTACTTTCCCATCCGCATTTACCAAAGGAAAGCATGTGATATCAGAACTTATTGAATTTATGTCCCTTTCTTCAACATCAAAATATCTCATCATAGCCTGGTAAGGAGCATTGAAATCCCTAATATATACTGTTCTGCCTCTTAGTACCTGTCTGATCTCATCCAAAAAGCCCAGCTCACGAACTATTGGATCCTCAAAAACATTATAGTGCCCTATGTGGGATTCCCTGCTTTTTATGCCTATCATCTCCAGGGCTGCATCGTTAATCATACTTGCCGTCCCATCAAGGGAGAATATCTGAATTGGATAGGGAAAACGCTCAAATAATCTCCCGTAGAATTCGTCATCCTCAAACTGCTGCATCAAGCAATTGGGTATTCCCTTCTGAGCTTTTCCGGCATAATAACTCATGGTTATACCTCTTTTCAATCAATACATTTTTCAAATGTACAAGAAGTATCCAATAAGATGTGATCCTGAATGCCATATGATACTAACATTATATATGCATTATGAATTATTTTCCATATAAAACTTATGAAACTCCGTATTGACTGAAACCAGTGAATGAATTGTTCAGTATGCTTTACATATCTTTAGCTTTGTTATCCTCTTATCACATACCTCTTCTATTTTAAATATGAGATCGTTGAACTCTATCTCAAACCTTTCCCCTTCCTCGGGAATCCTGCCCAGTTGCCCTATAATAAAACCGCTCAGGGTTTCATATTCATCCACAGGCAATTTAACATCAAAATACTCTTCCACAAGATCCAGATCGATAATCCCATTTACTATATAGGTGTGTTCGTCCTGCTTCACAAAATAAACTTCTTCTTCATCATACTCATCAAATATATTGCCCACTATCTCTTCTATAAGATCCTCCATTGTTACGATACCCGCTGTTCCACCGTATTCATCAATAATAATTGCCATATGCACCTTGTTTTTCTGTAATTCGGCAAACAGTTCATCCGTCATTTTTGAAGAAGGTATAAAATATGGGTCTCTAATAATTTTATCCAACTTAAAACTCTCTTTATTAAAATCATCGGAATACACATATTTTATTAAATCCTTGGCATGGAGTACTCCTACAATATTATCTATACCGTCTTCATATATGGGGTATCTGGAGTATTTTTCGCTCTTCACAAGTAAAATGACGTCTTCTAATTCTGCATTCCTTGGAATTGCCACAATATCCGTTCTATGTGTCATTATATCGGTCACGATGGTGTTATCAAATTCAAATATGTTGTTTATCATTTCCCTCTCGCTCTGATCTATAGTGCCTTTTTCTCCACCTATGTCGACCAGCATACGGATTTCCTCTTCTGTAATTTTTTCGTCCTCCACGTTTGGATCCACTCCAAACAGTCTTACTACGAAATTGGTAGATGCAGTAAGCAGACTAACAAAAGGAGAGGTTACTGACGATAGAAAATTAAGCGGACCAACAACAAAATTGGAAATGGACTCTGCTTTCTTCATAGCAAGCCTTTTAGGCACTAATTCCCCTAAGACAAGAGTGAAATACGACAATATAATAGTTATAAGGATAACAGAAATATTCTTAAGCCAAACTTCAGGAATTTGAATCCCAGTACGTTTAATTAGGGTAACAAGCCTACCGGCAAAGCTGTCAGCAGCAAAAGCACTGGCAAGAAAGCCTGCAAGAGTAATACCAATTTGAATGGTTGCAAGGAATCTACTTGGTTCATCCAATAGCTTTTTGATCTGTATGGCCTTCTTATTACCTTCTTCGGCCTTTAGTCTAATCCTATTGTCATTTAAAGAAATAAGAGCAATCTCTGAAGCTGCAAAAAAAGCATTTAGTATTATCAGTATTATTAAAACCAAGAATTCAGTAAACAATTAAATGCATCCTCCTAATAAGAAAAAACTGGCTAAACAAAAAAAGGCACAACAAACCCAACATATGGTTGTTCTATGCCCTTATATAATAACCAATTTTTCCAATTGAGGTCTTCAATAACTGCCATAATGCCTTATTGTTTCGTAAACCAGCAGGACTATCGTCCATATTTTAACCACCTACCTACACTAATTCATCCTTTGATGATAATTTACCATGTGCCTATATTATATGTCAAGTTATACGTTGGTAGTATTTATCTTATTATACCAAGGTTTTCCCTATTCTTGAATGATTTATATTGATTAACGCGCTGTGCCAGTCAATCATATATCGGTAATAGCTATTGCCCGCTACTGACTTCATTCGCTTGCCAATAGCTCATTACCTAAGATTATGAACTAGCACCAGAAATTAATTATATTGGTCTACTTCAACAGCTTTTGTGAGCCGATCCTCCAGATCCCCTTCATAAATATCACTATACAGGAAATCATTTACACGAATTTCTTCCATAGATTCATTGGGTGTACCATCATCCTTGCGAGGTTTTTCCAATACGAAATCCATCGCATAAAAAGGGATCTCTTCTCTATCAAAAATTTCCTTGAGATGAAGTAAAACTTCGCTTGCTCTCTTCATGGTAACTTCTTCACTTTGTATATATGCGGTAATATTTCCTGCCGTTTTTGCCAATTCCTTGATATCATATTTTTTATCAAGTTCCAAATCCTCTATGGATATCCCATAAACTAGCCTAGGAGATCCAACCTCCCTATCGGCTTCCATTGTTTTTATAGATCCAAAATTAATGTGGCTGATATATGGAAAATCCGGTGCTGTAAAGACCTTATTAACCATAGTACGGTACTCGGAATCTATACGTTCCCAGGTGTTCCATCCACTTAAAACGTAATTGCCATATGAATCACGAAGTATTGTCCCTGTGAGGGAAATATCCAAATCAAAGTGAGTATCGATACTGGTCTGTGATTTTACATAAGCAAAATAAGACCCGGTTTTAAAACTGTAATTTACCCTTTCAACCTGCAAATCCAAATCGGGATAGGTCTTTTCAATGTATTTCCAGGCACTTTGTTGGGCGAGACCCTTTGAGACAGGATTCCCCAGTAAGCCATTGGCAACAAAAAGCAATAAGCCGATTAGTATAAATGCCGTTATTCCTGCTATGATTTTAATTGTCTTTCTCATGGTCTACCTCTTTTCTAAATGCAAATTTGAGTAAAAATGCAATAACGATGCCAAATAGAGCAAGTCCGCTGTAGATAACACTCATAAATATAGGAGCAATGAATAAGTTTATGATGCCACCTGAAGGAAAGGAGCTGTCAAATATATACTTAATTAAGGTCCAGATATACGATAGGACAAACAGCACAAAGGGAAAGTATAATGATCTTCTGTTTAAGGCAAAATAGGCAATTCCCCCGACAAGCGGCATGATAATTATATTATAGAACACACCCGGACCTTCCGTAAGGCCAATACCAATTAAGGCACCTATGACAACGGTAGCAAGTGCCATAAAAAACAATCGTCTTTTTATCTTTTGAAGCACCCGTTCATCATCCATTTCCGGAAGGGTACCATATCCATTCTCATACTCATCTTTGCAAGCTCCGCATTGGCGAATGTGTTCCAATACGAGTTTTCTGCTCTCCTCACTTGCAACATTATCCTTTACCAACGGTATTAAATCGCGGCACACCTGGCAAGAGTTCTCAATCATTGCTTAAGCCCTCCTTTTCTAGTATTTCCCTGATTTTTTTCTTGGTACGAAAATCTATTACCCTGGCCGAGCTTTCCGATATATCGTATTTCATGGCTATTTCATAAAAGGAATAACCTTCAATCCTCATAAGCACTATCCCTCTTTTTCTCTCCTCTTCATCCTTTAGGAGCATCATTATTTTATTCACTATAGTTTTATCGATAAAGGATTTTTCAAGGTTTTCTTCCTGGTATAGATATTCTTTTGCCAAACTATCAAAATCCGAAGCATTTTTCTTTTTCCGTAAATACCCATACCATTTATTCCGTGCAATAGAAAACAACCAGGTCTTTATATCGGAATTACCCCTAAAACTATTTAAAGATTGGATGGCAGCCAAAAATGTTTCCGACACTAAATCTTCCGAAAGGATTGGATCGTGGGTTAGACTAACAAGATATATGTACACATCCTGCTTATATCTCGCATATATATCTTTTATATGGGACATAACATTCTCCTTTCATAATATTAGTGTCAATTTCATCAGTTTTGTTACATTAATTCTTGAATATTTAAAAGCAACCTGCAAAGTACAGGCAGCTTATTTCCACAAAACATATAATATACCAGTAATTTAATAAAGTTAGCTTTGAGGGTTTATCCTTCCCAGCTAACTCTCTATTCTGTCTGTGACTTTCGGTTTCTATCTTTATCAAACTTCTTTTATAATGCTTTTCTGGCCAAATCTAATCATGGTCAATCGAATCAGTAAATTCATTAACAAAATAAAGATGCAAAATCCCACATACGTCTCTCCCATTCCCTATTAGTCAATGCCTATGGATTCCAATAAACTCTTTGCCTTGTCAAAATCAGCTTCCTCGACCATAACATCAGTACCAAATATTGAACCTCCAGCAATTATCCTCATATGTCCTCCGGAGCCATGATCTCTTAATAGATATGGTATGTCGTTGTCATCCAATATCGACCTAATCATCCCTAATTCTATCTCATTGGAAACACTTTTGAGTTTTATTATATTAATATCATCCGTATTATGGGCCATCTCTTACTCCTTTCAAAAATGTATATTATACTTATATAGATTGTTCATTAACCATTATATACCATTCACATGATATACTCCATACCTTCCCAAATGTTTTCTTGCATCCCTTCTCCCCTGCTCTCTCTCAGTAAAATATAAGCTCTTAAGATTTTCTTAATTAACCATTAATCTACTTGAAGAGAATACCAGGGGAAGTATAGTATTTATATACAAGGGGTTTGACCTTTAGACATAAAGACAACCTTTATGAACTGACCGATCAAACGATTGGAGAAGGAGGCAAAAGGTGGGACAAGTACCTGATTCGCCTGATAATCAACATCCAGGAAAAACTGATGGGGATTATGAATCTATTGGATACTCCCTGGTGGAAGAAAAAGCAATTAAATATCGTTATCCCTATTTCTCCAACCTTAAATTCATTCTAATCTTTCTTGTGATCCTGGGTCATCTAATAGAAAAATACATATACGTTAACCATGATTTATATACTATATACACCGTTATTTACATGGTACATATGCCATTGTTTGCTTTTATATCCGGCTATTTTTCTAAAAACAGCTTTAGAAAACTTAAGCGGATCTGGAAAATTGGTGGGCAGTTCTTTTTGTTACATCTGGGGTGGCTTTTGGTAAATTTACTGCTGACAGGGGATATAGGGAATTGGAAAACACCTTATTGGTATTTTTGGTACCTGTTGAGCCTTTTTTCTGGAAGTGTATGGGAATTTTTTTACAATTCATTAGCAGACGAGTACCCTCCAAAATGACTAGAATATACAGGATATCTGTTGTAATTGCGACAATTATACTTGGATGCTTTTCCGGCGCTTTATGGTGGATTGGCAGGGACTTTTCATTGTCCCGTACCCTGGTACTCTTTCCTTTTTACTATACAGGACTTTGCTGTTCAAAGAAGATGATAAACAGAATTAAAGAACTACGGTCTACAAGAAAGCTACTTTTTGCAGCCATAGTTTTTATTATAGCTTTTATTTTGGGTTCTTGGCTTATGAGTTTTGTGCCTATAACTTTTTTACATCATGCCGAGGGATTTAAAGCATTAAATTTATCAATATCATCGGGAGTACAAGCAAGGCTCATCTGCTATATTATAGCTGCTTCTCTTGGCCTTGCCATACTTGCCTTGACACCCGGTAAAGAATTATGGTTCAGTAAATTTGGTGCAGATACTTTTCCGGTCTATATATCCCATGGGCTATTAATGCCGGCTAATACTTTTGCACCAACCAGTACTCCAGGCACCCTATTGTACTTCGCAGTAATCATTATAGGGTTTATCTATCTGGTATATTGGATAGTAAATTGGGGGCGTAACTTTAAACTGAAACTTCATCTATGATGTTCCTTAACCCCCCAAAATCCCGCTATTCCTCCTAAAAGCAGTATCAGATTAATAACGCACATGACTTTGAAACCAAAGGCATCATAGATGTAACCGTTTATAAGGGGAGCAATGGCCGAGATTGGTATAATGAACATATTTGTTATACAAAGATATGCCGGCCTGTCTTCATAGGAACACATCCCAAATACAATATTAATATTGCCAATCATATAAGCACTGTGGGTAAGTCCATAAACTACAGTTAAGACCATAACCACATTAGGATTATTAACGAATATGGCAGATATCAAATTTACAATGAATAAAATATAGCCTCCGAGCATTCCCCATTTAAATCCTCGTCGTTGAACCAGCATTCCCCAAAGGATAAAGCCTATGGCATTGCACACAAACATTATGGTGTTCATAACAGATATGACATTTGCACCAATATTGAAGTTGGATTTTGCGTATACTGTTTGAAAGGGAAACAAGGAAACTACCGGAAAGATAATAAGTGCTTGCGCAACTATAAATCTTATAATGTTTTTATCCCGTTTGAGTATCTCTTTAAGCTTAAACCCATAGGCATTCCTCTGGTTCTCTTCAGCACCGTTTTGATAGTTTTTTGGCTCATAAGGGGCAACCAGAAAGATGAATGAAAGCATATCCAGTACAAAAGCAAGTAGGAAGAGATATCCATACTGCTGTGCTCCAGATCCACTTCCACTCAAAATGACTCCAGCCAACAGAGAACCCAATATCCCTCCAACGCTGTTAAAAGCGCCTCTCCAACCAAAAAATTTCCCCCGTATGTTAAAAGGAATAACTTTATTGATAAAACTATAATAGGCAAGATTTCCCGTACCCATAAACAGGCCTTTGAGCCAGAAAATAATATAAAACAAAATAACAAACAGCAAGGGCTTCCTGGGAGTCAATAATAATATCAGCAATCCAATAATCAAGCTGGAAGTACGATAGATCAAAACGTACTTACCCATCAAGCCTTTATAGGAATCCAGTCGCTCCATATGCCTGGCTGTAAAAAACTGGGGTATAGCCATCAAAAGCATTTGTACCGTTGTCAGTAGCCCAATAACAAAGTTTGAATCAACGTATTCACTTATAAAGTATACCACCAGGGTTTGCAGAGGTATCAGACCCATGGCCATTGCATTCAATATACCATCGACAATGCTAGTGATAACATTTCTTTTTATGTAAGGCTGTAGTTCCTGCTCTATCTTCTGCTGTATCATCAACAGGTCTCCCCTTTCGTTGCTCCATATCATTCTGTATTGTCCATGTTACGGCTTAACCCTCAATAAAGTAGAAATTCGTGTACCTTTTAAATTATCTCTGATTAATATAGCTTTAAAGGATCTAATGTATTTATGTAAACCACCAAAATTGAATATTGTGTCTTACAGTACCTGTACATTATTTCTGCCATTATTTTTTGCTTTGTATAAAGCCTCATCAGCTCTTCTAACCAGATCATCAGATATGTCTGAATCCTTTAATTCCGCCACTCCAGCACTTATGGTTATTCGAATATCATTTATAAACTGCGTATTCTCAATTATCATACGTAATCTCTCCAGCATTTTATATGCTTCCTCTGCATTGTTTTTGGGCATGAGGATGGCAAATTCCTCCCCTCCCCAACGTGCAAGGATATCGACTTTACGTATATTTCTTAACAATGTCTTGGATAACTTTTTTAACACCTCATCGCCTACATCATGGCCATATGAATCATTGATCTCTTTATAATGATCTATATCAAGCATTGCTATTGACAATGGCTCCCCATAGCTTTTAGAGAAATTAATCATTTTACACATATAGTCGTTAAAGGCTCTCCTATTATATACTTTTGTTAACTCATCGATAGTTGAAAGGTACTTCAGCTTCTCTTCAACCTTTATCCTCCTATTTATTTCCTCGGTGAGTTCGGCCCTTGAAGCCATTGTATCTTTTAATCTATCCAACATTTTATTGAAAGACTTAGCTAATGTGCCGATTTCATCATTTGTTCCAACCTCTATATGCTTATCTAGATTTCCCTGCCCAACTTCTTCTGTGAAAGCGACTAGTTTAGTAATATTTTTTGTCACTTTTTTTATAAAGAATAAAGTAAATAGGGATATAATAAGGATGGTCAAAAATCCAATCAGTAAGAACTGTTTCGTTTGTTCATATACTCTACTATCGATAAATTCTTTTGGTACTTCTATTACAACCATCCAAATTTCATCATTATTCCCTAATGTGTGATCAATAGATTCAACAGTGCTCCCAAAACCAAATCGACTTGATTCTATTGTGTTTGCAACAGGATTAATACTGACTAAAATATCCTGATTGTTTTTATCCTTGTATATACCATAGGTTATCTCTTCCCCCAATATGGGTAACAAATCCTTACTGATTGTTGTTGAAAACGGTTCTTTACCGGGTTCCAATACTATTGCTCCATCAGTCCTCGCAATCTTAACTGATCCGGGTTTATATAGTAGGGAATAATTTTGTATAACTTCGCTGAATAGCCTCGATATCCTCATGTTGCTTTTCAAAATCCCAATAACCCGGCCTTGGTCATGCACCGGGACAGCTACCCCTAATACATAATCTCCAACACTATCATCGTAGCCCCTGTCATCAAAGAATACTTTACCTTCTCCTTCATTATAGGCCTCCAGCCACCAATACTTATCTCCGTGGTAATAGGTTGTAAGCTTTGTTGTAGAGGCTATCAATTCTCCATATATATTGGTAAGAAATATCTCACCGTACAAACCAGGGATGACTTCCTGTTGCTTCTTTAAATGTACAGCTGCAGAATTTGACAAGTATCCTTGTATAAATGTATCCTTCCCATCATTGGTGCTTGTCCACTTATCGTTGAATACTTTTATTCGATTCTTTCTACCTTCCTGGCTTAAATGTTCAATTTGCCGGTTGCTTCCCTTTACACGATCGATAATTACAGGGGCTGTCGCTAACGTCTTAGCTGTTCTGGATAGTTCTAGCAGATAATTATCTATATTAATGGAGATGGCTGATGCTACCTCCCTGTTGTTTTCTAATGTATTATCTATTAAGATTTTTCTATTATGGCTAGCCACAAAAAAGGTTAACATTGTTACGAAAACAATTCCCAAAGCAGTTGTCATGCTAATTAATTTTGCTCTAAATGACACATATATCTCCCTCCCTTTAAATTGTCTATAAATCCTTCTTTTTATATGCCTTTGCAGTATCTATACCAAGATGAATTCAATCATATAAATAACAATAAGCTTTATCTTCTAAATCCCGCCAAATTCTCTCTTCTTAAGACAATTATTGTGCTTTGCGTTACATAGTATCTACACAGTAAAAAATGGACAATCACTCAATTGCCCATCGTAAAAATAAATTATTCTATTTACACTGGCATCCCGACTATCATAGTAGCATTACTTTAGACTCATGGCTTTGCGTCCCTATCTTTCAATAGGTTTGCCCTTACATTCAAGATATTCATTTCTTATGTACAAATTGTACTCAGAAAATACACCCTTGTCAAGTTTTGATTTATTTGCCCATGATCCACCGCAGTAAGGCATTGATAACCCCATATTCTATAACGGTTGCCATAATACAGAGCATGAGAAAAACTCCCAGTTTAAACTCCCCGACTTTATCCTTCCAATACTCGCCTCTAAATAAAGAGATGATATTTGGTGTGAATGTATATCTTACAGATTCCCTAAAATCATCCCTGTTCCTAAACATAAGGTTGAATAAAATCTTATATACTGTGAAGAAATTAATTACTATTAGGCCTACCACGATAATAGCTTCCATAGCCTTACCACCTCCGGAATACTTCTTTAGC
>LSQX01351232.1_pt1 | contig 17002 bp, 16 predicted proteins | sample 654561 | NCBI WGS metagenome assembly LSQX01 (sample SAMN04489861, study PRJNA283612) | anaerobic digester metagenome | isolation source: 4 biogas reactors fed with cattle manure at either 37C or 55C with and... | place: Denmark: Kongens Lyngby | collected 2014
GACTATGAACTCGATTTAGTCGACAATAAAGTTGTTGAACAAATTATTCGACCAACAGGACTCTTAGATCCAATCGTTGAAGTACGACCAATTCATGGTCAAATTGATGATTTAATTCATGAAGTCAAGGAACGAATCAAAAAAGATGAACGAACTTTAATCACCACATTAACCGTTAAAATGGCTGAAGACTTAACCCAATACCTTCAAAACATGAACATGAAAGTAGGCTATCTTCACCATGAAACCAAGACCCTAGAGAGAATAGAAATTCTAAGGGAATTACGACAAGGAAAGATTGATGTCTTAGTCGGAATCAATCTACTCAGAGAAGGGCTGGACTTACCTGAAGTCAGTTTAATTGTTATCTTAGATGCAGACAAGGAAGGATTCCTACGATCAAAACGCTCCCTGGTTCAAATTATTGGACGAGCAGCTCGAAATGAAAATGGTCGTGTCATTATGTATGCTGATAAAATGACAGATTCAATGGACTATGCGATTAATGAAACAAATCGTCGTCGCTCAATCCAACAAGCTCATAATGAGAAACATGGAATCATACCCAAAACAATTAAGAAAGAAGTACGAGATGCCATCGCAGGAAAAGAAACCAAAGAGATGTCACGTAAATTTCTTAATAAAGCCAAATCCAAACAAACCAAAAAAGAACGCGAACAACTACTTGAAAATCTACGTCACGAAATGCGCGAAGCAGCCCGTGTTCTGGACTTTGAAAGAGCTGCTGAACTACGCGATATTATCCTAGATATTGAAAATTGAGGACTTATGGAAAAAAATAAAATTATTATTAAAGGGGCTCGTGAAAACAACCTTAAAAACATAAACATCGAAATACCAAGAAATAAGCTCGTCATTATGACAGGACTCTCTGGAAGTGGGAAAACATCACTCGCCTTTGATACCATCTACGCTGAAGGTCAAAGACGCTATGTCGAGTCTCTTTCAGCTTACGCACGCCAATTTTTAGGAGGCAGTGAAAAACCAGACGTCGACAGCATTGAAGGCTTAAGTCCAAGCATCGCCATCGACCAAAAAACAACCCACAACAACCCGCGTTCAACCGTCGGTACGGTTACTGAAATATATGACTATTTACGCTTACTATATGCTCGAATAGGGGTTGCTTATTGTCCCATTCATAATATCGAGATCAGTAGTCAAACAGTAGGTCAGATGATTCGTCGCATTGAAACTTATGCACAAGGCTCAAGACTTACTATCTTAGCCCCAATTATTAAAAACAAGAAGGGCACTCATAAAGATTTGCTCGCCAACTTAACCAAAGATGGCTTTGTTCGAGTACGAGTCAATAAAGAATTAAAAGTTATCGATGAAGTAGGTGACTTAGATAAAAACAAACGACACGATATTGATGTCGTCGTCGACCGCATCATTTTAAGAGAAGGGAGTGAAACAAGACTTCATGATTCACTCGAAACAGCCCTTAAACTTTCAGGCGGAATTACGAAAGTATTAGTTGATGATGAAGAGCTTTTATTCTCATCTAAACATGCATGTCCTGAATGTGGCTTCTCAATCGAACATATGGAGCCACGACTCTTCTCATTTAATGCGCCATTAGGAGCCTGCCATACATGTAAAGGAATTGGTGTGACACAACATTTGGATGTCGATTTACTGATTCCAGACAAAACTAAAAGTATAAATCAAGGTGCTATTCTCTACTTTAAAAACACCGTCAACACCGAAAATCTTGAATGGCAAGAATTTGACGTTCTATTAAAACATTATAAAATTGATAAAGATGTTCCAATGGAAAAACTCAGTAAAAAAGACTGGGAATTCTTATTAAAAGGCTCAAACAAACCAATTGGTTTTACACTCTACTCAAGAAGTGGCTCTATTCATAGTAAAACAGGCTTCATTGAAGGCATTCAAACACTTATTGAGCGCCGCTTCGCTGAGACAACCTCTAATTATTACCGTGATTGGGTTGCGAATTTCATGTCAGAACAAACTTGTAATACATGTCATGGACGTCGACTAAATGAAGAAGCCTTAAGTGTAAGAATTGCTGATAAGAATATATTTGAATGGACACAACTTGCTATAAGTGAAAGCTTAGAGTTTTTAGACACTCTACAATTAAGTGAAATGAACCAAGAAATTGCTCACTTAATTCTACAAGAAATCCATTCCCGTCTAAGCTTCTTAAAAACAGTTGGCTTAGAATATTTAACACTGTCACGATTAGCCGGGTCTTTATCAGGTGGTGAAGCCCAACGAATCCGTTTAGCCAATCAAATAGGCTCACAGTTAACGGGTGTTTTATATGTTTTAGATGAACCAAGTATCGGACTACACCAACGAGACAATCAGAGACTCATTGACGCTTTAAAAGAAATGAGAGACTTAGGTAACTCGCTTATTGTTGTAGAACATGATGAAGAAACAATGCTTCAGTCAGATTGGGTCATTGACATTGGACCCTATGCAGGAATTCATGGTGGTGAAGTAATCGCCTCAGGGACTCCTCAAGAAATTATGGATAATCCTAACTCAATTACAGGGCAATATTTAAGTGGCACTCTAAAAATAGATATTCCCCAAAGCCGTCGTAAAGGCAATGGTAAAAAGATTAAGGTCATAGGTGCTAAACAAAACAACTTAAAAAACATTAATATAGACATACCATTAGGCACCTTTACCTGTATTACAGGTGTCTCTGGATCAGGTAAATCATCCTTAGTTAATGATGTTATCGGTAATGGTATTGGGACTCATTTAAAACGATCACGAGTCAAGCCTGGAGATGTTAAAGAAATCAAAGGCTTAGAAGAAATTGATAAATTAGTCATCATTGACCAGGACCCAATTGGGCGAACACCACGAAGTAATCCAGCCACCTATACCGGTGTTTTTGATCAAATTCGTGATTTATATGCCAGCACCATAGACGCCAAAACCTTAGGCTTCAATAAAGGTCGCTTTTCATTTAATGTAAAGGGGGGACGCTGTGAAGCTTGCCAAGGAGATGGTGTTAAGAAAATCTCAATGCATTTTTTACCAGATGTCTATGTTGAATGTGAAGAATGTCATGGTAAACGATACAATGAACAAACCTTATTAGTGAAGTATAAAGATAAAACAATCTATGATGTTCTACAAATGGATGTTGAAGCAGCCTTGGAATTCTTTGGTGCAATGCCATCCATTAAAAACAAACTTCAAACCTTAATGGACGTAGGTTTAGGCTATATTAAACTTGGTCAATCCTCAGTCTCTTTATCAGGTGGTGAAGCACAGCGTGTTAAACTAGCAAGTGAGCTTCAAAAGATTCCAACCGGAAAAACGGTCTTTATCCTTGATGAACCTACAACTGGTTTACATAGTGATGATGTTAAGAAATTAATTGCTGTTTTACAAAGAATTGTCGAAAATGGAGACACTATCTTGGTAATTGAACATAATTTAGATATTATTAAGTCAGCAGACTATATCATCGATTTAGGACCAGAAGGGGGTGATGGTGGTGGCACTGTCATCGCCAAAGGAACTCCAGAACAGGTTTCTAAAGTGAAGAAGAGTTATACTGGCCAATATTTACAAAAAGTACTAAAGGAGTAAGCCTATGACAAATACAGATATTAAATGCCCAATTAGAGATTTAAAGGATCATTTTGATTTCCAACAAATCACCGGAAATGAACAATCGCTCGACAGATGGATTATTGTTCCAGATGTAAACCGACCAGGTTTAGAACTTGCAGGATTCTATGATCATACTGAACCACGCCGTGTTGTTGTTTTAGGTCATAAAGAAATGGCCTATATTAAGCAATTAACCGATGAATTACAATGGGAGCGTTTTGATTTATTATTAGATGGTTGGACCCCTGCCATCGTTATTGCGCATGGTTTAGATTGTCCACCAATTTTAAGAGAAGTCGCAATCCAAAAGAACTTCCCAATCTTCATTTCTGAAAAACAAACATCTGAAATTATGATTGATATCATTACATATTTAGACGAACAATTATCGCCAGTTGAATATGTTCATGGTGTTTTAATTAATGTCCACGGTAAAGGAGTCTTAATCACTGGTGACTCTGGCATGGGTAAATCAGAAATAGCCTTAGAACTAATTCGATCAGGACACATTTTAATTGCTGATGATAGAGTCGATGTCACACGAGCCCATGGTCAATTAATTGGACAAGCCCCTGATTTATTAGCAGGAATGATTGAAATACGAGGGATCGGTATCATGAATATTACTTCAATGTTTGGAGCCAGTTCAACCATGAGCAAGTCAAATATTGACTTTGTTATCGAACTTGAGCCATGGAATGACGCGACCGATTATCTAAGAGCAGGAATAGAACCTTCTGAGCCATATTCAATCTTAGGTTTAGAAGTTCCTAAGCTAATCTTCCCGGTTAGAGAAGGACGAAATATGGCCATGCTGGTTGAGTCAGCGGTGACTGACTTTACATTAAAAAGCAGAGGTTTTGACTCGTCGAAAGAGTTTGAACAGAAGGTTTACAACCTATTACTTGAGAAATCAAGTCAATAATATTTAGAGAGTTGTTAATCACATAATGTCACACAAGAATTCAATATTTATTTGAGAATTGAATTGTATACTTTGGGTGTAAGTTGCAAGACTTACTGCACAAAGACTTCCCCCTAAAGTCTATTGTGTACTCTCTCTTTCCCCTTATTGAATAAAAAAAGCTCGATTGATGGATTGGGCTTTTTTTTGTTTCCCTAAAGCACAATCATTTCAGTGGGTGTAACTGCCAATAAATCGACTCAATTTCGTCCTTTTAACCTAACAAAAAGAAGTCATAGAAAATTATACAACTTCTTTTGATACTCTTTTTTTACTTTTTCGTTTGCGGTCTTTCTTTTCAATTTTATTAGGGTCTTCATCTGTAAAATAGACTTTCTTTCTAAAATTGTAAGTCCCAGCACCAAACAACAGCGCCAAAGCTAAGTATGTAAATAATGAATTAGGCTGATTCCTACTTACATAAGCATAATAGAGACTAATAATAGTCATCATCCCCATCGAAATATATAAAAACGCATTTTTATTGAATTTCATACGATCTCTCCCAAAAGCATTATAGCATGAACATTGTGTAAAAATTAGGTGAGTGATAGAATATGTAAGCAGATTCGAGGTAGAAAAATGAGATTATTTCCAGATCCTACAACATTTATACAAATCGGACCTCTTGAAATAAAATGGTACGCCATTTTTATTTTATCGGGAGCTTTGATTGCTTATCTATTTATAAAATCAAACTTTAAGAAAAAAGGATACCCAAGTTCACTCGCCGAAGATTTATTTCTAGGAGCATTACTAACTGGAATTTTAGGTGCCAGACTTTGGTATATCGCCTTCAGTGATCCAATGGCCTACATCAGTAATCCATTACGTATTCTAAACTTCCAAGAAGGTGGACTAGCCATCCATGGTGGATTAATCTTAGGTGCAATTTATGCGTATTTCTTTTTAAGAAAAAAAGGGTACCATTTCCTAGATGTCGCTGATCAGGCGATGTACACCATCTTAATTGCTCAAGCAGTTGGTCGTTGGGGTAACTTTATTAACAAGGAAGCCTTTGGTCCAGTGATTGATCAAAGTAGTATTGCTTGGTTGCCACAATTTATTCAAGAAGGAATGATGGTCAATGGTCAATACCATATGCCAACCTTTCTTTATGAATCAATAGCTAATATAATTGGTTTTTTATTGATACACTTTGTATTAAAGAAAGTCGCCAAACTTAAGAGAGGCGATTTAGTCTATGCTTACTTAATGTGGTATGGCATGGTTCGCTTCTTTATTGAAATCTTTAGAACGGATGCTCTACTTATTGGTGGTGGAGAACTTAAGATTGCTCAAGTCACATCCATTGCTTTTATAGCAGTTGGTATTTTAGGATATCTAGGCGTCTTTAGAAAATTATTCCCAGTCGAAAAACCAACCCTCATCTTTGACTTTGATGGAACCTTAATGGATACCCATAATGTCATTATCCAAAGCTTTAAACAAGTTTTCAGTGAAGTACCAACAACTCATGAACTAAGTGATGAAGACTATGATTGGGTCGTAGGTCCAACGTTAAAAGAAAGTTTTGAACGCTTTGTCATAAACGCTGATGTTGATGCTTTAGAAGCGCGATATCGAAAGCTTATGATTGAAAACCATAAGGTCCTAGCCGACCAAATGCCTGGCGCCGTTGAAACACTAAAACAATTAAAAGAAGAAGGATACACAATCGGTATCTTCTCCAACAAAAAAACAGATATGATCCAAATGGGGATGGATCAAGTAGGCATGTCACCTTATATTGATGTGGTCATAGGGAGCGATTTATTCAGTCAACCTAAACCAAATCCACAAGGCATCTATCTTGTTCTTGATGCAGTCAAAGGTTATAAAGACAATGCCATTATGATTGGTGACTCAGCAGGAGATATTCAAGCGGGAATTAATGCTAATGTGTATACAATCGCGTATACCCGTAATGAAAAACGTAAAGAACAATTATTAAACTTAAAACCAAATTATGCATTGGATCACTTATCTGAGATTCCAAGCCATATTAGAAAGGAAGGACTATGGAACCACAATACCAATTAATTATTATCGGCTCAGGTCCAGCAGGCATGACATCAGCCATGTATGCTTCCAGAGCTGAAGTAAAAACACTTATTTTAGAAAATGCAGCACCAGGCGGAAAAATGGTAAAAACACATCTTGTTGAAAACTACCCAGCCTTTGAATCCATTACCGGTGTCGATTTGTCCATGAAAATGCACAATCATTCATTAGCCTTTGGGGCTGTTTACCAATACGGAGATGTGGTTAATATCATCAAAGAAAATGGTGTCTTCTCTGTCCATACTGCTGATGGTTCAGTCTACACATCCAAAGCAGTCATTGCCGCAACTGGCACAATTGAGCGGAAAATTGGTCTAGACCAAGAAGATGAACTGGTAGGAAAAGGGGTTTCTTACTGTGCCGTATGTGATGGCGCATTCTTTAAAAACCGCGAAGTAATCGTTGTTGGTGGAGGCGACTCAGCCATAGATGAATCATTATACTTAACTCAATTTGTCAGTAAAGTCACCGTTGTTATGCGTCGTGATGTCTTTAGAGCAGATCCAGGTACTGTGGCTCGTGCTAAAGAAAATCCTAAGATTCACTTTGTTTACAATCACACCCCACAAGAAATCATGACTGAGGGTGGACTTGTGTCTGGCTTAAAAGTTAAGTCAACTGAAACAAGTGAAGAAAAAATTGTTAAAGGTGCGGCTTTATTCCCATATATTGGGGCTGACCCAGCAACTAAGTATCTGAAAAGTTTAAGCGTTTTAGATGAGTGGGGTTACTCTCAAGTGAATGATTACATGGAAACCAAGATTACTGGATTATACACAGTAGGAGATATGAATCAAAAACATCTTCGCCAAATCGTAACCGCAACCGCTGATGGGGCGATTGCAGCTCAACAAGCAATTGATTACATAATAAAGAATTAGACTAATAATCTAATTCTTTTTCATATATAATATCTTTAAGCGAGGGCTGATATGAACATCTATCAACTATTTATAAGAAACTTAACACAAGAAGGCACTTTTGAAGCAGCCACCCACGACTTAGCAAGAATTAGCCAAATGGGCTTTGATTATATTTATTTAATGCCATTCCACCCAATCTCAAAACATAACCGAAAAGGTACCTATGGCAGTCCCTATGCTATTGCTGATTACTATGAAGTGAGTGACGATTTAGGAACTAAAGAGGATTTAAAGAACTTTCTAAAGAGAGCTCATGAACTTAATTTAAAAGTCATCATGGACATTGTTTTTAACCATGCTGGAGCCGATCATGTATGGACTCAAAGTAATCCTAACTACTTTTTACTGGATGAGAAGGGTCAACCAACTCGAAAAGTTGCTGATTGGTCCGATATTGTTGATTATAATTTTGATAACTTAGACTTATACAATGAACTTAAAAATGTTTTATTAGCTTGGGCTGAGTTTGGATTTGATGGCTTTCGCTGTGATGTTGCGTCACTGGTTCCTTATAGTTTCTGGTTAGAAGCAATATCTCAGGTTTGTGGAAAATACCCTCATATTGAATGGTATAGTGAATCCATTGATCATGATTTCTTAAAAGCATTACGACTTCAGGGTGAGATTGTCTTAAGTGATTTAGATATTTTAAGAATGTTTAACGGGTCTTATGATTATGATATTTGGAAGCTTCAAATGGAAGTGATGTTTGATGATTCAAAAATGGATCAATTTGTATCAATTTTAAATTATCGATATGCCCAACAAATGAAGGATAAGGTGAAATGGCATTTTATTGAGAACCACGACCAAATTAGACTTCGTGAAAAAGGTATGTCAAATGATCATTATAAAAACTGGCTCGCTTTTATCTTATTCCAGGAAGGAATGGGCTTTGTGTATCAAGGAATGGAAACAGAGCAACAGCCGCATCGTTCATTTTTTGAGAAACAAGTCATTAATCGAAACTTTGATAAAGACTTAGTTGAACTGATTACAAAAATGAATAAACTCAAAAAAGAAATTGTTAATGAGGGCATTATCTGGCAAGAGATTAGTTATCAGGATAAGGTGTTAGTAACAGAAATTACAACAAAACAAGCTATTCACACCTTAAAATGTTCTTTTGGGTCACCCGTTGGCGTGATCCATGATAAAATAGAAAGATAAGAAAGTGGGTGAAGTCTAATGGAAAACAATCAAAATGTAATCGTTGTGACTGGAATGTCAGGTGCAGGAAAAACCACGGTGCTCTCTATCTTTGAAGATATGGGTTATGTCGTAATTGATAATCTACCGGTTGAACTTCTTGAAGATTTGGCAGAATTAATAAATGATGATAAAACTAAATACTACGACAAAGTGGTTTTAGGGATTAATATTATGGACTTAAGTCAGTTTTTGGAAAGTCAAATGGATTTTGACTATAAAGTGATTATGTTAAATTGCCGTGAAGATGAACTATTAAAGCGTTATAAATACAATCGACGAGTCCATCCACTTGTTAAACACAGTCTCGTCAATTCTGAAGTTGACGCAATCAGAGCAGAGCGTGATGTTTACAATCAAATTGTAAATCCTGAGTTCATTGAAATTGATACAACCCATTTAAATAAAAATCAATTAATTAAAGAAATTGAGATTCATCGTGAAATTGAATTTAATTTTAATGTGACAATATCGTTTCAATCCTTTGGGTATCGTTTTGGGATACCAATCGATGCTGATTATATTTTTGATGTACGCTTTTTAGATAATCCATATTGGAATGAAACATTAAGAGAAAAAACAGGATTAGATGAAGATGTTAAAAATGCTGTCAAGGCTGACCCAAAGACAGAGAGGTTTTTATACGCTTTAGTCAGTCTATTGGATAATGTTATTGATGGCAGTTTGAATATGGATCGCTCAACCCTGACAATAGCGATTGGTTGTACAGGCGGTCAACATCGCTCAGTCGTTATTGCTGATTATTTACATGGGCATTATGCATCAGAAAAATTTCATTCGATTATTAATATCGATAAAGAAATCGATTTAAATGTAACCGTCTCACACCGTGACTTAGAGAGAAATCTAGAATCAGTTAAAGAAGAAGAGAAGGCTAAAGCGAAGGCATGAAAAAGAAAATCGTCGTTATAGGTGGCGGCCATGGTTCAGCAACTATGTTGCGTGGATTGAAAACAATTCCCGAAGTGTCTTTAACCTCAGTGGTTGCGGTGTCTGATTCAGGAGGCTCAACGGGACGTTTGAGAAACTTATTTGATATTCCAGCCATTGGAGATATACGCAACGTGATGACCGCTATGGCTCAGGAGGAAACGATGTTTAAGTTTCTAATGGAGTATCGTTTTAAACAATCAGCGATTAAGAATGAAGATGTTATTGGCCACAATCTGGGAAACTTAATTTTATACGCCTTGATGGATCGTCAGGGTGGAAATCTAACCGAAGCCATTAGTGCTGCTTCTAAAGTCTTAAATGTTCAAGGAAATATTGTTCCCAGCTCATTAGAGTCAATCACTCTCTTTGCGAGAATGGTGGACGGAACGATTGTTAAAGGTGAAGCCAATATACCAACCCTTCAAAACCAGATCAGTGAAGTCTATTTTGAACATGAAGTTCGCGCCTCACACCAAGCCATTCAAGCAATTAAAGAAGCTGATTTAATTGTGCTAGGAATTGGGTCATTGTTTACATCAATCTTGCCTAACTTGATTATTAAAGACATTGCGAAAGCGATTAATGAAAGTAAAAGCCCAGTTGTCTATTATTGTAATATTATGTCTGAAACTGGAGAGACAGACTCCTATTGTTTAGAAGATCATGTTGAAATGATTGAAAAACATGGTGTTAAAGTAGATGGTGTGGTTAGGGCTAATGATACGATTCCAAATTATTTAATTGATATATATAAAAAGAATAACCAGCAAATTGTCCAGAAATTATCGATGAAACATTCCTATAAAATTATTGAAAAGAACTTGTTGATATTTGATCAAAATTTTGTTCGACATTCACCAGAGAAAATCAAGAATACATTTATGGAAGTATATAAAGAAATGAGGGAGTAAAGTGAGCTTTGCTCAAGAAGTTAAAAATGAATTATGTCAAATAGAACTCGATGAAAAAGGAGTCTTGGCTCAACTTGGTGCCATGATTGTGGCAAATGGCTCATTAGTTATTTCAAACAAAGAGTTTCAATTAAAAATGGTCTTTTCACAGGCTATGATTGCGCGAAGATTTGTTTTATTAATTAAAGAACGTTATCAAATTGAGTGTGAGTTGTATACATCTAAAAGACCAAACCTAAGAAAAGATTATATTTATGAAGTGCTTATAAAAGATGATGTAAGAGAAATTTTAGAGGATATTGGTTTATACAAACTTAATACTCTTGATCAAAAAGTATCTCGTGCACTCTTAAAATCAGATTCAGCCATTCAAGCATATTTAGCGGGCTGGTTTTTAGTGTCTGGGTCAATTAACTCACCACGCTCAACAAATTATCATGCTGAGTTTAGATGTCATAAAGAAATCCATGCCAAGGAAATTGTGAGTATCCTAAAGAAATATTACATTGAGGCTAAAATTGTGATTCGCCGCAAGGAATGGGTTGTGTATGTTAAGGCAAGTGATCAGATCGCGGATATCTTAAGATTGATTGGAGCGCATCAAGCATTGATGATGTATGAGGATATTCGGATTCAGCGAGACTTTCATAACTCATTAGTTCGTTTGGATAACTGTGAAGTAGCAAATGAAATGAAGACATTAAAGGCTGGGGCTAAACAAGTAGCAGCGATACAGAAATTAATTGACTATCATCGTCTTGATTTCTTAGATCAGAAATTAATTGATATAGCTCATTTAAGGATGGCTAATCCTGAGATGAGTTTAAATGAACTATCGCACTTGTATCAAAGTGAAACAGGCATTACAATGAGTAAGTCAGGGATTAAGCATCGTTTGGATAAATTAATCAATTTAGCAGAAAAAATTAAGGAGAAAAGCGCATGAGGTTTGAAGGTATATTAGGATTGTTTGTATTTATTGTAATTTTGGTGGCATTTTTGAGATTCTTATGGCCATTATTGGTTCTTTTGTTTATTTTCATGATTGTTAGAACACTCTTTTTTCCCAATCGAAATAAAACAACAACATATCAACGCCCAAGTAATGAAGAAACGTATCAAGAAAGACCTCGCCAAAATAGAGTTGATGGTGATGTCATTGAGGCTGACTTTGAGGCTCGGGAAATAGATGATGAAAATTAGAGTTGGGCATCCCGAAGATAAATCAATCATCCACAGCCATTGGAAAGATGTTTTTGAGTTTGATGATTTTGGCTCAATTGATGCCTATTTTGAGCATGTCTATAAACCTGAGAATTCTTATGTTTTAATCATTGATAATCAAATCGTAAGTTCATTAATGGTGCATCCACATGAATTAGTGCTTCATCAAAAGGTTGTTGAGGTTGCTTTTATTGTAGGTGTCTATACAATTGAAGACTATCGTCATCAAGGTCATATGAAGACTTTATTGAATTATGTCTTAAAGGATTTAGAGAAAAATTATTTATTAACATTAATTCAGGCATATCATCCAGCCTTATACACTCAGTTTGGGTTTGAGGAAGTGTATAAACAAAAGGTCTATCAAGTTCGACGCTCGATGATTAAGCCAATGGATTCAACAGGGATTAAAGTCAGTCAAAACCCTAAAGATAATCTTGATCTATATAACTATTACACGAAGTACTTTAATGGTTATTTTGTTAGAGATGAAGCCTATTATACACAAATGATGAAACTACTGGCAGCAGAGAATGGTCAATATGTGAGTTTGTATAATGAAGATTTAGTGGCTCATTTAAGATTTGTGGTGCATAATCAGGATGTAATTGTGGATGAGATATTGTATAAAGACACCAACGCTTTAATCAAAATATTAAATTATGTCTTAACTAAATACCCGCGCTTACAGGTGCATGTGACGATGGTGGAACAGCTTGATCAATTGTTTGGGGCAAAGCTTCTTCATGAAGAGGTTAGTTTAATGGTGAAGCTAAATGATTCACAATTATTTGAGCGCTTATTCAATGTCTCAGTGAAGAAGGCTGATTCGGCCTTGAAGGCATTTTCAAAACCGTTGTTTAATAGTGATTTTTATTAGCTAGAAACTTCACAAATTAGGTTTGATTCGTTGACACAAGCCTCTAAAATGCCTTATAATAAAGATGTTGTTAAGGAGGACGAAGAAAATGACAGCAAAAATTGCAATTAATGGTTTTGGACGTATTGGACGCCTTGCATATCGTATTATGAGTGATGACGCAGATATTGAAGTTGTTGCTATTAATGATTTAACTGATGCTAAAACTCTAGCTCACTTACTTAAATATGACACTGCTCAAGGCCGTTTTGACAAAGAAGTATCTTATAATGAAAACGGGATCGTTGTAGATGGAAAAGAAATTAAAGTTTACGCAGAACAAGATCCTGCTAACTTACCTTGGGGTGATTTAGATGTTGATGTTGTATTAGAAAGTACTGGTTTCTTTACAACTAGAGAAAAAGCATCTGCACATATTAAAGCTGGTGCAAAGAAAGTCGTTATTTCTGCTCCTGCAGGAACTGATGTTGAAACAGTAGTATTCAATGTTAACCACGATATTTTAGATGGCTCAGAAGACATTATCTCTGCAGCATCATGTACTACTAACTGTTTAGCTCCAATGGCTAAAGTACTTAATGATGAATTCGGTATCAAGACTGGTACTATGACTACAATTCACGCCTACACTAATGATCAAAATACATTAGACTCACCACACCGTAAAGGTGACCTACGTCGTGCACGTGCAGCAGCAGAAAATATTATTCCTAACTCTACTGGAGCAGCTAAGGCTATTGGTCTAGTTATTCCTGAGTTAGATGGAATTCTTGATGGAGCAGCTCAACGTGTTCCAGTAGTTACTGGTTCTTTAACTGAATTAGTAGCGGTTGTTGAAAAAGATGCAACTGCTGAATCTGTAAACGCAGCGATGAAGGCAGCTTCTAACGAATCTTATGGATATACAGAAGATCCAATCGTCTCTAGTGACGTTATTGGAATCTCTTATGGTTCACTGTTCGATGCAACTCAAACTAAAGTATCAACAGTTGGTGGCGTTAACTTAGTTAAAATTGCCGCTTGGTATGATAACGAAGCTTCTTATACATACCAATTAATTCGTACTGCTAAATACTTAGTTCGCTAGAACTAATTAAGTATTTGCGAAATCAAATTGTAAAAGAGGAAGCAATTCCTCTTTTTATTTCAATGGAGAAACTATGAAACTATTTAACACAAGATCCAATCAATTAGAAACATTCGTCCCTTTAAAAGAAAATGAGGTCTCTTTATACCTGTGCGGACCAACCGTTTACAATCATGCTCATATTGGTAATGCAAGACCAATTGTTATTTTTGATACATTAAAGAAAGTCTTTGAAGCATTAGGCTATACAGTTCATTATGTGTCAAATTTTACAGATGTCGATGATAGGATAATTGCATTGGCGAAAGAAGAGAATAAAAAAGAAACAGATATTACTGATTTCTATATTGATGCTTATAATCAAATCAGAACTGATTTAAATGCTGATCAACCCGATTCAACACCACAAGTAACACAAACGATTCCTGAAATCATTGAATTTATTAGTGAGCTCATTAAAAGTGAAGCTGCCTATGAAAAAGATGGCAATGTCTATTTCAGAGTGGACTCTGTTAAGGATTATGGGTCATTATCTCATCAAGTTTTAGAGGACTTACAGGTGGGAGCTCGTATTTCAGAAAATGTTGATAAGGAAAATCCTTTAGACTTTTTATTATGGAAAGATACAGATGATGATGGCATCAAATGGCAGTCACCTTGGGGCTTTGGCCGACCAGGTTGGCATACTGAATGTGTGGTTATGATTCATCAAGAGTTTAAGCAACATAAAATTGATATCCATGGTGGAGGTGTTGATTTACGATTTCCACACCATGAGAATGAAGCAGCTCAAAACTGTGCCTTACATAATCATGATTTAGCCAACTATTGGGTTCATAATGCGATGATTAATCTTGATGGCGTGAAGATGAGTAAATCATTAGGCAATGTACATCTGGCAAAAGATTTAATTGAGGTTTTAGGGAGTAATGTTGTGCGTTGGTTACTGGTAAGTAATCACTATCGTCAACTGATAAATATCACGGATGAAACAATTGAGCAATCTAAGACTGAAATCAATCGGATTGAAACAGCTTTAAAACAAACACATTTACAGCTAGATTTAAATGATGCATTTAATGATGGACTCAATGAGTCGATGCTTGAAAAATTCCTAGAGCCTATGCAGGATGATTTAAACACTCCCAATGGAGTTGCGGTAATTTTTGAGGAGATTAAACAATTAAATCAATTGTTACGTCAAAGAGATAAAGATTATGACAAGATTTCTGAAACATATCGGACCGTTCTTAGAATGTTGGAAATAATGGGCATTGAGTTTAATTTTGAGCGTTTAACTTCAAAACAAAGAGACTTATATAATCAGTGGAATAAGGCCAAGTCTGATAAAAACTTTGAGCTTGCTGATCAACTTAGAGCGAAACTAATTGAGTTGGGTATTCTATGAGTTTAACACCAAGTTCTGTTTTAGCGTATTTGGGTGATGCAGTGATGTCACTTCAAGTTCGCGAATATTTAATTGAAAAAGGGCATGTGAATCCAAAGAAACTCTTAGATAAATCAATTCTTTTTGTGTCTGCCGTAAGTCAGGCACAATTTATGAAGCTTGTTTTAAAAGAGGATCTTTTAACTGAGGAAGAATATAAAGTATATCGTCGAGCATATAATCATAAATTTACATCAAAGGCGAAGAACGTCGATATTAAATCATATAAATATTCAACCGGACTTGAGGCTTTATGGGGCTATTGGTATCAACAAAAAGAAACAGACAGGCTGACACAGATGTGGGACAAATATAAAGCAGTGGTAGAGGAAAAACATGAGACAATTCATTTACTCCAAGAATAGTGTCTTGGAGCGGTTAAAACAAAAAAAAGAGATTAATAAAATTCTCTTAGTATCAAAACATGCTGAGATTGAAAAACTTGCCAGAGCCCAGAATATTGAGATTGAGTACATCAATAGTAAAGTTGCTGATAAATTAGTAAACAAAACTCATCAAGGGGTCATTGCTGAGATTCCAGATTACAAATCGATTGATTTAGATCAGCTTATTCAAAGCTTAGATATGACGTCCAATCCAATTCTGGTCATGGCTGATCAACTTGAGGATCCACATAATCTTGGAGCCATCTTAAGAACATGCGATGCAGTTGGTGTCAAGGGTGTTATTATTCCAAAGAATCGGAGTGTTGGCCTAAACAGCACAGTAGCACGAGTGAGTACTGGAGCAATTGAGACAGTGCCGGTGAGTATTGTGACAAACTTAAAACAGGCCATTGACAAACTTAAGCAGGCAGGCTTTTGGATAGTTGGAGTAGATAATACTGAGAGTCAGGATTATCGCTTAATTCCAAGTGATAGACCTTTAGTCATTATAGTTGGTTCAGAGAAGAAGGGAATTAGTCCACTACTGAAGAAAGAATGTGATTATCGAGCTAAAATATTTATGTTAGGTTCAGTCAATTCTTTAAATGTGTCAGTGGCTACAGCTGTCATGTTGTATTCAATTATGGAAAAGCGAGTCGAGATACAAATAAATTAATCGTAAATAAAAAAGGGGGATATTTATGAATGATTATGAATTACTGTATTATTACCGATTAAATCCAACAGCAACTTTTGTTGTTTTGGAAGATGAGTTTCGAAACTTAATTTATTCGGCAATTCATCAAGTTTGTTTTAATTTTAAGAAAGTCTGTTTTACAATCGAGGATCTCTATCAAGAAGGACTACTGGCTATGATGAATGCACTTGAGGGGTATCGTGTTAATTCTGAGGCAACATTTTCGTCTTATCTATTTCGTTGTGTGTTAAGTAGTTCTCGCTTAGTGATGAGAAAGCATCGATCCTTATCCTTTGGTTTACTGGATCGCTCTTATTCATTGTCATTTCCTTTATCCATTGATGAATCGATTACATTAATTGATGTCATTGCTGAAGAAAAGGTTTGGTATCAACCAGAGCAGATGGCGTATTTTGAAGAGTTGTATGATGATGTAATGCTTATTATAAATTCACTAACGAATCAAGAGAGACAGATCTTTGAACTTAGAAATAGTGGCTATTCGTATCAAAGAATTGCGGATGTATTAGGACTAAGTACTAAGAAAGTGGATAATGTTTTACAGAAAATGAGACGCTTGGTCAAAGCATAAGAAAAGCTAGGAATTGCTCCTAGCTTTT
>LSQX01294083.1_pt1 | contig 17001 bp, 19 predicted proteins | sample 654561 | NCBI WGS metagenome assembly LSQX01 (sample SAMN04489861, study PRJNA283612) | anaerobic digester metagenome | isolation source: 4 biogas reactors fed with cattle manure at either 37C or 55C with and... | place: Denmark: Kongens Lyngby | collected 2014
ATATTCCTTTGTTCATGGCCGATCACGCAGACAGGCTTATTGGGTTGGCTCTTGAGCAAATGAATATATTAACCATATAAATGCTTGTTTCATATAATGGTACAAAAAGGAGAGGTATATAGAAATGAAATATGAAGAAATGAGGCAATATTTAAAACAAAATCCTTATTGTTTCCGCACCTTGAAAGAACGCGAAGAAGAAATGAATAACAGAATTATGAAACATGAAGGTAAAAAAATAAATTTTGCACAAGCTTCCGATAGATATCATACCGAAAATAGTAGTGACTTAGTATAATAACTGAGCATTGCCTTACGCCAGGTTAGTCAGTCTGAAATACTTAAAGGGGTTGTCTCAAAATAGACAGTCATCCTGAACGCAGTGAAGGATCTTTACGTTGACTGAGAAGATTCTTCGCTGGCGCTCAGAATGACAATCATATTTATAAGATTTTTCATTCCGCTTCGCTTCACCCAGAATGACACGCTTCTAATTTTGAGACAGCCCCTTTATGCGCCTTAGGACCCCCTGACTCTCTTTATATATGATATTATGTATAAGATGGTATTACCTGATATTTCGCGGAGGCAGTATTATGAAAAGTAAAAAATCATTATTTATCAAGGGCATATTTGTATTTGTTTGCATCGTCGCAATAGTAACAATTGTCGGATGTTCCAGGTTTGTTTCGGATAGTGACAACAAACAGTTGGATTCTAACAACGAATATTTATCGGAAGCCTCGCAAGAGCCGGAAAAACACCCGGAGGACCAAGATAAAGAGCTATTTGAAGAGGAAGACACCGTTATTCAAGGCGGCAGCGGTAATTTGCCTTCCAACTTGGTTCAGGACGGGCAAGTAGCCTTCGATGAAAACAATATCTACGTTATAAATAAAGATACTAATGCAATAGAAGTAAGGAATCAGTCAGGCAAGAGTACTTTATTTGAATTGCCTAAAAAAGAGGACATGTATCACCGCTATTCTTCATTAAACATCTATAACGATTCTGTTTACGTCGTATCTTCGCTTTTTGGAGAGGCAAAAATTATTAAAAGGGATTTTAAAGGCAAGGATTGGGAAGTTCTTGCATACGGTAGTGATCTCCAAATATATTCAGATAAGATATATTACATATGTGAGGATACTCTTATATCAAAAACGATTGAATCGGGAGAAGAAGAAATACTGGTTGAAGATGTTTACGATTACAGCATCTCCAAAGGGAATGCAGTTATTAGGCGAGTTAATGCTTATTCCGATGATGATTTCGGTTTTTCATATATATCAGATCTTACACTCTATATTTTGAACCTGGCTAGCAAGGAACTGACTGAAATCACAAGAATAAAGGATTTTATTGATACCGCTTCCAAAGTAGTTCTTGATGGCAGCAGTATTTATCATGATATGGCAAAAGGCTTAGAATTTATAGATGTTGATAGTGGTGAGTCAAAAAATATTAGTAACCGTATTACTGACACGCTTGAATCAGGTTTTTGCGACGGATTTGCGGTTACAGAAGAAAAAATATATGTAGTATTTTTAGATCCTAATAAGATTGAACCGAAATTAATTGTTATTAATAAAGATAATCCGAAAAAATATGATGTTGTAGATTGTAATTTGGAAGCCTATACCGAATACCTAAATAAGTTATATGAGTGGTGCTACACACAAGGAGATCCCGGATGGATCAGTATAAACATTTATTATGCCAATCAAGAGCTGTTTGTAGATAGGTTGGGGCATTACGATGAAAACCTTAACTGGCTTGGTAAAGATGTTGCTTGCGATGAGCCTTGGACTTCATATTGGGAGTAAACACTCCACTTTATATTATGACAATAAAATTAAAAAACTCTGATACTTAAAATAATTGTCCTAAAAAAGCAGTATAATAAAACTTTTAATAAAGGGTATAGAGACCAGCCTCCCCTAATATATATAGTATCGGGACATCAAGCCAATTTAGGCGCTGTGCGGGAGGCAGGCGTATGAGACATTACATAGAGGAACGCGCCTTGGAGCTTGGGAGCTTCATTATTGAAAACCGGACAACAGTCCGGGCGGCTGCTCAGAATTTTGGAATATCCAAATCTACAGTACACAAAGATGTAACCGAAAGACTGGCAAAATTAGATCCGCATATGGCAGGTCAGGTTAAAAGGATTCTGGATGAAAACAAGGCCGAACGCCATATTCGTGGCGGAGAAGCAACAAGGCAAAAATACAGTCGAGATAGCAGAAAAGTCGGTTAAAACCGGCTTTTTGCATATCCTGACCATATTATACACAGTCTTTATGAGAAGTTTCATAACTTAACTGACATCTTAAGAGAACTGTTTTATCCGGATCAAAACGCTTTGACTTTTTATAGAGCCCCTGCTCTTAATAAAACGACTTTAACTGTTTTCAGGAGAATTTTAAAATCATACCACAAGTTGCATTTATCTATGTATTCCTTATCAAGCTTAACAATCTCTTCAAAATCTGTGGTATTATTTCTTCCGCTTACCTGCCACAGACCTGTTATGCCGGGCTTTACGGACAATCTGAGGTCATGCCACCTGCCATATTCCTCCACTTCTCTCGGAAGCGGCGGTCTTGGTCCCACCACGCTCATTTGACCAATAAAAATATTGAAAATTTGTGGCAGTTCATCAATGCTTGTTTTTCTTAAAAATGCACCAAAATTTGTCAACATTGCCCTTTGCTGCTCTTTTGTCATGTTACTCGGAGGTATTTCTGGAGCGTCGAATTTCATCGTCCTAAATTTGAGGATTCTAAATACTTTTTTATCTTTTCCGATTCTTTTTTGGCGAAAGAACACAGGTCCTTTGGAGGTGCACACCACCAATAGGCCGATGATAAAAAGAAAGGGAGTAAGAACAAGGATTGCTATGAAGGAAGTGAAAATGTCAAAGAACCTCTTGAACACAAGGTAGACTCTTTGCTTTTTCGTAAAATTTTTGTTGGCCATGCTCGTATTACTTTAGTACAATTTTTAATTGCTATCAACAAATTAATAACAATGGTTGTGTCTCGTTTATTTAAGCCATGTTGTTTTATTAACAATGTGGACATAGCTTTGTATTATTTTGACGACCTTTGTTGACACATTAGTAGTATCATAGTCAGCTGGTAATTTCGAAATCTGCGAATCTTTGGATATATTGATTGCTAGCTCAGCGGCAGCCAAAACATCGCGACTCTTAATTCCTCCAACAACAATTGTGCCAGCATCTAATCCTTCAGGGCGCTCAGTTGATGTTCTAATTAGAACTCCCGGAAATCCCAAAATTGCTGATTCCTCGGTAAGAGTCCCGCTGTCGCTTAAAACAAGCAAAGCATTGGCTTGCAATTTAACATAGTCGAGAAAACCTAAAGGTTTTACATTATGAACTAAAGGATGGAAGAAAACTTTCCTCTTTTCGATGAATTTGCGAGTTCTCGGGTGTGTCGAATAGATAACTGGCACTTTGTATTTATCCGCGATTTCGTTAATAGAATTGACTAGTTCGGCAAAGTTTTCTTCAATGTCGACATTTTCTTCGCGATGAGCAGAAACGATAATATATTTATCTTTTTCAAGTTTGAGCCGAGTTAAAACATCACTGCTCTTTATTCGATCGATGTTTTTGGTGATTACTTCGTGCATTGGGGATCCGGTTACAAAAATAGTTTTACCGTCCATGCCTTCAGAAAGTAAATAACGGCGTGAGTTTTCGGTATAAGGTAGATTGATATCGGCGATGTGATCGACAATTGTGCGATTGACCATTTCGGGCACATTCCAGTCCCAACATCTATTGCCGGCTTCCATATGGAAGACGGGTATTTTCAACCGTTTGGCTGAGATGGCTGCAAGCGCGGAATTAGTATCTCCTAAAATAAGCAAGGCATCAGGTTTTAGTTCACTTAGCAGCTTATAACTTTTCGCAATGACATTACCTATTGTTTCTCCTAAATGTGCTCCAGCGCTTTCCAAATAATAATCTGGTGCTCTTAAATTTAAATCCTCGAAAAAGATCTGATTGAGCTCGTAGTCGTAGTTTTGCCCAGTATGAACAAGGATGTGGTCAAAATACTTGTCACAAGCCTTAATCGTTTCACTTAATCGAATTATCTCTGGCCGGGTTCCGATGATGGTTACAACCTTATATTTATTTGTCATCTTTTTCGACCTCCTCGAAATAGGTATCGGGATTATCTTTATCGAATAATTCGCTTGCCCACATGATCGTCACCGAATCAGTTGCTCCAACATTCTTTATTGAATGCGTATATCCTGGCGGAATATCGACGACCTTCATCTCTTCTCCATTGACGAAATAAGTAAAAATATCTTTGGTTCCTATCTTCCTAAACTTTATTTCACATTCGCCGCTTACGACAATGAATTTTTCGTTCTTGGTATGATGATAATGGTTTCCTTTGATGATTCCCGGTTTCGATACATTAACAGAAACTTGTCCGTTTGAATATGTCTTAAGCAATTCCGTAAAGGAACCTCGTTGGTCGTTATTCGTCTTGAGTTTGTACGAGAAATCATCAGTGCTGTAATAGCTTAGAAATGTCGCATACAATTTCCGATCAAAATCAGTTTCAAAATTAGGCACAAAAAAAGTATCGCGGGTTTCTTTGAAACGATAAAGTTTCTCCGCGAGTTCTCCCAATGATATCTCATGCATCGGACGAACTTCTCTTATGTTCTTACTTGATACTGTTTGCTCATGGGAGATACAACTTATAAATTCTTTGACAACATCGTCGATATAAACGAGTTTGACAAGATAATTTTTATCTCTGATCTCAATCGGCAAATCGTTCGCTATATTGTGACAAAATGTTGCGACTACCGAGTTATAATTCGGTCTGCACCACTTTCCGAAAACATTCGTCAAGCGATACACAATGACCGGATTTCCACTCTTTGCCATGAAATCGAACAAAAAATCTTCGGCCATTTTTTTTGATATACCGTAGTCGTTATTCAACTCGGCTTGGGTGCTTGAAGAAAATATGATTGGGACTTTTCTTCCCCTAATCTCAATCAAATCAGATAATTGTTTCGTGAAATTTACATTTCCGTCATAGAATTCTTCTTTGGTCAACGGTCGATTGACTCCAGCAAGATGCACAATATAATCAGCCTCACTAATATAACTAATTAGTTGGGATTTTTCATTATCGTTGTCATACGACAAAACAGTATAGCCTTTGTTCATTAATTCAACACAAAGATTTTTTCCGACAAAACCATTCGAACCAGTAACAAGTACTTTTTTGATATTCATATTACTTTTTGAATAAATCTAACCTTAAAAGCAATTTTACCATGTCTCCAACACCTAATCTTTCGGTGTTGTGAGAAGTGTATTGTAACTCCATGTCAAATAATGTTTTTCCTTGCGAAATATATTTGTCATAATTCAAATCGCGATTATCTGCTTTGATTCTATAAAAACCGTCAAGATTTTCCGCTCTTGCCATCTCTTCGGAAGTAACGAGAACTTCATACATTTTTTCGCCATGTCTTGTCCCAATATATGATTTGCCAACTTTCGTCCCAGTTAGTTCTAAAACAGCATCAGCGAGTGTTTCGATTGTGGCGGCAGGAGCCTTTTGTACAAAAAGATCTCCTTGTTCTCCGTGTTCAAAGGCGTATAGAACTAGGTCCACCGCATCGTCTAGGGTCATCATAAAGCGAGTCATGTCAGGGTTGGTAATCGTGATTGGTTTTCCCGCACGAATTTGATCTAAAAACAAAGGAATAACACTTCCTCTACTTGCCATGACATTGCCATATCGAGTTAAACAAAGAACCGTATCTTGAGGCAATAATTGTCTCGAGCGGGCAATAACATTTTTTTCCATCAATGCTTTTGTTATACCCATTGCATTAATTGGATAAGCAGCCTTATCAGTAGATAGGAAAATAGCTTTTTTAACGTGATTTTCAATACATGCAGAAATAACGTTGTCGCTTCCAACAACATTTGTTTTCATAGCCTCTATTGGATAAAACTCACAAGATGGAACCTGCTTTAATGCAGCGGCATGAAAAACGAAATCAACGCCTCTAAAAGCGCCTTTAATAGAATCAAAATCTCTAACATCTCCAATGTAAAATTTCAGTTTGGTGTTGTTGTATAACTTTCTCATTTCGTCTTGTTTTTTTTCATCGCGAGACAGGATTCTTATTTCTCGAATCTCAGTTTCCAAAAATTTTTCAACCACTGCATGACCAAAAGATCCTGTACCGCCAGTCACAAGTAGTATTTTATTTGAATAATCCATTTTCATTTTTATGTTTAAACCTCAACTTATTATAAATGATTATATATTATGCGCAATTTTTATATAAATCATCTCTTATATTAATAAATTATAAAAATCAAATATTTTATTTGTGCTTTCTTTATTTATTGTAGAGTCATATAACTCAATGTATTTTTTGGTCATAATTGCGTTGTCGTATTGACGTGATCTCCGTAAACAATTTGCTATCACATCTGGAGTCTTTTTAATGTTATCTAAGGCATCAACCAAAGCATCGATGTCTTTTTGCGGAACGGCGATGCCAGACTTTTCATCAATTATCTCTGCGCTTCCGCCTGTATCAAAAGTAATTACTGGTGTGCCATTCGAAATTGCCTCGATATTTACTGTAGGAAAAGTATCTTGTAATGTCGTGTTTAAAAAAGCATCTCCTAGCGAATAATAAAGATCCATTTCTTCTCGAGATTTAATTATTGGAATCGTAATAATGTTTCCGGTTCTTTCTATTTTTTCTCCTTTGCCGATTACTATAAATATATAGTTCTTATTATTACAGCGTTTGGCAGCTTCCTGAATATAGCGAAACCCCTTAAACGAACTCCAAGGGTTAGCGACGGAAACAAATACTTTTTCATTATGGATTCCTAATTTATTTCTTTCAATTTGAATTCTTTCCTTACTTACTGGTGGATGCAAAACGATACCATTGTTAATTACCATAATGTTCTTTTCTGAAAAAAAGGATTTTCCAAGCATTTTTTCTAGCCAAATACATGGAGCGACAATGTGTAAATTTGTCGGGGACGTAAAAAGTGATTTCTTAGATGCGTACATTTCTTTGCACTTATCGAAAATATAGGCCCTAGGATACTCATTTTTAAATTTACATTTAAAGCACTGACTAGTCCACTTATAACAATTGTTGAATGAAAAATGTGCACAACGTCCAGTAAACGACCAACAATCATGTAATGTCCATATAATCTTTCCTTTGTATTCATATTTTAAATAATTAAATAATATTTTTAAATTAATATAATAACCATGAATATTATGTAAATGAATGATATCAGGAGTAATTTTTTTTAACTCTCTAACTAATTTTTTAGTTGCAAAATAAGACCCATGACCGTGTTTATTAAAAAATCTAGTTAAAAACACATGAAAATAAACACTTAAATTATTGCCTATTCTTGTACAATTTAACTCTTTACTGGGATTTCCTCTACCATAAAATATATAGCTTTGAAATCCTTCTTTTTCGGCTTTTTTCGCTATATCACACATTATTCTTCCAGTACTACCATTACAAACAATATTAATTTGCACTAATTTATTCATGTTAACTCCTTTATTTTACTTTTTTCTCCAAGTTCTTTCATTAACAATATTATAATAACTTTGAATTATTTTTACTACTTTTTCACTTACATTTAAATCTTGATAATCTCTAACGGGATTTTTACGGTCAGAAACAAAAGAACTAACAGCAATCTCAATGGAACTTAGCATATTAAATTCATCATTTCCACCCAGTACAATACTTCCAGCATCTAAAGCTTCTGGTCTTTCAGTGCTTGTCCTCATAGAAATACCAGGAAAATTAAGTATAGCGCTTTCTTCTGGAACAGTACCACTATCCGATAAAACACAAAAGGCATTCATTTGTAAAGCATTATATTCGAAAAAACCAAGTGGTTCTAAATTGCTAATTAAAGGGTTAAAGATTATACCTTTTTCTTTTATTCTTTTTGCAGTTCTTGGATGGGTAGAAAAGATAATTGGTTTATGATATGTTTCGGCAACAGTGTTTAAACTTTTTACCAAATTATTAAAATTTTCTTCAATATCAACATTCTCTTCACGGTGCATACTAACAACAAAATAATCTTTTTTCTTTAAATTAAGTCTTTTTAATATATCACTTTTTTTAATGGCATCCATATTTTTAGACAAAACTTCATTCATAGGAGATCCGGTTACATATAAAAAATCATTTTTTATTCCCTCATTGATTAAATATCTTCTAGCATTTTCTGTATATGCTAAATTAACATCACTAATATGGTCCACTACTCTTCTGTTTATTTCTTCTGGAACATTAAAATCAAAACAACGATTACCAGCCTCCATATGGAAAATAGGTACTTTTAATCTTTTAGCAGAGTATGCTGCTAAACAACTATTTGTATCGCCTAGAACTAATAAAGCAGCTGGCTTTTCTTTTTCTATTACTTCATATGACTTAGATATAATATTACCAACAGTTTCTCCTAAGTGCTTACCTGGTGTATTTAAATAATAATCTGGTTTTTTCAAATTAAATTGTTCAAAGAATATTTCATTTAGGGTATAGTCATAATTTTGGCCTGTATGAACAAGGATTAATTGAAAATACTTATCAATAGCTTTAATAGTTTCAGATAGTCTAATTATTTCGGGTCTTGTTCCAACTACAACCATTACTTTTAGTTTTCTCATACGATCTCCTTTTATTTAAAAATTATAAATTTTTGAATACGATAACTGATAAAAAATAAAATAATATCTACAATAATTTTAAATATATTTTTATTAAAACCTATTAAAGTTAATAAGTACACCATTAAAGCTGAAGTTAACATTTGAATAATACATAAACTATAATATTTAAGTAAAGTATTATTGATATTCGAAGATTTAAACACAAGCTCTTTATTTAATTTATAATTAATTAAAGATGAAACTATCCTTGCTACTACAGTAGCTATAAAAATCGTTTTAAAATTAGATTGAAAGTTTAAAAAATGATTTGCTAATATATAAAATAAACAATAATCAATAACAAAACTAAAAATACCAGAAAAAGCAAATTTGAAAAAGTTTCCTAATAATATTTTATATATTTTAATAGAATCTTTAACTGGATTATAATGTGAACTTTTATTTTCATCAATATAGATAGTTTCTATTATTTCTTCTTTTATGTTTATTTTTTCTTTTACCGCTTGTATTAAAACATTGATTTCATAATCAAAACGTTCACCTTCTAACTTTAAACTTGAGGGAATAAAATTATTTGGTATTCCTCTTAAACCTGTTTGAGTATCATTAATTTGTTTACCATAAAATAATTTAAAAATAAAAGTTGTTATTTTATTTCCCCATTTGCTATTAAAAGGCACTTGCTTTTCATTAAAATTTCTAGTTCCTAAAATTAGAGATTTCTTATTTTTTTCAAGAGATTTGGCTACTTTTAATGTATCTTTTGGACTATGTTGTCCGTCAGCATCAGCTGTTACAATCCCATTATAATCATTATAATTATTTAAATAATGATTAAATCCTGTTTTTAAAGCTCTTCCTTTTCCTTGATTAACAGCATGTTTTAACACTTCTACTTCTTTATATTTTTTTATTTCATTAAAATAATCATCATATTTTTTACTACTACCATCATTAATAACAATAATTTTTTCAAAACCTATTTTAATTAATTCTTTAATATATTTTGTCATTTTTTCATCAGGATTTAACGACGGTACCAAAGGTATTACTTTTACTTCTTTCATTTAAACCTCCATATAATATGTATCAGGAGAACTATTATTAAATATTTCATTACACCATATAAATAATATCATATCATTTTGTCCAGTATTTTTTATTCTATGAGTATACCCAGGGGGAATAGTAATTATTTCTAATTTAGAATCATCAACACTATAGGTATATATATTCTTATTCTCAATATGCCTAAAACTTATTTCAGCTTGTCCTTTAACAACAATAAAACGTTCAATTTTAGTGTGATGGTAATGATTTCCTCTTATAATACCAGGCTTTGAAACCGAAACAGAGAATTGTCCAGAATTTGCTGTATGAACCAATTCGGTAAAACTACCTCTTTCATCAATATTCATTTTGCCTTTGACGCTCATTTTAGATATATCAATATAACTAATATAAGTCGAAAATAATTTTTTAATAAATTCATCACCGGTTTCAGGAACACTTAATGAATTCATGTTATTTTTAAATGAATGTATTAAATTTGCAATTTCTCCTAATGTTCTTTTATAAACTGGAGATATATAATAAAAATCTTCTTTGTTTTCTTGTGTAAAATTAGTTTTTAATAAATTGGCAAATGTTGTTATTATATCATCTATATATATTAACTCTAATTGGGTATTAGGATCATTAATTATTATTTCTATATCATGTGAAATATTATAACAAAACGTTGCTACTACAGAATTATAATTAGGTTTAGACCATTTACCAAAAACATTATGTAAACGATATAAATAAACGGGTGCTGTTATGCCATAATTTTTGATAATATTTTCAGCATCTTTTTTACTTTTACCATAATCATTATCTTTTAAAGCTTGGATACTAGATGTATAAAGAAAAGGGATCTTTAATTTTTTTGATTGCAACAAATTAATAATATCATTTGTTAAATCTTTATTTCCCTTATAAAATTCTTCTATTGATTCAGGTCGATTAACTCCCGCTAAATGATAAATAAAATCAATTGAATCAATATAAGATTCCATTTCTTCAACGGAATTATTTATATCATATTCTACAATTTCAATATTTTCTAAAGATTTTAAATATGCAATCAAATTTCTACCTATAAAACCTTTAGCACCTGTTACAAGTACTTTCATTATAACTCCTATTTAAATAAATCTAGTTTTTTCAAAAGACTTTTCATTCCTTCAATATCTAATCTTTTAGTATTATGAGAATTATACTCTTCTATTTCTTCTAACTCTTCATTGCCTTTACTAGTATACATTTGATAATTTAAATTTCTATTATCTGCTGGTATTCTATAATAGTCACCCATATCGATTGCATTAATCATTTCTTCTTTCGTAACTAAAACTTCATATAATTTTTCGCCATGTCTTGTACCTATATTTTTAATACCAGTATCTCTTTCTTTTAATTCCTGTATGGCTTTAGCCAGAATTTCAACAGTAGCAGCTGGTGCTTTTTGAACAAACAAATCTCCTTGTTGACCATGCTCAAAAGCATAAATCACTAAATCAACTGCGTCTTCTAAAGTCATCATAAACCTTGTCATTTCAGAATTTGTAATAGTTAAAGGATTTCCACTTTCAATTTGTTCGATAAATAAAGGTATAACTGATCCTCTAGAAGCCATGACATTACCATATCTAGTTCGACAAATAACAGTTGCTTTTTCAGTTAAATCTCTTCCTTTAGCAATTGCAACTTTTTCCATTAAAGCCTTACTCATTCCCATAGCATTAATTGGATAAGCAGCTTTATCTGTACTCAATACAATAACTTTTTCTACCCCTTTATTAATGGCAGCCTCTAAAACATTATTAGTACCTAAAACATTTGTTTTTACTGCTTCAATAGGAAAAAATTCACAACTAGGCACTTGTTTCAAGGCAGCAGCATGAAATATAAAATTTACTCCATCCATAGCATCTTCAATACTATGATAATCTCGAACATCACCAATATAAAATTTAAGCTTGGGATTATTGTATTTTTTACGCATATCATCTTGTTTTTTTTCATCTCGCGAAAACACTCTTATTTCTTTTAGTTCGGAATTTAAAAATCGTTTTAATACGGCATTTCCAAAAGAACCCGTACCTCCAGTAATTAATAAAATTTTATCTTTAAACATTTTTTTTACTCCTTTTCATAAAATCTTCTAATATTTTAACAGATTTTTCAACATTGCATTCTTTTTCTAGATAATTACGGCCCTTTTTACCCATTTCTATTCTTAATTTTTTATTTGTTAGTAGTTCCGTAAACTTTTTATCAAATTTGTTTATATCGCCACTAATAACATAATATCCAAATTGTGCTTTTTCAATAATTCTTCCATAATCTGTATTTTTATCAATTGCAGCCATAATTGGTAAGGCGCATTCTAAATATGACAAAGTTTTCGAAGGAAAATTTGGAATTGTAAACCTTGAATCTAGAAATATTAAACCAATATCACATGAAGACAAGAGATTTTCATAATCATTTCTAGGCATATAATCATATTTAATAACATTATTAATTTTATTTTCATCAATATAATTAAATAAACGTTTCTTTTCTGTCCCTCTTCCTATCAATAAAAATTTAAGGCCTTCTCTATTTTTATAAAAGTCTATAATTTTAATAAGAAAATCAATTCCTTGTGGTTTTCCAAAATTTCCTCCAAATATAGCTACAACATCTTTTTTATCAATATTATATTTTTTTCTAATTTTTTGTTTCTCTTCTATTGTTGTTTTATCAAAATCTTTGACAAAAACAGTGTTAGGAAAAATTTCTAGTTTGTTTTTCTTTAAATATTTATTTTCTTTTAACAAATATTTAATATTTCCTTCAGACATACATCCAATCTTTGTAGCTGTTTTATATAATTTCTGTTCTTGTTTTTTAAAGTATATATACATAGGATTGTGTTTAGAATAAATTCCTATATCTAAGCCATTTTGAGGAAAGATATCTTTCATCATTAAATATGATGGGGCCTTATATTTATTCATAGCCCATTTAATTGTCTTATTAAAAGTTACAGGTGGAGTATGAAATAAAATTAAATCAAATTGGTATTCCTTAAAATATTTATTAATGCTTTTTATTAGCTGATTTCCTACTCTTAAAAAGCTTATAGCTTTTTCAAATAGATTAACTTCATATATATTGCCTGTTTTTACTCTTAAAACCTCTAGTCCTCTTTCATTGTTTAGTTTGGTTTTAATTATATTTTTTTTTTCTTCTGAAACAACGACCTTTACTTTATGTCCTTTTTTTAATAAAGCTTCTGACAAATCGGTATATATATTACTACCTTTAGATGCCGTAGGGTAATCTTGAGTTATAAATAAAATTTTCAATTAGTTACCTCCTGTTTTTATCACTTTATTTATTTTATTATAACAAAATTACTTATCGGTGTAAATGAAAATAACCCTTTATTCAAAATTAAAAGAGTTTTAAAACTCTTTTAATATCCATTAGTTTGATAACGTCCAACACATTTAATATATGGACTATATGTAATTGATGTTCCATTATAAATTAATTTAACATAACCTTCGCATGTTCCTACATTATCTTTTAAATTATTAATAATATGCATATTAAATAACTCTTCGTAAGTTACGGTAATTGTTTCACCGTTATTTATTTTTAAATCTTTTTGTTTAACATAACTAACAGCAGCATTCTTTAATTTTATTTCTAATGAAGTATAATCATAGCTAGTAACTGAATTATTAATATCAACATTTAAATTATTACCATGATTTAAATCCATTCTATAAGAAATTACACTAGATATAATAAGAAAAATAATAAAGATTACAATAAAGGCAATAAAAACAGACATTCCCCATCCTTTATTATTTAATTTATATTGCATTTAAAACACCTCAATTTAATTATACTTGGTTTTTAAAAATAAGAAAAGAAAAAAGATACTTTTTGTATCTTTATATAACAACTGCTATTAAAGTATTGGATCCTTTATTGACAACTTTTGATAATGTTTGTTGTAATTTATAACGAATGTTTTCTGGCATCATCGCTATTTTTGATTGAATGCCTTCTTGCACTATAACATCTAAACTGCGACCAAAAATTTCGCTTTTCCAAATGTTTGAAGGTTCATTTTCATAGTCTTTCATCAAATAATTAATTAATTCTTTACTCTGTAATTCGCTTCCTATTATAGGTTCAAATGTTGATTGAACATCTACCCTGATCATATGAATTGAAGGTGCCATTGCTTTTAATTTTACTCCATATCTACTGCCTTGTTTGGTAATTTCAGGTGTATCTAATTTCATATCTAAAAGTGTTGGAGAAGCTACCCCATATCCTGTTTGCTTAGCCATTTTTAAAGCACTTTTTATTTGATCGTATTCCTTTTTTGCCTCATTATAAGATTGGAATAAAGATAACAATTCGGCTTTATTTCTAACATCTATCTTTATAATATCTTTTAATACTTCATTATATAAGTCGCCTGGAGCATATAGAGTTATAGTTATCTCACCCTTAGAAGTATTAACATCACTTAAAATAGCTTTAGTTATATACGGAGAATCCTTAAAATGATCTGTAATATTAGCAACATCCCTTAATTTATCAATTTCAATAACACTTTCTCTGATTTTTTCAATATAAACCTTTTTAATTGGATGATCATGATTTAAAATAGCTATCCATTCTGGCATGTTAACCTTTACTTCTAAAACCGGAAACTCATACAATGCTTCTCTTAAAATATCATAAATATCTTTTTCATTCATATTCTCAACATTCATAGGAATAACTGGGACTTGATATTCTGCCTGTAAATTTTCTCCTAACTTCATAGTATCTGGCAACATTGGATGTGTCGAATTTAATATAACAATAAATGGTTTTCCTATTTCTTTTAATTCAGATATAACACGACCTTCTGCTTCAATATAATCACTTCGATTAAACTCACCTATTGAACCATCAGTAGCAATGACAATACCAATAGTGGAATGATCTTTAATAACTTTTTCTGTTCCAATTTCTGCAGCTTCAATAAAAGGTATTTCTTCTTCATACCATGGTGTTTTAACCATTCTCGGACCGTTTTCATCTTCGGTTCCTTTTGCATTATTAATTACATATCCAACACAGTCTATAAGTCTAATATTGCAAGAAAAATCATCAATGTTAATTTTTGCTGCTTGATTAGGTACGAATTTAGGTTCAATTGTCATAATTGTTTTTCCTTGAGCACTTTGTGGTATTTCATCTAATGCTCTTTTCTTTTCATATTCATCTGTAATATTGGGAACAACTAAATTTTCAATTACTTTTTTTATAAAAGTACTTTTTCCTGTTCTAACCGCCCCAACTACGCCTAAATAGACATCTCCTCCTGCTCTTTCTGCGATGTTTCTAATAATTTCTTGTTTTTCCATATATTCACTCTCTTCTCTTTATTTCATTTAACCTTATGTCATAAATTACTAATATATGAAAAAAAATCACTAAAAGTGATTTTATATTTAAATATTACATTTGCCTATTGCCAGTAGTATAGCCAAAATAATTATCTACCATCCCATATAGTTCTTTAAATTTAGGGTATTCTTCATAGGCTTTTTTATCTAGGCCTGTTCTATTAATGTGATCATCTATAAAACACGATGCAACTGTACTACAAACTTTAGGATCAGTTGATATAATATTTAATACATTATTAATATTCTGATTCATGCTTTGATGATGATTATCAAACATTTTAGTTATAGGTTCTAAATCAAAAGAATAGCCCGATACTGGAGATAATTTCTGAGCGTCTAAAGCAGCGTGAACAATTAAATGTTGAGCCATTGCTTTAAGCATATCTTCTCTACCTATTGATAAAAAATCTTCTCTAAGATCACCTTGTCTAGTCATTCCGGAATGAGAATTATTAAAAATCAATACACTAATACCATTGGCTAAAGGATTTGGATTTTTAGGATCTACAACACCTGTAGCCTGCAATTTTTGATTATATTCTTTAAATTTCTCTGCTATATAGAAATAATCCATATTATCACCTCTATTTAATTATATATTATATTTCAAAGTATATTTCAATAAAAAGAATAAATATCTTTTTTATCGTAAAATTATGTCAAAACATACGATCTAAGTTGTTAGGAACTTTATCATTTAGAATAGCACTTACTATTTTATCTTCTTTCTCTTTAGATACCTCTTTGCCTGCTATTTCTGATATCTCTTTAACAACATCTCTTAAAACTTCCTCATCTTTCATATCCGATTTTTGAATTTTACTTGCCAACGAAAGTATTGTATCCTTATTAACCTTTGTCTTTTTTTCTACCTTTTTAAAAAAAGAATCGCTTATTGTCATATAAAACCTCCTAATTAATTATATGTAAGAGGTTATATTTGGTTATTCATCACCAGATCTATTTTTAAATTTTATTTGAATTGGAGTTCCTTCAAGATTAAAATTAGCTCTTATTTGGTTTTCTAAATATCTTTCATAAGAAAAATGAACAAGTCCTTTGTTATTAACATGAAAAGTAAATTGAGGAGGTTTTATGCCTGATTGATTAACAAAAAATATTTTTAAGCGCTTGCCTTTATATGTCGGGGGCAATGTTAGTTGGTAAGCATCATTAATAATATTATTTAAAACACTAGTTTTTATCTCTCGAATAATATTTTCGCATACTTTTAACACTTCAGGCATTAGTGTATGAATTCGTTTTTTAGTTAAAGATGATAAAAAGACAACGGGTGCATAAGTTGCAAATTGAAACTCTGCACGGATTAGTTTTTCATATTCAGTTATACTGTTATCTTTAACTAAATCCCACTTATTAACTACAATAATTAAACCCTTACCTTCTTTAAGAGCATAACCTGCTATATGTTTATCATGTTCCACAATTCCTGTTTCTCCATCAATAACAAGTATACAAATATCACTTCTAGTAATCGATTTATAACTTCTAAGCGAGCTATATTTTTCTATAGTTTCAAATATTTTACCTCTTTTGCGCATCCCAGCTGTATCTATTAAAACAAATTCATGATTTTCATATTTAAAAGGAGTATCAATAGCATCTCTAGTTGTACCTGCTATATCGCTAACAATAACTCTTTCCTCATTTAATAGTGCATTAACAAGACTACTTTTACCTACATTTGGCCT
>LSQX01175578.1_pt1 | contig 16999 bp, 15 predicted proteins | sample 654561 | NCBI WGS metagenome assembly LSQX01 (sample SAMN04489861, study PRJNA283612) | anaerobic digester metagenome | isolation source: 4 biogas reactors fed with cattle manure at either 37C or 55C with and... | place: Denmark: Kongens Lyngby | collected 2014
TCTCCTGTGACGGATTCTCCAACCCCGATATCTATAACCTCGCCGGAAACTTTACCGACGGTGTTGTCTATGTTGGACCTGCCAAAGTCAAGGAAAGCAAGAAGTACAGCGATTTTGTTGCTGAATATACCGCCAAGTATGGTGTTGGACCCGACTCGTTCGCGACCAACGCATATGATGGCACCAATATCTTGCTCGCCGCTATGAACACCGTCTACAAGAAGACCGGCAAGTTCGATAGGAAGGCCGTTCGCGATGCTGTAGCTGCCACCAAGGATTATGATGGTGTAAGCGGTATTGTTAACTTTGCTGACAATGGCGACCTGGTTGCCTATCAGGGGCTTTATAAGGTAAATGGAACAACTCCCGAGTATTTGGGAACCTATACTGTTGTTGATGGCAAGTTGATCCAGATCGACTAATCGTAGTTCTAATCCCGGTCATAGGGAAATTGAATGGACCGGTGTTGTTTACACCGGTCTNNGGTGACTTGGTCGCCTACCAGGGACTGTACAAGGTCAACAAGACTACTCCTGAGTATCTTGGAACCTACACGGTTGTGGATGGTAAGCTAGTCCAGATTGACTAAGGTCTAAAAGTATTCCCGGTCTTGCGGGAAATGGGAGGACCGGTGTTGTTTACACCGGTCTTTTCATGTTATCGTACTATCCAGTTAATATGGATAAGGAGAGGCGCATCGTGGGAACCGCTGAATTTTTCCAACATCTGATGAATGGCCTGACTTTGGGGGGCATCTACGCTCTGATCGCCCTAGGGTACACAATGGTGTATGGCATTCTGAAATTCATTAACTTCGCCCATGGTGATATCCTCATGGTAGGGGCGTATGTCGGCCTTTTTGTCTTTGACCTTCTCAGGGGAAGTTCTCCTCTGGGAACCTGGACGGTAGTGGCCTTTTTCCTAGCTATGCTCATAAGTATGGCAGTCTGTGCCATCTTGGGCATGACTATCGAGCGAATCGCATATAAACCCTTGCGTAGGGCAACGAGGCTTGCCCCGTTATTGAGTGCTATCGGTGTCTCTTTCATTCTTTCCAATAGTGCTGCCTGGATGTTGGGTACCCAGTCCAGGAAGTTCAACTACCCGTTTGACAATAGCTCCATCAACCTGGCCGGTGTCATCATCACACCTCACCAGATACTGATCCTCGTAGTATCGCTTGTCATGATGCTTGCCTTGAAACTCTTTGTTGACAAGACAAGGATGGGAAAGGCGATGCGTGCGACAAGCCTTGACCAGGATACCGCAATGCTCATGGGCATCAACGTGAATAAGGTCATCAGCCTTACCTTCGCCATAGGTAGCGCCCTTGCTGCAGTAGGGGGAATTCTCATTGCCTTGGACTTTAAGGTGTACCCCAGCATGGGGACCATGACAGGGCTCAAGGCATTTGTCGCTGCAGTTGTCGGTGGTATCGGAAATATTTCAGGTGCTATGTTTGGAGGGATTCTCCTCGGGCTGCTTGAGACTTTCGGAGTTGCCGTGTTGGGCATCCCTTCTGGTTTGAAGGATACCATCGCCTTTGGTGTGCTCATCATCATTCTGCTGGTGAAGCCTGAAGGCCTATTCGGTAAAGTCGAAAAGGAGAAGGTGTAATATGTTTAACTTTTTTCTTTTGATACTCATCTATACAGGAATTTATGCTCTGATGGCTATCGGGCAAAACATCATAACCGGCTATGGAGGGATGCTCTCCCTCTGTCAGGCAGGTTTTTTTGCCATCGGAAGCTATGCGACTGCCATATTGTCCGTCAGGTTCGGATGGTCCTTCTGGGCAACGCTTCCGGTAGCCGCCATCATCAGTGCCCTGTTCGGTCTGCTTATCGGCCTGCCCACGCTGAGGCTCAAGGGAGACTACCTTGCCATCGCAACGCTGGGCTTCGGGGAGATTGTGCGCAATATCCTGAACAACTGGGATTCTGTCACCAACGGACCCATGGGAATCCAGAAGATTCCAATGCCGACCCTTTTTGGCCTTACTATCAATCCCTATAAGAAATATGCATTTCTGGTGATGGTGATAATCTTTGTCATCATAGCCTACATCCTTTTCCAACGGCTTGCCCGCTCTAGAATGGGACGTGCCCTTACCGCTGTTCGTGAAGATGAGATCGCTGCCCAGTCAATGGGCATCAACATCACCAAGTACAAGGTGTACGCCTTTGTCCTGGGGGCTTCCGTAGCAGGAATTGCGGGCTCTTTACAAGCCGCATTCTCACTGTCTGTCACTCCTGGAACCTATACCTTCATGGTATCGGTCATGGTGCTGTGCATGGTTGTCCTTGGCGGGATGGGAAACTTCAAGGCTGCAATCCTTGGTACCTTCATCATCCAGCTCATCAGTTACTTCCCCCAGCTGACGGGCCTGAGCAGTGTCATCCCCCCTCAGTTCAAACAGATTCTGTTTGGCCTGATCCTTGTGGTGATGATGATCTGGAGACCCCAGGGGCTTCTTGGTCGGGAAGAGCACACCTATGGTGTTAAGGGAGGCAAGTGATGACCATACTGGAAACTGAAGCCCTTACAAGGGCATATGGCGGTGTTGTCGCTGTAAATAAAGTTGACTTCTCAGTTGAGTCTGGACTTATCACAGGTCTCATCGGTCCTAACGGCGCGGGTAAGATAACCCTGTTTAACAATATGACTGGCTTGGATATCCCCTCAGGGGGCAAGGTGTTCTTCAATAACAAGGACATCACCGGCTTCCCTGCCCATAAGATCTGTCGCATGGGCATTGCCCGAACCTTCCAGAACATACGCCTTTTCAAGGACCTCTCGGTCGTTGAGAATGTCATGATCGGCCGTCACTTCAAGACCGGGCCGAGCGAAACGAAAGGGCGGTTTGTAAACGCCTTGCATAGTTATGTATATCTTAAGAGGGAAGAGCAGGAGATCTATGAGAAAGCGGACTCCTGGTTGGATTTCTTTGATATGGGTCAGTTCAAGAATGAGCTAGCCAAGAACCTGCCCTACGGGAAACAACGGGAACTGGAGATCGCAAGAGCCCTTGCGACAGAGCCTGAGTTGCTCTTCTTGGATGAGCCTGCAGCGGGAATGAACCCTCAGGAGACCGAGCACCTGATGAGCATTATCCGTAAGATCCGTGACCTCGGCATAACGGTCGTACTTATCGAGCACGACATGAAGCTGGTCATGAACATCTGCGATACCATCACCGTATTGAATTACGGGCAGAAGCTTGCAGAAGGAACTCCCCGGGAGATCAAGCATAACCCGAGAGTCATCGAAGCCTATCTCGGAAAGGAAGAAGCATGAGTGAACTGCTTACCATTGAGGATATCTCTGTAACCTATGGAAACATCAAGGCGCTCAGAAATGTGAGTATGCATGTGAACCAAGGTGATATTGTCTGTCTCATCGGCGCCAACGGAAGTGGCAAGAGTACCCTCCTGAAAGCAATAGTGGGTCAGGAGCCTCTGGTGGAAGGGTCTATCACCTTTGATGGTGAGGAGATCTGCCAGGCTCGGACTGCTGCCGGAAACGGCAATAAATGGGGACGTATCAAGGGCAGCAAGAGCCTCACAACCGACATCATCGCCTCCAGGGGCATTGCCCTTGTTCCCGAAGGTAGGCGTGTCTTTGCCGACATGAGTGTGGAAGAGAACCTGGACATGGGTGCTTTCATGGTTCGCGACAAGGCCCTCATCTCTGAACGCAAAGAGGCAATGTACGATTTTTTCCCCATACTTGGGGCACGTCGGAAGCAGAAGACCCGATCGCTTTCCGGAGGAGAGCAACAGATGATGGCCATAGCTCGGGCCTTGATGAGCGGTCCCCGCCTGATTCTGCTTGATGAACCCGGCTTGGGACTTGCTCCCTTGGTCATCGCAGATATCTTTGAGAAGATAGACCTTATCAACAAGCAGGATAATGTCACAGTCTTCCTTGTAGAGCAGAATGCCCGCATGGCATTGAAGGCCTCCACAGAGGGCTATGTGATGGAGAATGGGAGGATAGTCCTCCATGATGCTTCCGCTTCGCTTTTGGAGAATGAAAAGGTCAGGGCTGCATATCTAGGCGAATAATGACTAGATATTAGCCTTGTCTTGAATTATAGTATTGGTAGATGGTAGTTAGGAGAATCATATGATTATCGAACGAAGAATGACTCGCAACCCTGTTACAGCTACTCCTGATATGTCTATTGCAGACGCTTCCAACCTCATGAGGCAGGAGAAGGTGCATAGGTTGCCAGTATTGGATAAGGATAAGAGGCTTGTAGGGCTCATTACCGAAAAGGACATTCTTTTTGCATCCCCTTCTCCTGCAAGCAGCCTCTCCATTCATGAGATGGCGTATTTGCTCAGCAAACTTACAGTCAAGAAACTGATGAGCAAGAATGTGGTTACCATCAGTAAGGACACCACCGTTGAAGAGGCTGCCCGCATGATGGTTGACCAGGACCTCTCCTGCCTTCCTGTCCTGGAAGGCGAGAAACTCATTGGCATTGTCAGTAAGAGTGACATGTTCAAGATCCTGTTGGAACTGTTTGGTGCCCGTCACTTCGGCATTCGTGTCTCCTTTGTTGTGGATGACAAGCCCGGAACCATAGCCAAGATTTCCCAAGCCCTCAGCGAACAGAATATCGATATCATCACCTTCGGTACGTTCATGGGAACCGACCCGACCAATGCCATCTGTACTATCAAGGTGCAGGGGGCCCCAATCAGCAAGGTGGTGGAGATAATCAAGCCGTTCGTTTCACAACTGTTGGACGTACGAGAGGTATAAATGGCCAAGAAGAAACGAGTGATAAAGAAGAAAGAGACGGCTGGCGACAGCCGTCTTCCTATTGCGGATGACGCCTACAGACCCTTTGAGGAGATAAAGAAAGTCATCCCTGAGAAAATAGAGAGGAAGACAGAAAAGAAACCTAAGCCAGAACCTGCTGCCAAGCCCCAACGTAAGGAACCGCTCATCAAGGGGTATGATCCTGATGCTAATTTTGGAGATATCCTCAAGGAGTGGGAGACTACAGGCGAGATGGGTGGGGTCACCGCACGCATGAAAAGTCATAGCAAAGTCAAGGTTGAGAAATCCTTTGCTGAAATTCTCGCCGAATGGGAAGGCGAGAAGGTCAAGGAAAAGACAAAACCAGTCGAAAAGATCAAGCCGAGCAAGCAGTATGTCCCTAAAAAGGACTTCGGTTCGCTTCTTGATGAGTTCGACGGTGTAGCACCTAAAAAAGACCGTAGGGTCGTTGAATCCAGCCGGAAGGCGGCTCCTCCCCCCAAGGATGAGAAGATGCTCCCCTCCAAGGAGATGGTGCAGGCACTAGATGATAAGGCCGAAGAGGATCAGAGAAAAGAGAGCAATGTTTCCTGGTCCTTTGCCGATACCTATAAGAAATGGAATGAGGTCTCTGACGAGAAGGGTGCCCTGGACAAGGCTATGAAGGAGAAGGGTGAGAGGAAGGCCAGCTACCGTTCAGTCTCCGCCTTGAGGGCTATGGAGCCTGAGGTGACCTTGGACCTGCATGGGATGAAGGTTCAGGAAGCTGAGGAGGCCTGTGCCACCTTCCTCAAGGATAGCGCATCCAAGGGGCTGAGAAAGATTTCAATCATTACTGGCAAAGGCCTGCACAACGACAAGGGGTATTCCCTTTTGAAAGATGCAGCCCTGAGTGCCATCCGGCTCAGTGGCGTTGTCACTGAAGCCTATACACCCAAAGCATACTATGGTGGCAGCGGTGCCATTTGGATTATCCTGAAAGGGAAATAGAATAAGAGTGGTTTGGTGATTTCGAGAGATGAACATGCATAAAAACGGCCGACTCCCAAGAGAGAATCGGCCTGTTTTGTCTGTATGTTCTTACCTTTCTCTATAGATGATCCGACCTTTGGTCAGGTCATAGGGAGAAAGCGCTACACGCACCGTATCACCAGGAACAATCCTGATATAGTGTTTTCGCATCTTGCCCGAAAGATGGGCTAGGATAACATGCTGGTTCTGAAGTTCCACACGGAACATCGTATTGGGAAGTGCTTCGCGAACGACGCCTTCCACTTCAATTGCTTCTTCTTTGGCCACAAAGCCCTCCAAAATATCTGCTCTAAAGCTACTTAATGATAAACTTTACCTGCTTTTCTGTCAACATAAGCCTATTTGATAAAGATATCCCAGTATCCTTTGAGGAATAGAACCAAGACAATGGTGGGGAGAATCCACTTGAAGTAGTATTTTAGAGCCTTAGGGAACTTCAAGCCCTCACCAGTATCTGCTTCCTTAATAAAATTGTCCCATCCCCAGCCATACCTTGATGTGCAAAAAAGAGTTATGAACAGTGATCCAAAGGGCAATAGCGTAGAACTGACAATGAAATCTTCAAGATCGAGGACGTTTGTTCCGGGACCTAGAGGCTGGAAATTAGAAAGTAGGTTGAAACCAAGCAGGCAGGGTAGGGAGAATATGATGATGACGATACAGTTGATGATGGTCGCCTTCTTCCTGCTTATCTGGTGCTTGTCAATCCAGTAACTGACAATGTTCTCAAAGACCGCAATAAGGGTACTCAAGGCGGCAAAGCTCATGAACAGGAAGAAAAGTGTGCCCCAGATCCTGCCGCCGCCCATCTGGTTGAAGATATTGGGCAGGGTGACGAAGAGCAGGGAAGGGCCTGCATCGGGTTGGACTCCGAAGGCAAAGGCTGCCGGGAAGATGATCAAGCCGCTTGCCAGGGCGACGAAGGTATCCAAGCCGATAATCCTGACTGCCTCACCGGTGAGTGAGTACTGCTTGTCAATATAGGAACCGAAAATGGAGATGCTTCCAATACCCAGGCTAAGAGTGAAGAAGGCCTGTCCCATCGCAGCATAGATTGATTCGAACATGCCGATCTCCATCATCCGAGGGAAGTCAGGAAGCAGATAGAACTTGAGCCCTTCGCTTCCTCCCTTGAGGGTGATGCTGTTGACCGCAAGGATGACAATGAGCCCAAGCAGTCCTATCATCATGTACTTGGTGATTTTTTCCACGCCGTTCTGCAAGCCTCTTCCGACTGGGATGAATGCCAGGATAGTGACCAGGACCATCCAGAAGAGCATCATGGTGGGGGAATCAAGCATGTTTCCGAAAAAATTCCCTACTCCTGCGGTATCGAGTTCCGCAAAGTCTCCCTTTCCCATATGGAACAGATAGGCAACGAGCCAGCCAGAGATGGTAGTGTAGAAAAACATCAGCACATAGTTCCCAAAGATCGCTACCGGGCCGAACAGATGCCATTTCTTGCCTTTAGGCTCCAGGGTCTTGTAGGCCATGCCGATGTTTTGTTTGCTTGCCCGCCCGATGGAGAGTTCCATTACCATGACAGGGAGGCCGAGGATGACAAGAAACAGGATATAGAACATTACAAATGCCGCACCGCCGTACCGTCCTGTTATATAGGGAAAACGCCATACGTTTCCCAATCCGATTGCGCATCCTGCGGAAAGAAAGATAAAGCCGAGTCGGCTCCCCAGTGTTTCGCGAGTGTTCGTTTTTTCCATTGGTTACTATCCTGTGTTGTTGTAACTACCGAGTAGTTCATAGTTGTATGGTGCCGAGTCGGCAGAGGTACTGCAAAAATGACACAACCGATGTAGTTTACGACCCCTATGGGCAAAAATCAACTCTAAAGTTGCAATTACCTGCATTGAATTGTCTTGTGACGTTGACAGAGGTCTGTCGGATGGGCAAGATAGTAGTATTGAGAACTACAGCATGAGGTGAAAAATGGCTGATAAACAAGCATTGAAAGCGTATTTGGCGAGAACAACTGATATTGATGCCGGTATGGTGGCATATGTGGCATCCTTGGAAAAAGTAGCGGATGTGGCCCCCGAGATTGCTTCTAGGATCGTAAGCGAACTCAAGGACCAGAGATCACACTTGAAACTGATTGCAAGCGAGAACTTCTCTTCTTTGTCATCACAGCTGGCTATGGGGAATCTCTTCACTGACAAATATAGTGAAGGGTATGCTTACCACCGCTTTTATGCAGGTTGTGACAATGTGGATGCCGTTGAAGCGAACGCATGTGAAAAGGCTTGTGAGCTGTTCGGAGCGGAACATGCCTATGTCCAGCCTCACAGTGGTGCTGATGCCAACCTGGTCGCCTATTGGGCTATCTTGCACGCAAAGGTACAAGTCCCCATGCTGGAGGAACTCGGCATTACCAACCCAAGCGATCTCAGTCGTGAACAGTGGGACGTGGTGAGGGAGAAGTTGGGAAACCAGAAGATCCTGGGTCTTGACTACTACAGTGGCGGTCACCTTACCCACGGCTATCGTCAGAACGTATCGGCCCAGATGTTTGATGCATACAGTTACTCTGTCAACGAAGAGACAGGCTTGCTCGACTATGATGAGATAGAGAGACTGGCAAAAGAGATTAAGCCCCTTATCCTGCTTGCAGGCTATAGCGCATACCCCAGAAAGATCAATTTCAAGCGGATGGCAGAGATTGCCCATAGCGTCGGGGCTGTCTTCATGGTCGACATGGCCCACTTCGCTGGTCTTGTCGCCGGGAAGGTTTTTACCGGCGAGTCCGACCCCGTCCTCTGGGCTGATGTGGTGACCACAACCACCCACAAGACCCTTCGAGGTCCTCGTGGAGGCATGATCCTCTGTAAGGAGGAGTATGCGGACAGTGTGGACAAGGGTTGTCCTCTGGTGATCGGAGGGCCGCTTCCCCATGTCATGGCAGCTAAGGCCGTATCATTTGCCGAAGCTCTTGACCCTTCCTTCTCGACATATGCAAAAAAAATTGTTGAAAACTCATCATCTCTTGCCCAGGCATGCATAGCTGAAGGGATCACTGTGGCGACAGGGGGTAGCGACAACCACCTGATGCTGCTGGATGTCCGTACATTCGGTCTCAACGGAAGGCAGGCAGAGAGCGCCCTGCGTGAATGTGGGGTCACCCTCAACCGCAACGCCCTTCCTTTTGATCCCAACGGCCCATGGTATACAAGCGGCTTGAGGATCGGGACCCCTGCTGTTACCACTCTGGGAATGGGGAAAGCGGAGATGCGGGAAATTGCCTCCATCATTGCTTTGGTACTGAAGAACACCAAAGCTGCTACGATCACCAAAGGCGCAAAGGCAGGTACGTTAAGCAAGGCCAGATTTGAAACGGATGCCCAGGCGGTGGAGGAAGCCAGAGGCAGGGTGGCCGACCTGGTATCCAGGTTTAAGCTTTATCCTGAACTCGACTTGGAGTTCCTTGAAGAGTTTTTCCCCCTCGACATTGATTGACAGTGGTGGTAGCATGAATCTGATTGGAGGTAAGAGATGAGTAGCGTTCCTGAAGTCTTGAAGTACAGCAAGGACCATGAATGGGTCCGTCTTGACGGCGATAAGGCCTATGTGGGCATTACCGATCACGCACAGAAAGAACTTGGAGAGATAGTATTTATCGAACTGCCCTTTGTTGGAGATACTTTCAACAAGGACGAGGACATAGCAACAGTTGAGAGCGTAAAGGCTGCATCGGCAATCATCAACCCCCTTTCGGGAGAGGTTATGGCGGTCAATGAGGATCTTGATGACTCTCCTGAGTTGGTCAACACTGACTGCTATAAGCATTATTTGTATGTGCTAGGGAATTTTTCCAAGAGTGACTATGATTCACTTATGGATGCCAGTGCATACACTGAGTATCTTGAAAGTCTATAAGAAGTTATCTTACGCCGCCTGAGAATTGGCGGCGTTGGTTTGTCCTGACAATGAGGAGGAGCGCGTGGTTTATCCTTACATACCCCACACCGATGAGGACCGCAAGAGAATGCTGGAAGCCATTGGGGTGGGTTCGATCGAAGAGTTGTATGCTTCACTGACAGAAGATCTTCTGCTCAGTGATTCGGTTCCAATAAGTCATGGGCGGACTGAAGATGAGGTGTTGCGGATGATCACTGCCATAGCGCAGCGAAACAGCACGGGCATCCCTTTTCTTGGGTGTGGCTGCTACGACCATCTTGTCCCTTCCACCGTACAGACGTTGGCCAGTCTCCCTTCCTTTGTAACTGCCTACACTCCCTACCAGGCTGAGATGAGCCAGGGGTTGTTGCAGGCGAGTTACGAGTTCCAAAGCATGATCTGTGAGATCACAGGGATGGATGTATCCAATGCCTCCCTGTATGATGGGGCAAACTCCGCAGCCGAAGCTGCGACCATAATGATTGGTTCCAAACGAAAGTCCAAGGCTGTGCTTGTATCTGGCACCCTTCACCCCTTTACCTTGCAGGTACTTCACACGTGGGCTCTGGGTACCGGCAATGAGATCCGCGTGTTGGAAGAGAAGAATGGAGTGACAGACCTGAAGAGTTTGCACTCTGCACTCACTGATGAGGTCGCCGGCCTGATCGTACAGACGCCCAACAGGTATGGCCTGTTGGAAGATTTCAGCACTGTAGCAGAACAGTTGCACGAGAAGGGGTGTCTGTTTGCAATCAGCAGCGACATCCTCTCGCTTGCCATTCAGAAAAGCCCGGCCGAGTGGGGAGCTGACATCGCCATAGGCGATACACAGGCCCTTGGCCTGCCTCTCGCTTTCGGCGGGCCCTCCTGCGGCTATATGGCCGTCACGAAGGCCCTGATGCGAAAGATACCGGGACGCATAGTAGGAGCGACTGTGGACGGTCAGGGACGCCGTGGCTATACGCTGACACTGCAGGCTCGGGAGCAGCATATCAAGCGTGAGAAGGCCAGCAGCAATGTCTGCTCCAACCAAGCCCTTGCGGCTCTGATGACCACCATACACCTCTCCTCCCTTGGATGGTCTGGAATGGTGGAGGCTGCCCAGCAAAGCTATGTGAAGGCACATTATCTTGCATACCACCTGGCCCAGCTTCCTGGGATGACTCTTGTTTGGGATGTCCCTTTCTGGTGCGAATTCCCCCTGAGGTTCTCCGATTCCAAGAAAATGAGAAAATTCTTACAGGAGCTTCGTAACGAAGGGATCTTTGCGGGTGTCAGGCTATCGAGCCTTACACGTGAGACTAAGGATGAACTTGTCCTGTTGGTGGCGGTGACAGAGAAACGTAGTCGTGAGGAGCTTGAACTCTATCTCGCAGCTGCCAGGAGGGTGATGAAATGAGTGAGCCGCTTTTGATTGATAAATCCAAAAAAGGACGTAAGGCATACTGCTTTCCTGCCTTGGACCTTCCCAGAGGGTTTGAGCAGGCTCTGCCTGAACTGCCTTCTCATCTGTTGCGCATAAAGCCTGCGAGGCTTCCTGAGGTGGCGGAACTCGACGTGGTGCGCCATTTCACAAAACTCTCAACCCTGTCCTTTGGAGTGGACAACGGTCCCTATCCACTGGGTTCGTGCACCATGAAGTACAATCCGAAACTAGGGGAACAGATAGCCCAGTTTCCTGCCTTTACGACCATGCACCCATTGCAGGACATCTCGACCTCCCAAGGGTGCCTCTCCATAATGTACAACCTGCTGGAGGACCTTTCTTCCATTACCGGAATGAGCTGGGGAAGTCTCCAACCATGTGCTGGGGCACATGGAGAGTATGTCGGGCTGAAAATGATACGGGCCTACTTCCTTGAAAGGGGGGAGGTCGCCCGCAACAAGGTGCTCGTCCCTATCTCAGCCCACGGTACCAACCCTGCAAGCGCTGTGATGAACGGCTTTGATGTGGTGACTGTAGCCAGCAACAAAGAGGGGCTTGTGGATATTGAGGATCTCAAGAGCAAGCTTGATGGGAGTGTGGCGGCCCTGATGCTCACAAACCCCAATACCTTGGGCTTGTTTGAGAAGGACATCCTGGAGATTTCCGCTTCAGTGCATGAGTGTGGGGGACTGCTCTACTACGACGGGGCGAACCTCAACGCCATCATGGGGATGGCAACACCTGGTGATATGGGCTTTGATGTGCTGCACCTCAACTTGCACAAGACATTCTCCACCCCTCACGGGGGGGGAGGCCCGGGCAGCGGGCCGGTGATGGTCAATGATACTCTCAGGCCATTTTTGCCCAAGCCGGATATCGAACTGACAGATGGGGGCTATGTCTATACCTGGGACAGGCCTCTCTCAATAGGGAAAGTCAGCATGTTCTGGGGTAACTTTTTGGTGTTGCTTCGTGCATATGTCTATATCCTGCGCATGGGCAGTGAGGGCATCAAAGCTGCGGCAGCGCACGCTGTGCTGAATGCAAACTACCTCAAGTCAAAACTGGAGAAACACTTTGATGTTCCTTACGGTGGGGTATGCATGCATGAGTTTGTCATCAGTTGTGAAAATCTGAAGAAGGAATATGGCATCACCGCACAGGACATGGCAAAGGGCCTCATTGATGAGGGGTATCATCCCCCTACGATGTACTTTCCCACGCTTGTATCCGAAGCTCTGATGTTTGAACCTACCGAGAGTGAAAGCATAGAGACCCTCGATGCATTTGCTGATTCGCTCATAAGTCTGCTTGAACGTGCAAAGAAGGACCCTGCCTACCTCAAGGGTGCTCCATATTCCACCCCTGTCGGGCGGCTTGATGAGGTGCGAGCCATCAAGGAGCCTGACCTGCACTATTAGGGACGTGCATATTTTACTTTGCATAGCCTGGAAAACTGGAGTATCTTATAGGTATGAACAGAATACTTATACAAAATGGACTTCTGGTAGATACCGAGTGGACCAGGCATGCAGACATCTTGATTGAAAATTCAAAGATCGCGCATATCGCCAATAAGATTGATGAGAAGGATGTTCCTGAAGGGACGGAGATTGTCCATGTCGAAGGCATGTGCATTCTCCCCGGTCTCATCGATGCCCATACCCATTATCATCTGGAAAGCCGCAATACAGTGACTGCGGACTCATTTCCCCAAGGCAGCAAATGTGCCGCCTATGGAGGGGTTACCTGCGTTGTGGACTTTGCTGATGATGACAAGAAGGGAGATCTCGCCGCCTGCAGCAAGGAGCGCATCGCAGCCATGCAGGAAGGGATGGCTGTGGACTTCTCCCTCCATCAGGGGGTCTATGCCTATCGGGAGGGTATCGCAAACGAGTTGGAACAGCTCAAGAAGAGCGGGGTGAGGGTCATCAAGATTTTCACGACCTATCGCAACGTCGGCTATCTCATAGAAAAAAGAGAAGAGCTCAAGGCCATCTTTGCCGAGTGCAAGCGTCTGGATATGCTGGTGAGCGTGCACTGCGAAGACGATGCGATGATCGAGAAGATCAGCAAGGGGTACAAGGGTTCCCATACACCCTCTGCCCATGCCGATCTTCGTCCTGGGGAGGTTGAGGCTGAGGGTATCCGCCTTGTCGGTGAGCTTGCCGGTGAGTTGAAGATGCCTCTTTATGTGGTGCATCTTTCCAGCAAGGCTGGTCTTGAAGTGGTAAGGAATCTCAGGGCGAAGGGAGTACGCATCATTGTGGAGACCACCCCGCACTACCTCTTCCTTGACCGTTCTAAGCTGGAAGGCCCCCAAGGCAGCCTCTATGTGATGACTCCTCCACTCAGAACCAAAGAGGACAATGAGGCCCTGCAGGAAGCCGTGCTCAACGGCGAGGTGCAGGTGGTAGCCACTGACCATTGCTCCTTTACCAAAGAACAGAAGCTTGCAAGCAACGACTGCCGTACGATACTTCCCGGCATCCCGGGAACAGAGGAGATGCTTCCCCTGCTGAACACCTTTGCCATGAACAGTGGCAGGATAGGTCTGCAACAGGTGGTGAACCTGCTTAGTACCGGACCGGCTAAGACGTTTGGCCTCTACCCCAAGAAGGGGGCGATCAGAGTTGGCTCTGATGCGGACTTGGTTATCTTCGATCCTGAAAAAGCATGGACGATCTCTTCCGAGACCACCCATTCGGCAAGCGGATACACAGCTTACGAAGGGTTCCCTGTCTTGGGAAAACCCGTCATGACCTACCTCAGAGGCAGGCTTATTATGGGAGATGATATCTATCTCGGGATAGAGGGAAATGGAAAATTTGTTCCCCAAGGCAACCCTGGCAGGGCGAAGACAGTGATGCATTGAACAGAAATCATGTGCGTATCTTCGCTTTCAGAGAACAGCAAANNATCGGATAGACATATCTTCTGTTATGTCCTCTGATGATATGGATTTCTTGTCAGAAGATGTTTTTTTCTATACAGTGAAAGAGTAAGGAGTTTACATGATTAAGGGAATTCTCTTTGATATGGACGGGGTGCTCATTGATTCCGAACCTCTTATCCTTCATGCAGCCATCTCATATTTCGCTTCTATTGGCGTCTCTGTAAAGAAAGAGGACTTCACCCCTTTCATCGGCGCGGGCGATCGGAGATTTCTTTGTGGTGTGGCTGAAAAATATGGCCTCACCATAGATTTCGAAGAGGCAAAGAAGAAGCTTTTTTCTTTTTACGAAGATTTTGCAATGGAAGTGGGACCTCTTGATGGCGTCCATCGCTTTATTGCCAACGCAAAGAAAGCGGGGCTTAAGGTCGCAGTGGCGACCAGCGGAGCCCCTGCCAAAGTAGCCATAAACTTGAAGAGCATCGGGCTCTCGGAATCTGATTTCGACCTTGTGGTGACCGGTGCGATGATCAAGCGTAACAAGCCTGCACCTGATATCTATCAGTTGGCAGCCCTTGCAATGGGACTTCCCACAGAGGAGTGCCTTGTGATGGAGGACGCTATAAATGGCATCCATGCTGGAAAAGAGGCCGGCTGCACAGTCTGCGGGCTCACCACCACCTTTACGGTAACCTCCCTCTTCGATGCCGGTGCTGACCTTGTTGTGACTTCCCTGGATAGCTTTGAAGACTTTAGCTCCGTTGAGATGTTCAACGAACAGCTGGTTAGCTTGATAAGCACGGACGATGGCAAGGTGCAGTATGGAACCAACAGGATCCTACCTGCATCTGGGGTCATGCAGACAAAAAAGCAGCTGCTTGATCTGGCGATCAAGGAAGCCTTCGCCAAGCGTAAGAACGCCTACACTCCGTACTCCAACTATAAGGTAGGTGCTGCACTGCTCAGTGCGGCCACCAGCAGGGTTTACAGCGGCTGTAATGTGGAGAACTCAAGCTATGGTGCAACTATCTGTGCCGAGAGGAATGCAGTCCTCAATGCAATTGCAAATGAAGGGGCCTTGGGTGTCGAGCTGTTGGTAGTTGTCAGTGAGGATACCCCTCCTGCACCACCTTGTGCCCTCTGCCTGCAAGTCCTTGCCGAGTTCAGCAATCCTGAAACCGAGATCCATCTGCTCGATACTGCTGCAGCACAGGAGAGAGGCCAGGGAACTCATCTGGTATACACCTTTGGAGAGCTGCTTCCCCATCCCTTTATTTTCCCTTCCATGAGGTCCTGATGAAAAGATTGCTCTTGTCCTGTAGCTTTTCAGTCCTCATATTTTTGCTGCTGGGATGTACATCAACTTCAAATCTGGTCAAGGGTCCGTCTGTTGACCCTTCCTTGACCCTTGAGCAGAAGATGGAGAGCTACCATATCCCCAAGGTAGCGGTTACCTATCCCTCGATCTATTATGATGGTCAGCTCTGGCGTGAACGCGTGATAGAGCTGATCAGGGAAGCTGAGGACTATGTCATCATATCCTCGTTTTTAGCTTCAAGTTCCGAGTGTCTTGAAGAGTTGTACTCCCTTATCGCACAGAAGGCGGAAGATGGTGTGCGCATCTACTTCATAGTCGATGGCACAGGCGCATTCGATATGACCGAGACACGTTTCCACCTCATCCCCCTGAAGTTCCTTCGTGACAGCGGGGTACACCTTCTGGAGTACAATCCCATGTCTGCGACCAGGCTTGTCGCAGGGCCGAAAATGCTGTTACGCGATCATCGCAAGTATCTCATCATTGATGGGAAGCATCTGGCCATTGGAGGAATGAACCTGAACTATATCTCAATAGGGACCGCAGGGGATGATCTTCAACGCGACACGATGTATGAGTTCTCCTCACCCGAGCTCTGTGAAGTGATGTTGGACGGCTTTGTCCCTTGGTGGAATGAACAGGCATGGGATACGGTACGTCGGGAAGATTTTTCAGTTGATTATGACTTCAGAAAGGATGAGGAGCATTTTACAGCCTGGTTTGCCGACCAGCATCCCTTGTCGGATAAACTGGCGGGCATGTTCGGATCCCTGCTTGCTGAGGCTGAGGTAAGTGTGAAGGCACTTCCATTTCTCCCTTTCTTCGACAAGCACCTGCTATCTGTGTTTCGTCAGACTGCAAGCAGGGCAGTGGATGTGCAGATGGTTATTCCCTTTGATTCGCGCGTCACAAACCGAAAGGGAATTGAGTTCATGGCAAAGGATCTTTTGACGATGAACATCGATCTCCGTCTGGAAAATGAGAGCGCCAAGACCCAACGTCTTCTGCATGAGAAGCTTATGATCGTGGATAGCCGATATGTGGTTGTTGGATCGACCAACCTGAACTATCGCTCGTTCACCCTAGCCTATGAGGTGTCTTTGGTGATAGACAGTCCCGCTTTGGCCAAGGAGATGGAGGAGCACTTTGCCACCATCCTGGATGATTCGCAGCCAATCACAGAGGAACAGGCTGAGGCTTGGCGGCGCCTTGATAACTGGCCCCGGTATGCCTTTGGGATCATAGGAGGGTAGGATGAGACGAAAGGTGATATTTGTCCTGCTGCTGTTGCTGACACTCTCTCCGCTTACAGCCAAGAGTTTCGGCTATGGGCTTGGAATGTACGGTCAGAGTGTGCTCCATGATGAGGGCGCATCCTCAAGCGGGGTTGAGCTCTCTCTAGTCTACCAGCCTTGGCTCCTGCCTATAGGCAACCCCTCCCTGCAACTAAAGGGCTCGATGGGATCGGACATGTCAGGTTCGCTGGTTTTCCCGTATGTGGAGTTCGGTCTCTCTGTAGATCTCTTTAGGATTGTCAAACATCCGATCAATTTCTTTGCGAATAATATTGTGGCGTATGATCCGGCGCTTTCGATTTCGTACCAGTATGATACGCAAGCCTCATCACACTTGATGAGTGTGGGAC
>LSQX01145566.1_pt2 | contig 16998 bp, 13 predicted proteins | sample 654561 | NCBI WGS metagenome assembly LSQX01 (sample SAMN04489861, study PRJNA283612) | anaerobic digester metagenome | isolation source: 4 biogas reactors fed with cattle manure at either 37C or 55C with and... | place: Denmark: Kongens Lyngby | collected 2014
GAAACAATGTATGAGGGCGAGGAACGTGCTCTGATACCATCTCCTCAGGTGGCAACATACGACTTGAAGCCTGAGATGAGTGCTTATGAGGTTACTGAGGAGGTTATGAAGAGGATTGAATCAAAGGAGTATGATGTTATTGTATTGAATTTTGCTAACTGCGACATGGTAGGCCATACTGGCTTTATGGAGGCTGCAAAGGTGGCAGTTGAGGCTATAGATCAGTGTATGGGCAGGATTATAAAGGCTATACAGGCCCAGGACGGCATTGCCTTGATAACAGCCGACCATGGTAATGCTGAGCAGATGGTGGACTACAATACAGGCGGACCATTTACTGCCCATACTACTAATGTAGTTCCGCTGATAGGCATTGGTATTGGAGATAGGCAACTGAAGGAAGGTCGCCTGGCAGATTTGGCACCAACAATGCTGGAACTGCTAGGCCTTGAGAAACCGGAGGAGATGACCGGCGAATCCCTTATAAAATAGACATGAGAATTAAATGAGCAAGGGGCCTGTCCCCTTGCTTTTTCTTCATGTCATGAGGAGAGCTCGCGTCGGGACAATTCTACGATTGTGAAAACCTATGAGTAGTCGGAGGGATTGGCAGGTATGCCCTGTTTAACCGCTTCCTTCTTGTATTCGAAGATAGTCTTGCCAGTGATTTTCTTAAAAAGCTTGCTAAAATACTTGGGGTCAGTATAACCTACCTTCACGCTGACTTCGCTTATAGTCATGGAAGGCATCATAATCAGCCTTTTTGCATTTTCTACCCTGACAATTGTTTTATAGTCTATAAAGCTCATCCCTGTTTGCTTCTTAAACAGCTCACTTAGATAGGCCGGGCTCAAATGTACATGCCTTGCAACCTGCTCTAGGCTTATGTCGCCAGAGTAATTGCTTTCTATAATCTTCTTGGCATTTTCTATAAGGTTTGTGCTATCCACAGGATTTCTGTCATGATAAAAGTCAAAAACATTCTGCAGTAGATACTTTGTATAACTGTCGAGATCAGACATAAAGATAGTGTCCCTTATTCTGTCATGTGGCTGCTCGCCTGAAATAGTAGACTCATGGCGGATGAAAGGCAATTGGATATCAAGCATTATGATGATGGACTGTATAAATTGCCAGTAAAACTCTTTTACAGGCTCTGGATTATAGTCGGGAATAGCCGGGTCTAGCTTTTGCTTAGTTTTCTGTTCCCCATTTGTCATTACTAAGGAATTGGTTACGGTCTCAATATACGATAGTGCAGTTTGAAGGTTTGAAAGCTTAATGTTAAGTATTATCTTATTAAGAGTATCTTCAGATAATGCTAGCTTTGGGTCGCCAGACAGACATCCAGTCGAGTAACGCGTTAATGTCCCCTGTCCCTTCCAAAACCTAGTACCCAATGCCTCCATTCCTTCAGGGAATAGCTTTTGTATCATACAGAGTGTATGTGCCTCTCCGCTGACTCCGCAAGAGACGCGTAGATTGGACTTTTTCTGCAAGAGCCGGCGGCAAATATCAAATGCCTTATTAACCCCGTGGATTGCGTTTTCTCCGCATACAATAGAAACAAGTAGGTTTTTATTCTGTTGAAGGGGAAAGGTGACAGCGTCAGCGTAGTGCCTCATAGTTCGCTTAACAATTGTTCTGTAATACTCATAGCTATTTGAGAAAGTGTTGTCTTTTAAAACTTCATCAGGAGCTGTCAGGCAAAGGGTGAAGGAATTACCCTCAAGATTGATCCGGTACTTTGCAAGTTCGTTTTTTATATTCTCAAGAGTCATACTATTATATGACACAAGCTCATTCAAGAATGAATCGCACATTACAGGGAGTGCTTTTTCATACTGCTCCTGTTTTGTTTCCTTCTCTCTTTTTAGCATTTCTCTTTCGTGAATTTCGTTGCTGATCCTTTCTAACACCTGAATAAGCTCGTTTTCATCCACCGGCTTTAGAAGATAATCCATTATCCCATACTTCATAGCTGTTTTTGCATATTCAAAATCATTATAGCCACTTATAACCGCCATTTTTATATCAGGCAGAATCTTTCTTATCTCACTTATCAGCTCCAGACCATTTAACCCAGGCATCATAATATCTGTTAAAAGTATATCCGGCTCATGCTGGCGGCATAGTTCAAGTGCCTCTATCCCGTTTGATGCTTCGCTGGACAATACAATATCCAGCTTACCAAAGGGAATTATGGATTTAATTGTTGTCCTTACCCATTTTTCGTCATCAGCAATAATGAGCTTGAGCATATTATCAGCCTCCTAGCTTTCTTTTACGGCAGGTAACGTTATTTCCAAGGTTGTGCCTGCAAGGACATCCAGGAATTTAAGCCCGTACTGCTCACCAAAGTACAGCTTGATACGGGAGTTAACGTTCATTACACCTATGCCTGTTCTGGTATTTACATTCTCGCCTGTATTTCTTCTGCTTTCATTTACAAGAGCCTTGTTCAGGTCTTCCAGCTTTTTCGAAGGAATACCAACCCCATCATCTGACACAAGTATTTTAATGTTACTGTCAAGGGACAGAATCTCAATTTTAATGGTTCCCTTCCCCAGCTTCATTTCCAGTCCATGTTTGATAGAATTCTCTATCAGAGGCTGTAGTGTTAGCTTTAGTATCTTATAGTTCATCAGCTCGGGTGGGATTTGGTATTGAAGTTGAAATTTGTCCTCAAATCTAAAATTCTGTATAGATATATAGTTTTCAAGATGTGAAAGCTCCTCCTTTACCGAAACCAGGACCCGTTCGTTTATGCTGTAACGAAATAGCAGCGACAGGGACTTTGACATTGTTGCTATCTCGTGGATGCCGTGGTAAAGGGCAGCGCCACGTATTGATTCTAATGTATTGTATAAAAAGTGAGGATTAATCTGGTTCTGAAGAGAGTTCAGCTCAGCTTCCTTTTGGCTTAGCTTTATGCTACTTATTTTGTTGATAAGATAGTCAACATCCGAAGCGTTAGATGATACAGAGTCATTTTTTTGCATCTGCAACAGGGGCGGATGACCCGATGCGCCGGGAAAATAGTTCTCATAATCGGAGATGACTGCTGTCAGGTCATTTATTGGCTTAAGAAGACTCATTATAATGCCTAGATACACAAGGAGAACAATAGCAAATATTATAAAGGTGGCTGTAAGAAATGAACTTCGAAGCCACAGATGGCCTGTAACATTCGAAGCTGGGTTGAGATCTACAAATGTCCAGTCCGGATTACTATAATTAATATAGGTCAAATAGTAATCACTGCCATTATAGTTGAGCCTAAAAAAGTTTTTATCCTCGGTTTTTATTGCCGATAGGATTGCTTCATCTGCCTTTGTAGTCAGCTTGCCCATGTCATAGCAGAAAAGGATATTTCCATCATGGTCCAGGATGAATCTTTCGGTGGCCTTATGCTCGGAGAGTACTGATTGCTCTGTAAAATCACTTGGGGATAAAAAATCTGATATCAAATTGAATTTAAAATCAAATAGTAAAACCTTTTGTGAATATGGATCAGATTCATTACCTATAGATTTGGCGATACTTAGAACTATTTTATTATGGCCCTCTGAATAAAACCGCTGTACGGTACCAAGCATAATTACATCATTGCTGTTTGCCAATGCGTTTAGATACCATTTTTGTGACTCGGGAGAAGTAATGGTTGCCTGTGCCGAGTCGGGGCCAAAGGAGGCCTTTATGCCGTTTCTATCTATAATATACGCTGCGGATAACGCGCTTTTCTGCATTCGAGATAAGCTGTCACTGATTATCGAGGATAATATTTCCGAACCTTTGTCCTTTGTTGATGTGAGACTTGGGTTATGGCCAAGGTTGGAATCTATCATGGAGGCTGAGGAATATACAGCCATTTTAAGGTCATCAAGGCATTTGCCAACATATTTATTTTCCTGTGATAGCTCTGAAATTGCAGCCTTATAGGACAGTTCCTCCACAAGTGAGCAGGTGTGGACATAAAGCACTACAGTAGTAAATATGGCTGGCAATATCACAAGTAGAAAAAAATACATTGTAATCCGTGATTTGAGCTTCATATATAGCTTACTGATACTTTGTGACTTTTGGGGTGTTTTGCTATATCTGGCTGAGATTTTTTTCATTATGTACACCTCATAACTATTCTATTAAATATGTACCAAAAATGCAAACAGAATGGATGTATAAAAAAAAGCACCTTTATCAAAAGAAAAACATCTACCAACTGATGGCCTTGGATGCTAAAATAGTAACATATAAGGCTAATTGACATTTAAACGCGAGGTGTTGACATTGAGTTTAGGAAAAAGGTTTCACAAATCAATTGTTCTTATGCTTTTGGCTGGTTTTTTAGCAGCTGTTCTCTCAGGCTGTTATGTCTTTCCAAAGGAAGAGGAAGTGCTTGCTCCTCCCATAAAGACCCCTGATGAGATTACATACGAGACTATAGAAGTTAAGAGAGGCTCCATTGAGAATACAGTCAGATGTTCGGGCAGCTTTGTCTCTGTGTCTCAAAAAGACCTATATTACGAAGACAGAAGCGGAAGATTGAAGGAAATTTATGTAGTTATTGGTCAGACCGTGAAGAAGGGTGAAGTGTTGGCTGAGCTTGCAACGGACAACATTGAGAACGATATAAAAATGCAGGAGTTGGCGGTGGAACGATCTGAACTCATCTATGAGGACGCAAAGCTGCGTTATGAAATAGATGGAGGCAGTAACAAGGAATTGGAGATCGCGCGGCTGGATTATGAGTCAAACAAGCTTGGGCTTGAGGCTTTAAAAACCGAGTTAAAGAAGGCCAGACTGGTTTCTCCTATCGATGGTCATGTGGTATATGTTACAAGTACCAAGCTTGGCGAATATGTAAACCCTTATCAGACAGTTATCAGGGTTGCAGACCCCAAGCAGCTCCAGCTAAGGTATTCTCAGGACAAGGTAAGCAGCTTCAGCCTGGGTATGAAGGCCACAGTCAAGATAGATGATGTGGAATATGAGGCAGAGGTTACGATGACGCCTGCAGAGGCTCCTGTAGATGCCGATGATCAGATGAAAAAGTCTGTTTACCTAAGGGTTGATAATATGCCTGAGGGTATCAAAATCGGAAAGAATGCAACTATAAGCCTAACGCTTGAGAAGCAGGAGGATGTCATTGTAATTCCCAAGCAGGTCGTCAATAGTTTTATCAATAGAAAATTTGTTAATGTGCTTGTGGACAATATCAGAGAAGAACGTGATATTGAGGTTGGTACACAAAACGATACAGAGGTCGAAGTAATAAAGGGCCTTTCAGAAGGAGAACTCATTATTGTAAGATAAGGTTTTGACAGTGGGGCTGGTTTTACAATCATCGCAACAGCCCTGGAATGGAGGCGCTTAGTTTGTTCAAAACAGTACTCAGAAGGATGTTCAGTAACTTCTGGATGGTAATTTGCCTGCTTTTGGGATCTATTCTTGCAACGGCACTGGTTTGTTGTATTCCTATATATACCGATGGTATTATGCAAAGAATGCTAACAAAGGATATGGAAAATTACCAAATGGAAACCGGAAAATTTCCCGGTGAATATCAAGTTGATTTAACACTTAATTATAATTTTAATTATGAAGACAGAGTAAAGGTTCTGGACTATTTTGATAAAGAAATACTCACAAAAAAGATCCCTGAGCTTGAAATGCCTTTGCTTTCTGTTTCCCAAGTCATTACAATGGGGAGCTTGAATGTTCCTCTTACGATAGAGGAGGAATACGACCACACCAGTGATTTGATGTATGCCCCACTGGGTACACTTTCAAGCCTTGAGGATCACATTGAGATCACAAACGGAAGATTGTATTCCAAGGAAAGGGTCGATGGTGTCATTGAGGTTATCGCATCTCAGCAGGCAATGAAAATGCAGGATCTCCTACTTGGTAAGGAGTATACTTTGCTTGATCCTGCCAATGATTATGCTGAGGTTTGCAGAGTTAAACTGGTGGGTGTATTCACTAGCAAGGAAGACGATGGTGTCTATTGGGTTCATGGTCTGTCTAGCCACAATTTAAAATTCTTAATGGACTATGAATTATTTGGGAAGGAATTTGTTTTCGATGGGAATGGATTGATAACGGAATCTCAGTGGAATTGCGCTTTTGATTATCATAGCATATCTATCAATAACCTTTCCAAGCTTGACAATGTATATGAAGAGCATAGCAAATGGTATTCAAAGTATAAAAGCAGCCTTGATTTTGAAATGCCGGTGAGTTCAATACTCAGTACATACAGCCAGCGAGCCAATCAGCTAAAAAATATGCTGTGGGTTCTTACGGTGCCTGTGCTTATCATGCTTACCTTCTATATTTTCATGGTATCTCAACTTATAGTCAACCACGATGAAAATAGCATTGCTGTTTTTAAGAGTAGAGGTGCTAGCAGGGGGCAGATAATTCTAAGTTATTTGATGGAAAGCTCAATAATAGGCGTTGTGGCATTTATTTTCGGTCCACTTCTTGGAGTTTTCATTTGTGGTCTTCTGGGCTCATCCAATGGTTTTATGGAGTTTGTCCAGAGAACTGCGCTGCCTATTTCATTGAATACAAAGGTATATATGTATTCATTAGCAGCAGTGCTTGTAATGATTATTACCATGCTTGCGCCTGTAATTGGCGCTTCGCGAAGCTCAATTGTCAAGTACAAGCAGGGGAAAGCCCGTGGTAAGAAGGCAACTATCTGGAAGAAGTTCTTCTTAGACATAATTCTACTGCTTATCGCAGGTTACGGATTATACAGGTACCAGCAACAGCAGAAGGTGCTGGTGGCAACCGGCATATCAGCAGACGAACTACAGATTGATCCGCTTTTATTCTTAACCTCAACAATATTTGTACTAGGTGCTGGACTGCTGTTTATAAGGCTCTACCCATACCTAATAAGATTTATATACTGGGTGGGTAGAAGGTTTTGGACTCCTGTTCCTTACATATCGTTGGTACAGGTGGGAAGATCCAGGGGCCAGGAGCAATTTCTCATGCTGTTCATAATCCTTGCAATATCAACGGGCTTGTTCAATGCAAATTCGGCCAGAACGGTTAATAAGAATATTGAAGATAAAATCAGGTATTCCATTGGCACAGATGTACGGCTGAAGGCTGTGTGGGAGGATAATCAGAGTCCGGTACCGCCTTGGATTAATTATGCTGATACAGATAAAGTCAAGCAGCCACCCATGCGGTACTTTGAGCCGAATTTTAACGAATATACGGATCTTACCGGAGCAGAGCTTGCAACAAAGGTGCTGTATGTAGATGACGGTGTTATGCAGTCGACTACTGAATGGGCAGATAATATTAACATAATGGGGATTATACCTGATGAGTTTGCCAGGGTTACGTGGTTTAGAAACGACCTGTTGCCGCACCACATAAATGAATATATTAATTTGATGGTGGATGCACCAAAATCCTTCTTGGTTTCCACAAATTTAAAGGAAAAGTACAAGCTGGAGGCAGGGGATACAATCCACATTTCATGGGGCGAACAGAATTACCTCGAAGGTGTTATTTATGCCTTCATCGATTACTGGCCTACCTATAACCCTAATTCGGCTGTAAAAGGAAAGGAAGCGCCAGGGCTCATTGTTGCCAATTTATCATACATTCAGAGCAAGATGGCGTTGCAGCCTTATGAGGTATGGATAAAAAAGGGCGAGGATGCAACTGACAAACAAATAAACGATGAAATCATCGAAAATGATATGAAGTTGGTTAAGCTCGAGTACACAGACCAGGAGCTTATAAAGATGAAAAACGATCCCATGCTGCAGGGAATGAATGGGATGCTGACACTTGGATTCATTGCATCCATGCTTATAAGCTTGCTTGGATTCCTAATTTACTGGATTATATCAATTCAAAATAGGGTGCTACAGTTTGGAATATTGAGAGCGATGGGTATGTCACTGTCAAAGGTGATAGGTATGCTAGCATGTGAACAGCTGCTTGTGTCAGGTGCTGCAATAGTCATTGGAATAGTAATTGGGGGCGTTACAGGAGATATGTTCATACCACTGCTACAAATCATGTACAGCTCAGTTGACCAGGTCCCACCCTTCAAGATAATGGCTAACGGAGCTGACTATCTAAAGATATATGCCGTAATCGGGATTATGATTTCAATGGGATTCCTAATACTGTGGAGGATAATATCTAAGATAAAGATCGACCAGGCTGTCAAGCTCGGAGAGGATTAAGTAGGCAAGTGGGCTATTGAAGCATTGTAGGATTGTAGACAGCTTATGGAGGTATATATGAGTGCTATCATTAAAACTGATAAATTGAATAGAGACTTTAAATCCGGAAGTATGATTGTCCACGCTTTAAAGGACGTCTCAATGGAAATTGAAAAGGGAAAGCTTACAATACTCAGGGGACGGTCAGGCTCGGGCAAAACCACCCTTATAAATCTCCTTGGAGCACTGGATAAACCTAACTCAGGTACAATATATTTCAATGGAACAAATATTACAAATTCCGGCGAGAGAGTAAAAAACGAGCTGAGAAGAAAGCAAATGGGCTTTGTGTTTCAATCGGTTGCCCTTATTTCAATGATGTCTGCCTTTGAAAATGTTGAGTTTGGTCTTAGATTAGCGGGAATCGGCTTAAAGGGAAGGGATGAACGGGCAAAGCAGTGCCTGACCATGGTGGGTATGGCCAAGAGGATGGATCACAGGCCCCACGAGCTTTCAGGCGGAGAGCAGCAAAGAGTCGCTATTGCCAGGGCAATAGCCCATAGACCTTCTATAATTTTTGCGGATGAACCTACAGCGGAACTAGATACACATATGGGTATCCAGGTTGTTAAGCTGTTTAGAAGCCTGGTGGAGCTTGAAGGCTTGACAGTGGTTATGACCACCCATGATCCCAGCATGATTGACATTGCTGACAATGTAATGACACTGGAGGATGGTGAGATTATCGATGCGAGATAATAATACGAGTATAAAAGAGGCTTTGGGAAATACGGATGGTACCAATCAGGTGCAGGATGAACTGCGTGAGCGGCGGGATGAGCCCTGTAACCCCAAAATGATAGAATGTGAGAACCTAGTCAAAATTTATAAGACTAAGGATTTGGAGGTTGTTGCTTTACAAGGCCTTGATCTGATTGTTGAAGAAGGGGAGCTCATGGCTATAATCGGCAACAGCGGAAGCGGAAAATCTACCCTTCTCAATATGCTTGGCGGTCTTGACAGACCATCTGCCGGGAAACTGCTGGTGGATGGCCGTGATTTGCTGAAATTTAATGATCAACAGTTGATTAAATATAAACGTGATACTGTGGGATTTATATGGCAGAACAATGCAAGGAATCTGGTGCAGTACCTGACTGCCCAAGAGAATGTAGAAATGCCAATGCAGTTAACGGGGAAGCACAATATTCGAAGCAGGGCACTGCAGCTGCTTGATATGGTTGGACTTTTGAACAGAAGAAATAATAAGCTGAGCCAACTCTCTGGTGGTGAGCAGCAGCGAGTTGCCATTGCCATTGCTCTAGCAAACAATCCCAAGCTGTTACTGGCTGACGAGCCAACCGGCTCTGTGGACAGCAAAACAGCGTCTGATGTTTTGGATGTTTTCCGGGAACTCAATAAAACCTTTGGTATTACTGTTGTCATTGTAACTCATGACAGGCAGGTGGCCAGGAAGGTGGACAGGGTGGTTGCCATCAGAGATGGACGGACCAGTAGTGAATTCATAAGAAAGGTATCTTATGCCGAAGAGCTGGCTGAAATGGGTAGCTTGCTTAATAGCCATGGCGACAATGCCCACGAGGAGCTGGTGGTTCTAGACAGAACAGGCAGGCTCCAGATACCTGCCGAATACATACAGGCACTTGGACTTAAGGGCAAAAACAAGGTCAAGGTGGAGCTGGAGGGAAACAAGGTCGTAATGTATGCGCCGGAAAAATGAAACAGGAGATATTCTCAATGTCCCCAACAGCGATAGAGGCTCTTTGAGATTTCCGTAGCAGCTTCCTGCAGAGGCGTTATATACTGTAACAACTCAGCTTTGTCTTCAATACCGACAAAACCACTAAATGAGAGTGCGGCGATGATATTGCCCTCGCAGTCACGTATAGGTACAGCAATACAACTGCCATTTTCTGCAGATTCCTTATGGTCATAGGCGTAACCTTGCTTAGCGACCAATCGCAGCTCCTGCCAGAATTTTTCGGCATCAGTAATGGTATACTGTGTCAGCGGCAACATTTCGCAGGAATTGATGATCTCATCCACAAGGCCGATAGGCAATTCGGTAAGCAGAATTTTCCCGCCTGCACATGCGTAAAAAGGAAGGTCTGAGTAGAGCGGGGGAATATAGTCCACAAGGTTTTTTGTGCGGGATTGCTGCATAATATAGCAGTGTGAACCATCTCGTACGATCAGGTTCATTGCCTGACTATGCTTTGTGGTGTAACGATCCATGACAAAAGATGCCACTTCTTTTAGGGCCAAATAAAGATTATTCTTCTCTATTACAAAAGATAGCTTTTGACCGGCAATGTAGCGTCGGTCACCGCATTGAAATACCCAGCCGCCCGCTTCCAATGTTTTTAAAATACGGAAAGCAGTTGACGGACTGATACCGCACTGTTTGGCGATTTCATTTACGCCTAAGCTCTTGCGTTCCAACCTAAGCGCATCCAATACTGATAACGCCTGATCAACCATTTTAATTGTATTTTCTCCAGCCGGTTTTTCCAAGTCACACATTCCTTTTCACCTATGATTGAGTCTAATTTTCTGACCCGAGATCGAAATTGGAATTGACATTCCGAAATTATATATTTAATGTATCATTTTTGCATCCCTTTGTCAATATACATTGTATTTTTCTGAGCTCCTTAAGAAGTACAGGTTAAGGCTATTTCACCTCTAATGTAGAAATCAGGATATTACTCAAATTAAGCATCTAGTCTGTTGGAATTGGCATTCCTAAACTATTGATATAATACTGCCCAATAGTAAACAAATGAGAACTGGTAAAGGTTATAAGAATAAGTATGCTGTGCGCTAATAAACGGCATGAAACGGCATGAAACGGCATGAAACAGCGGATCTTGGGTTGCTGTATATTAATAGCTTAATCTGGACAATATAAAAATAATGATACTAAAAATTGGATTTGGAGGGATTCAAATGAGTTAACATAATTTTATTTATGTAGATAAATATCACTTGATTTTCTTAAACACATGAGTTATACTAAAAACTGAAATGGTCATTCCAATACAAGAACACCTAAATAACAACTTAAAGGAGAAATGAATTATGACAAGAGAAAAACTAACCGGTATCTACATTCCAATGGTGACTCCCTTTAATTCTGATGAGTCCATCAATTTTAATGGTATCAAGGAGTGTACGGATTTCCTCGTGGAAAACGGTGTAACTGGTGTTATTCCTTCCGGTAGTACCGGCGAGATGATAGCACTGACACTGGAGGAGCAGATTGAGATCAACCGCGCTACAGTTAAAGCTGCTAATGGTAGAATCAAAGTTGTATCCTCAACAGGTGCATATCGCACAAAAGATGTCGTAAAAATGTCTGTTGCAGCAGAGGCAGATGGCGCAGATGGTATTATGGCCGTCACACCCTGGTATATGGCTCCCAACGAAAAAGAACTCTTGAAGCATTATGAAACTATCCGCAAGGCAATCAATATCCCGATAATGGTCTATCATAATCCCTACTATTCTACATGTCTCATGACCGATGAATTTATGGCTAAATTGTACAATGAAGGTTTTATCGACGCTGTCAAGGAACGTCAGGCGGATGTTTATCGTCAGCAAAATCTCCGCTATCTTACTAACGATGCTTTTGGTATTTTCTACGGCTACGATGTGTGCCCTGTAGAAAGCCTGAGCTGCTGGGCAGATGGTTGGGTCTGCGGAACCGGAAACCTTTTCCCGAAGGAAAACACTGAAGTATACCACCTTGCGAAGGAACGCAGGATGGAAGATGCAATGAAGGCTCACTTCGAAAAAATCCGTCCTTATCTGCCACTGTTCACTAAGCCGACTGCCGATGGGATGCCTACACCATGGCTGCAGATAATCAAGGAAGGCATGAAGCTGCGCGGTGTTGATGCAGGTTACTGCCGCAAGCCGGTAATCTCTGAGCTCCCAGCTGATGTTATGATTACTTTGAAGACAGTGCTGAAGGAGTACGGATACATCGCTTAACACTTATTTTAGATAATACTAATAATACTCCTTATCCCAGTCATTATGAGACTGGGGATAAGGAGGTTAAGTACTGATAAGGGAGGGAACCATATAATGAGAACGAAATTGTTCGACGTTATTGTTGCAGGTGGAGGAACAGCAGGTGTTATTGCAGGAATCGCAGCTGCCCGAAATGGAGCAAAAACATTAATCGTCGATAAGCAAAGGTGCTTGGGCGGCCAGTTTACAGCTGGAATGCAGGGCGCTTGGGTCGGTTTCAGCGATAAAGAAAAATTGATCGTTAAGGGGATAACCTGGGAATTGAGAAATATTCTCAAAGGACGAAATGCAATAGTGGAAGATGACCCAAACACTGATGTTTGCTTCTTGTATGATACTGAAGTAGCGAAGGTTGTGTTGGATGAGATGGTGAGCAAGGAGCCTAACTTGTCAACATATCTTAACACATCGATTGTAGACGTAATAGCAGAAGGCGATACAGTTGTGGGGTTGGTTGTTCTATCTGAGATGGAAATGATAGAAATCCGTGCAAAAGTAGTGATTGACTGTACTGGTGATGCAGTTGTATCGGCAAAAGCACAGGCTCCTTTTGAGATAAGGGAAAAGAAAGATATTCAGCCAATGACTCTAATTGGTAAAATGGCCGGCGTTGATATGGAAAGAGTCAGAAAATACTATGAAGAAAACCCGCCTGTACATGATGCATCAGTACCTCCTGCCTGGCACGACTTTAAGACATTCCCCGGTTTCATGCATTTTGGCCTTCGAGATGAATTACAGAATGTTCAGCTTCCGCCTCATCTTGAATATCTGCGCGACTGGCTTGCTATATTTACATCAACACCAAATCCGGGAGAAGTTACGATTAACTGCTCTGGAGCAATAGAGGCCCACAGTATTGCCGGCTTTGAAGATAGAGCGGAGCAGGAGGTTTTTTCTCAAAAATGTTTATATGATGTGGCAGAAGCACTGAGGTTATATGTCCCTGGCTTCGAAAACGCATATTTAACTGCTATAGCCAGTTTATTGGGAATCAGGGAAAGCCGTCGCATAATCGGTGACTATAAGGTTACACTGGAAGATTTCTTGTCGGCAAGAGAATTTGAAGACAGTATTGGAAGAGGAGCTATGCCTGCGGGCACTCATACTCCTGATGGAATCACAATGGTAGTATATGATTTGGAACCTGGCAAGTCCATGACAATCCCATACAGATGTATGCTGCCCAAGGGTAAAGAGGGCCTGTTAGTGGCAGGGCGCTGTGTTTCATATGAAGCACCTGTAGCTAATTGTATCAGATGTATGCCTCAATGTATGGTTATGGGAGAAGCAGCAGGCACTGCGGCTGCAATTGCAGTCAAACAGGGTACTACGCCCCGTAATGTAAATATTGGATTGCTACAGGAGACTTTGCGTAAGCAGGAGGCAATACTCTAATTATTGTAGCTGGTAACTATATTTTGCGAAATCGGACTAACGAAAGGGAGGCTTTTGAATGTATAAAATAAAGAAATGGGCAGCTCTGCTTTTATCAATTTTGATGGTGGCATCCATAGCTGCATGTGCCGGTTCTACCGAGAATAACAACGTTGAAAGCAACAAAACTCCTTCGGAAAACAAAGATATTGATAAGCTTGTAATTTGGACAAACCTCACCGCAGATGCTCAGGCAAAGGTCCTGCAGAAACAATTTGATGAAGTGGCAAAGGAAATGGGCATAGAAATAGAAATGGTGACAGTAGCCTTCAATGATATGTATACCAAACTTGCAACAGCAGTACAGTCCGGCGATGTCCCTGACATAATGCATACCAACTTTGCCGGAGCGGCTTATTTGTATGCTCAGGACATGATTGTTGAAATGGACGATGTGGTTGATAAGATTGGTCGTGATGATTTTATATCCTCTTATCTACGTGTCCTTTCAGTTGATGGAGCAACATGGGGCGTGCCTGACTGGGCATTGCATACATCTGTGTGGTATCGCAAGGATCTGTTTGAGCAAAAGAACCTTGAAACCCCCAAAAATTGGGAAGAATTTAAAACTGTAGCAAATGCATTGAACATTGATGAAAATAATGATGGAAAAGTTGACATTTATGGCTTCCCGGTACCTATGCATGCAGTGCAGGTAGCTCCACAGACATATTATGAGTTCCTTTACTCCGCAGGTGTTAATACGTTTGATCCGAATACAGGCGAGTATGTCTTTGGAAAACAGAAAGAAAAAGCAGCAGAAGTTCTTGACTATATGATTGACCTCTATAAGGATGTATCACCTCCATCTGCGACAGAATGGTCGTGGAGTGAATATCGTAATGCTCTAGTTGAAGGTACTGTGGCAATGACCCTTGATATGGGTGCAGTAATCGGTATGGCACAAAGCAACAATCCTGATATGGTTGAAAAACTGGGATGCTTTGATTTGCCAGGTCAGAATGGAACAAAGCCTGCTTCCTTTGGCAGCGGTTACACCTTTGTGGCAAGTAGCCAGGGTTCAGAGGCTAAGATCAAGCTTACAAAGGAATTTGTAACAAAGCTTTATACGCCTGAACGGGCTGCAGAGCGCGCTCTATCCAGACCGATGTTTGCGTTTCCTTCCCTGTACTCTGCGCTTGATATTTACAAGAAGGATGAATCTGTTGCATTGTTCCAGAAGGAAATTACCACAATTTCTGATGCGTTTGAGAACAGCAACTGGTACTGGTATGGCATGGAGAACGGTTTGAACCAGATGTCTTCTCAGATCGAAGCCACCACGTTCTTTGGTGAAGCGATTCAGTCCGTAGCACTTGGTACACAAACGTCTGCAGAAGCTGTTGATTTTATCGATCAGAAGCTGCAGGAGCTGATTGAGATTATCGAAAAGTAAGCAATATATCGGGGAGGAATAACCATGCTTGAGAATAAAATAGATGATTCAGGGTACTTACGCAAGAGGAATTATCATAAAAAACGGCAGTTTCTGGGAATCATATTTATAGCACCCACAGTGTTATTTCTGGCAGTGTTTGTTCTGTACCCGGTACTCTACAACATCTGGCTGAGTTTTACTGATGCAAAGCTACTAAAAAGCACGACATCCTTTATTGGAATTGATAACTATATAAAGCTGTTTACCAACCCGGTGTTCCCTAAATACCTGTGGAACACCGTGGTCTGGACAGCAATTTCAGTTGTAGGACAGATGTTGCTTGGTTTTGGACTCGCACTGCTCATCAATCGTAAGGATATGCGCTTTGGAACAGCTTTCCGCAGCTTTCTCCTGATTCCCTATGTTGTTCCTGCAATAGCACTTGCTCTGGTAACCAAATGGGTGATGAACGGTGACTATGGAATAATCAGCACATTGCTACAAAACCTTGAAATGATCGGTCACAGACAGTCTCTCTTAGCCTTGCCGAGCTATGCAATGGCTGTGCTGATAATTATTAATATATGGAGATCATATCCGTTTCCCATGCTTATCTATTGGGCGGCACTCAAAGGTATTGATAGAGAGCTCTACGAGGCTGCGTATGTAGATGGAGCAGGACAGTTTCAGTCATTTATGCACATTACACTTCCTCACCTTAAGGAAACGACAATCGTGTTGGCGGTACTGCGTATCGTCTGGACAGCAACATATTTTGACTTGATATGGATGGTGACCGGCGGAGGGCCTGCCGGTTCAACGACGCACCTGCCGATTATGATTTATCAGGCATCGTTCGGGACCTTCCAGACAGGATACGCATCGAGTATCTCCGTTATCCTTGGCATATTGCTGTTTATCTGCGTTGCTTTTTACGTGAGAAAGTCTGTTGCTTCCGAAGACTGAGTAAGGAAAGGAGACTAAAAACATGTACAACCCGACAAAAAAAGCAGCAGGCAGGCTCCTTGGCAAATTTGGATTGTGGCTTCTTGCACTAATTGTATTCGTATTAGTTAGTTTTCCGCTTTTATGGATGGCATTGAGCTCACTAAAGCCATCTGTGGAATTGTTTAAGATGCCGCCAGCTTTTTTTCCAAAGGATATTGATTTTGTTTGGTATAGGAAGGCATTCAGTGACTCAATTGTAATGCGTTATTTTGCAAACAGTCTTATCGTAGCGGTTTCTACAATGGTTTTGGATATAGTGTTCGGAACTTTGGGTGCATATAGCCTGGCACGTTTTAATTTCAAGGGACGAAGGCTGATAATAGTAGGCGTACTTTCAGCCTACTGTATCCCTCCAATTATGCTTATGAACCCACTTTACCGCATTATTTCCGGAATGGGCCTGAATTCAAGCTACCTGGGTGTTATCATTGGTCACATGACTGTTACGTTCCCCTTTTGCATATGGCTCTTGATTCCATTCTTCAAGAGAATTCCCAAGGGGATAGAGGAGGCAGCAATGATAGATGGAGCATCAGTATTCACGACCTTCTGTCGTATTGTTCTACCTCTGTGCATACCTGGTGTGTTGAGTACAGGTATAATGGTGTTTATTCTCTCGTGGAATGAGTACCTCTTATCGAGCGTACTTGTTTCAAGCGATACGATGAAAACCCTAACCGTAGGACTGGCGAACTATATAAGCTCAACAGAAGTCGATTGGGGAAGTATTATGGCGCTGGGTACGGCGACAACGATTCCTATAATAATTCTGTTTACAGCTATTCAAAAGTACTTTGTTGAAGGTCTGACAGCTGGGGCTGTCAAAGGTTGATGGCAGCATTGTACGGTAATGATTCTGGTTATTTGCCGGCTATTTGCCGGCTTTTGCCGGAACATCCAGAAAAT
>LSQX01329757.1_pt1 | contig 16998 bp, 17 predicted proteins | sample 654561 | NCBI WGS metagenome assembly LSQX01 (sample SAMN04489861, study PRJNA283612) | anaerobic digester metagenome | isolation source: 4 biogas reactors fed with cattle manure at either 37C or 55C with and... | place: Denmark: Kongens Lyngby | collected 2014
AGAGGGTTAGGGTGAGGGCGAAACCAAACTTCCACACCTCGCCCGGTTTAGCAAGCCGACCCCCTCACCCCCGCCCTCTCCCTCAAGAGAGAGGGAGTAAATCGTTCCTCCGTCGTGGGGGAGAGGGTTTCGGGCACATGTCTCCTGTCGCGTGGAAGAGAGAAAGTAACTGGTATCGCGCAAACCTGATTGTTCAGAAGGATAAACCACCCCTGGATAAAGAAGTCTCTATAGACAGCGTTTATACGGCGCTGTAGTATTGCAGATAAGGGATTCCATCTATGTCATTGAAGAAGACTCTGCGCCGAGCGATCGTCGCAACATTAATCGTTATTTGTGTCACCGGAGGAATTATGACCACTGTATCTTGTGACCCCGCTTTCAGACCGCCGGCTGTGCCGCTCGTCACTTGCGATCCGTACTTCAGCATTTGGTCCACATCAGATAAATTGACAGATAGTTTCACCAAACACTGGACCGGAGTCAACCAAACTCTGGCCGGAATGCTGCGAATCGACGGCACTACTTATCGGTTTATGGCCCCTGGCTCAGAAGCGCAAGCGATGAAGCAGATCAGCTTGCGAGTGCTGCCGACACGCTCGATTTACGAGTTCAACGGCGGCGGAGTCAAGCTCGTGGTAACCTTTATGACCCCGCTGCTGCTTGATGATCTTGATATAATGTCGAGGCCGGTTAGTTATATAGAGTACGACGTAGCATCGGCTGACGGAAAAGAACACGACGTAACAATATATTTCGAAGCTACCGGCGAGCTTGTCGTCGATCGAGCAAATCAAAAGATCGAGTGGGGTCGGTACATTCGCGGAGGCGAGGAAAACTTGCAAATCCTGCGACTCGGAAGCTATGAGCAGGATATATTATCTCGCTCCGGCGATGACCTGCGCATTGATTGGGGGCATCTCTACGTCGTGTTTCCGAACTCGCCCGATAACCGAGGAATGCTGAACTCATCGAACGTCTCACGAGAGTTATTTGCAAAAGAAGGCGTCCTGTTGGACTCCGACGACCTGAACATGCCAAAGGCCGCCGGTGATGGTTGGAACGCGGCTGCATGCACTCTTGGATTAGGGAAAGTCGGCACGAAGAGCGTGAAGCGACTTATTACGCTCGCCTACGACGATGTATATTCCATCGAATATTTCAATCGTAAAATGCGGCCATATTGGCGCCGCGCGGGATGGGGTGCGCAGGATTTGATTTCGGCAGCCGTGCGGGATTATCCTGAGTTGAAGAAGCGCTGCGAGGCGTTCGATGAAGAACTTATGCGTGATGCGACAAAGTGCGGCGGTGATCGCTATGCTCAGATACTCGCGTTGGCATATCGCCACGCCATAGCAGCTTGTAAACTGGTCGCGGATGTCGACGGCACGCCGCTGTTCTTTTCTAAAGAGAACTTTTCTAACGGCTGTATAGCTACGGTCGATATTGCCTACCCCGCATCGCCAATATATATGCTGTTGTGCCCACAACTCCTAAAGGCGATGCTTGAGCCGGTTTTGCAGTATTCATCCTCTCCGATGTGGCCGCACGATTTCGCCCCGCACGACTTGGGAACATATCCGCTGGCAAACGGGCAGGTCTATGGTGGCGACGCAGCACAACTACAAAATCAGATGCCGGTTGAGGAATCCGGCAATATGCTGATAATGCTCGCAGTCTTGTCGCGGCTTGATGGCAACGCGGACTACGCCAAAAGATATTGGAACACAATTTCCGCATGGGCAAAGTATCTGAGGGATAAGGGACTTGACCCAGAGAATCAACTGTGCACCGACGACTTCGCCGGACACCTTGCGCACAATACGAATTTGTCTCTGAAGGCGATCGTGGCGTTGGCGTGTTATGCCGACATGGCTGGGATACTTGGAGACAAGCAGGTCGCGGCTGAGTATCGCAAGCTCGCCGAATCAATGGCGGCTAAGTGGAAAGAAATGGCCGCTGATGGGGATCACTATCGGCTGGCGTTCGATCAACCCGGCACCTGGAGCATGAAATATAACCTTGTGTGGGATAAGCTCCTCGACCTCAAGCTCTTCGATCCGGATATCGCTGCCGCAGAGCTTGCTTATTACGCGAAAGTGACCAATCCGTATGGCATCCCGCTTGATAATCGAAAACCCTACACAAAACCTGAATGGCAGATATTCGTAGGCACGCTATCCGATTCCAATGAGCGATTCGAGCAAATCATCGATCCGATCTACAAATATATGAATGAGACGCCCAGCAGGGTTCCATTCACGGACTGGTATTGGACCACTGATGCAAAACAAGTCAACGGCATGCAAGCCCGGCCGGTTGTGGGAGGGCTGTTTGCGAAGATGCTGGCCGATCCTGTTGTGTGGAAGAAGTGGAGCAAGAGGGGCGGGAAATAGAGCTTGGCACAAAATATCATACTAGCCAGCGCGTCTCCGCGCAGGCGAGAGCTTCTTTCACTGATTATTGATGATTTTCGCGTTCTTGTAAGTGAGTTCGATGAATCGAGCCTGCCTGCGGATCTCGCACCAGAGGATCACGTGGTGCGGGCCGCTTGCTCGAAAGCCCGGCAGATTTCCTGGCAAAATCGTGATTCGCTTGTGATAGGCGCGGATACAATTGTAGTGGTTGATGACGAGATTCTGGGTAAACCCGTGGATGAAACCGATGCCGCTCGGATGCTTCGATTGCTCAGCGGGCGTTCTCACGAAGTATATTCGGGGATATGTATTATATCGGAGGAAATGGAGCGCCAAGCGGCTGAGCGCACTGAAGTCGTCTTTCGGGATCTCTCAGATGAAATGATATTAAGATATATCGCGACCGGTGAGCCGAAAGACAAGGCCGGGGCCTATGGAATTCAGGGCAAAGGAGCCGTTTTGGTGAAATGTATATCGGGGTGCTACTCCAATGTGGTCGGGCTGCCGCTATACAAGCTGAGTGTGTTGCTAAAAGATTCAGGAATCGAGCCATTATGTTGAAAAAACGCGATTGGTGTTTGTGTACCGTCGTTGCCCTTTTACTCGCGGCGGCAAGTGCAGCATCTGCCCAGGTAAAAGTTCGCACGATTGATTATGAGGGCTGGAGCGATTGTTATGAGCTGACAAATCCGCTGGCTCGGCTTGTAATCGTGCCGCAAATCGGCGGACGGATAATGGAGTATTCGATCGGCGGGAAGAACGTTATGTGGCTCAATGAAGGGGAGCTTGGCAAAACCAGCGGAGATGATATAGGCAAAAAATGGCGCAACTACGGCGGCTACAAAGCCTGGAACGCGCCAGAATCGAAATGGCAGGAGCCATATATTGATTACTTCTATGATTCGATGCCGGCCAAGGTCGAGGTTCTGACGAACGGCAGTGGGGTCAGGGTTACGACGTCTCCCCTCCTCCATCGCGGTTTGCAATTTGTGAGGGATATAATATTGTCCGATAGCACCTCGCGTGTTCGTCTTGTTGAACGAATGAAAAACGTTTCCGATGTTGAAATTGAATGGAGTATCTGGGACGTTACGCAGGTTAAGGTGCCGTGCTGGATTGTATTTCCAGTAAACCCCGACAGCGTTTTCGGGCGTGGATGGCACGTACTGCACCCGAAAGGTGGAGAGATCAAGCAAGTGCGGGTATTTAACGACATCGGCATTATGCGCTATGACAACCGTGTCGAGAACTGGGAGACCGATGCGAGAGGCGGTTGGATGGCATATCTCAACAATGATCTAGCCTACACCAAACGCTGGGCTGTGCGATTGGTCGATGTGACCTACCCCGATGGAGGCTGCGATTCGGCGTTTTATTCGTGCAAGACTGATTATGCGGGCGGTTATTCGGAGATGGAGGTGTTAGGGCCGCTTGTTAAACTAAAACCAGGAGAAGAAACAGAGTTGGTCGAAGATTGGTTTTTGTCGGAACTGGAAGAAAGCGCGGATGATGTGCCTGCTGTGATGGCGCGAATGAGGTCGCTCCAGGATCGGGGCATGCTGCCGAGAGGGGTGCAATTCAAGTGAATTTCGTGTCTAGTTTGCGCTTAGTTGTGGCCGGGTTATTGGCTTTAGCTGTTTTGGGATGCGGCAGGCCCGCGTCTGATTCGACTAAAATGATCGTGGTTGCAAGCATTGCTCCTTTAGTGGACTTCGCGCGGCAGGTCGGCGGAGATAACGTGGAAGTTACGCTTCTAGTGCCTCCGGGTTCGAACCCGCATACCTACCAAATCCAGCCCAACCAGATGAGTGCGCTCAGCAAGGCTTCTGTGTTGGTGCTTAACGGCATCGGATTGGAGTTTTGGGCGGATAAAGTAATTGATGCTGCGCATAATCCAAAGCTCATTGTGGTGCAAACCGCTGATGGTCTGCGTGTTGTCGACGAAGACGACGGGGACGAACATGGTCTACGTGTTGTTGACGAAGACGACGAGGACGAACATGGCAATCCGCATGTCTGGTTAGACCCTGTCGATGCGATTCATCAGGTGGAAGCTATCAGAGACGCGTTTATAAAAGCCGATCCTACCCACGCCGCAGACTATCGCAAAAACGCCAGGACTTTTATCGAACAACTACGGGGACTCGATTCCGAAATACGCGAGAAAGTCGCAGGATTCAAATATAAGAGCTTTGTGACGTTCCACCCAACCTGGACATATTTTGCGAAGCGGTATGGATTGATCCAAGCCGCAGAGATCGAACCAAGCCCAGGCAAAGAACCGACCCCCCGCGACATCGCCGAAGCAATAAAAATCGCTCGCATGGTGGGTGCAAAGGCGATATTTACTGAACCTCAAATGTCGCCGAAGGCGGCTCAAGTGGTAGCCGAAGAGGTTGGCGCAAAAGTGCTGACTTTAGATCCGTTTGGGAGTCCGCCCGGTTATGATTATATCGCCATGATGCGTGAGAACCTGAGAAAGATGGCCGAGGCTTTGAAGTGATCGACAGCGCGGAAACCCTTATAGAGATTAAGGATGTCACCATCCTGCGCCACGGATTGACGGTGTTAGATTCTGTATCGTTGACGGTGAGCAGGGGTGAATTCACGGCTATCGTTGGCCCGAACGGCTCGGGGAAAAGCACGCTCGTTCGCGCTATGCTGGGTTTGATTAAGCCTGATCGCGGTAAGATTCGTGTCTTTGGAGTTCCGGTAGACCAACTTCACGAGCAAAGGTCCAAAATCGGATATGTGCCGCAGATATTCGACATTGACATCAATTTTCCTGTAAGCGTATTTGAAATTGTCTTGATGGGACGATATGGCAGGATTGGGGTTGGTCGCAGGACCAGGCAGGATGATCGTGACGCTGCGATGGCGGCGCTGGAGAAAGTAGGTATCGGCGACTTGAAAGATCGTTCCCTTGCACGTCTATCAGGCGGCCAGCGGCAAAGGGTGTTTATCGCGAGAGCTTTGGCCAATCGGCCGGAGCTGCTTGTGCTCGACGAGCCGACGACCGGAGTAGACGTCACCGCGACGGGAAATCTATACTCTTTGCTGCGCACACTCAAAAAAGAAGGTGTTACGATCGTTTTGGTTTCTCACGACATAGGGGTAGTGGCGTCCTATATCGACACTATCGCTTGCCTGAACGTGTCACTGGTAGCTCATTGTAAACCGGATGAGGAAGTCTGTTCGAACGCTTTGTGCGAAATGTATGGCTCGCATGCGGCATTCTTTCACCATTCGGATACCCCTCATATCGTTGTGGAGGATCACCCGGATGCTTGAGAGCTTTGCCTTTGCTTATATGCAAAGAGCCACGGTCGCCGGAGTGCTGGTGGGAGCTTTGTGCGCCATAATCGGCGTTTATGTAGTCCTCAAGGGCCTGGCTTTCATAGGCGCGGGCATTGCGCACGCGTCGTTTGGAGGGGTGGCGATTGGAGTGTGGCTGGGAATCAACCCCATTTGGAGCGCGATTGTGTTCTGCATACTCACGGCGTGGGGGATCGGGATAACCTCGCGCTCTAGTCACGTAAAAGAGGACACCGCAGTCGGGGTGTTTTTTGCTTCGACGATGGCTTTAGGGATTCTGTTGATAGGACTGAAACAGGGCTATCAGGTGGATTTGTTCAGCTATTTGTTCGGCAGTATCCTTGCGGTGACTATTCAGGATGTATGGACGACCGTTGTGATTACCGCCGTGGTGCTGGCTACCGTGCTGATCCTCTACAAAGATCTGATGTTCATAACATTTGATTCTGAAATGGCGGAAGTTACGGGCGTGCCGGCTGGGCGATTATATTTTTTGTTAATAACAATGATGGCGTTGACGGTCGTAATGTCGATCAAAGTCGTCGGAATCGTGCTCGTGAGCGCGTTGATTGTCACCCCAGCCGCGGCGGCATATCAACTCACTGAAAAGTTCCGCAATATGATGATAATAGCTGTCGCGTTCGGAATCGGCTCCTGCGTGGTTGGGCTGATATTATCGGATATTTTAGGCATAGCATCCGGCGCGACTATCGTACTTCTGTCGACAGCGATATTCTTCCTATGTGCCGCCATATCTCCCAGGCGCAGGCGCACAAAAGAGTTGTAGCAGCCTACCTTTCGACGAACCCACCGATCAGCGCAGCTCGAAACGCCTTCACTACAATGGGATCGAACTGTGTCCCGGCGCAGGCTTCCAACTCAGAAAGCGCTGAATCCTGATCCATAGCATCTCGCCAGGGCACATCGGATGTGAGGATGTCGAACGCCTCAGCGACGCTGATAATTCTCGCGCCAAGCGGTATATCCTCGGCACTAAGCCCATCGGGATAGCCTCTTCCGTCATAACGCTCGTGGTGGTGTTTGATCAGAGGTGCAGCGCCTTGCAAACCGTCGACTTTTTCGAGAATACGTATGGCAATAGTCGAGTGTCGCTTCATGACTGCAAATTCGTCGTCGGTCAATTTGCCGAGTTTGTTGAGGATTCTTCGGGAGATCGCCACTTTGCCGATGTCATGCAAACTGGCTGCATACTTCAAATCAATCTGGTCGTGCGATGAGAGATTCAAAGCTTTTCCGACAGCCACGCAATAGCGCGTCACTCGGCGGCTGTGGCCTTCGGCTGTCTTATCACGCTGGCCGGCTGCTGCAACAAGCGCCTCAACCGTCTGTTCAAACATAGTGTGTAGACCGCTGCGGTCAGTTCGCTCTACGTCCATGTAACCCTCCCGGCTCTATCCCGGCAAGCTCCGGGCACGGCCGATAATGTCTCCCAATTCATTGGGGTGAACCGTGCGCATATCCAGGAGGTATGTGTCTTTCGTGATCCTTCCGAAGATCGAGGGGTCCCACTCCCGGAAACGCCTACCCAAATCTTCGGCAGATAGTATCTGACTCTTCAGAGCAACAGCGCGGCTTTCGATATTCTGTCCGGGTAAAGATCCCCCACCAGTCTCTGAGGTAGTTTGAACCACCATCGCACTCAGGCCCTCTACTCGCAGAGCGTTGATTCTGCGGGCCAGTTTCGCAGCCTGTGCTGCAACATCATCGAGCGGGCGGGCGATAGCGGCAAGAACGGGTATATCGTTCACAGGATCGCCCTCACGATATACATGCAGCGTCGCTTCCAATGCAGCCAAAGTGAGCTTATCCACTCGCAGCGCCCGAGCCAGAGGATTGGACATGCATTGCTGAATATAATCCGCTTTTCCAACTAGTATCCCGGCTTGAGAGGCGCCTAATAGCTTGTCGCCGCTAAACGTAACTATGTCTGCGCCGGATTGGACACTCTCTTGTACCGTAGGCTCATGATCCAGGCCATATTGTTCCAGATTGATCAGAGCGCCACTGCCCAGATCGTCAACAATCGGCACGGAAAGTTCGCGTGACAGTTTGACCAGTTCATCAAGTGCGGCCTCTTCCGAAAAGCCTGTAATCTTGAAGTTGCTGGGATGACACCGCAGAATCAAACCAGGCTCGGCGCATTTTGCCGCACACTCGTAGTCGCTTATGCGTGTGCGATTTGTCGTGCCGACCTCGACCAGTCTGGCTCCTGCTCGCGCGATAATATCGGGCAGCCTGAATGATCCGCCGATTTCGACTAACTGGCCGCGGGATATGATAACATCGCTATTTTGTGCGAGTGTGTTGATAGCCAGCAAAACGGCGGCGGCGTTGTTGTTGACGACCATAGCGCTCTCGGCTCCGGTGATGTCCGTGAGAAGCTGGACTATATGTTCCTGCCGGGAACCTCGTTTACCGGACGGTTTGTCAATTTCGAGAGTGGAGTGGCCGCTTGCGACTGCCTCGACGGCTTTTCTCGCGGCCTTGGACAGCGCTGCTCGTCCCAGGCCGGTGTGAATAATAATTCCCGTTCCGTTAATCGCTTTCGTATGCGATAACTTGGAGCTTTCGGCGAGTATGCGTGACGCCGCCTCAAATATGCTATCAGCACCCCACGCCGACTTCCCTTGCGCTATCGCCCGGCGAGCGCTATCAAGGGTTTTGCGCAAGCTATCGACTATTGACTTACGCGAGTATGCCGCAAGAAGATCGCTCATACGTTCATCTCGTATAAGCTCATCAATCGCCGGCAGTTTTCTATATTCGCTGGATGATGCGTCCACGGTAGGATTATAGGCTTATCTTACCGCAAAGACAAGTAAGCGACTGGGGAGTTGAGGTATCAATGTTATTTATATGCTTGATTTTGATTGACGTTTGGGGTTCGAAGGTAGTATAATTATGCTTTGATAGCGCCTGCAGAGGGACGAGTTTCGGCCCTCTGGTTTTGGGTGTACCTACCACACACGGCAGGGCTGCTCACTAAAATTGAGGTGATAACGAAAGCCTATGATCTATCCATCTGCAGATAAACTTGAGAGTTGGGGAAGCAAATATTCACTGGTTGTGTTGGCAGCCAAGAGGGCCAAGCAAATCAAAAGCGGGGCCCCGCCATTGATTCCTACCAGTTCAAAGAATCCTCTTACCATTGCGCTCGAAGAAATAGCTGCCGGGGTGATTCTGTGCCAGGTAGCAGATCACGATATCCTGCCTAAGACCAGCCAGGAAACCGAAGTCGCTCAGCTTTTGGCGATCCCTACGGTTCCTGCAGATGAGGACGAAGTCGAAATCAGGGAAGATGAGCAGGAAAGCGTTGTCCAAGACGACGATCTGCTGGAACTGCCAGAAGATAAGGATGAGGTTGAAACTGAAGATTATACAGAAGAAGCTTCAGAAGTCGCGGAACCAGCCCCTGAAGTGGAGACTGTAGAGATAGAGGCAGAACCGGCAAAACCGAAACGGACTCGGAAGAAAAAGGAACAGCCTGAAGCTGCCGAGGCCGCCGAAGAGACCGAGGCAGCGCTGGCCGAAGAATAGTCCTACGGGGAGCTTAAATCTGTTCGTCATATGCGTACATCGAGATATTTTCTGCAATGTCGATGATAAATCTGAGCACTGCTAATTAAACGAATTTCCGACGTGGGGTTTCGCCCCTCGTCGGTTCATTATAAAGATGGTCAATAAACGAGATTATTACGAAACGCTTGGCGTAAGCAAAGGCGCAAGTCCCAGCGAGATTAAGGCGGCGTATCGTCGCCTCGCGCGCAAGCATCACCCTGATGTAAACCCCAATGATAAGACCTCCGAAGCCCGTTTCAAGGAGATCAACGAAGCCTATCAGGTGCTCTCTGATGAGCAACGCAGGCAGACGTACGATCAATACGGCCACGAGGGGTTAGATCCTACATTCGCCGCGAATCAGGGATTCGGTGATTTCGGCGGTATTGGGGATATTTTTGATATCTTCTTCGGGGGAGGCTTCTCCGGCGGAGGTCGTGGACGATCTAGAGCGGAACGTGGGCAGGATTTGCTCTATGACGTGATAATGACCCTTGAGCAAGCTTATTCCGGCATGGAGACCACCATTGACCTGTCCAGGCTTGAAAGCTGCGATGTATGTTCGGGCACTGGGGCTGCGCCGGGGAGTCAACCGAAAAGATGTTCTGTGTGCAACGGCTCAGGAGAGGTGCGCCAACAGCAGAATACGATCTTCGGCACACAGATCAGAGTTATACCCTGCCCCAGGTGTCACGGCGAAGGCTTTACACAAGACTCGCCTTGTGAACAATGCAACGGGCAGTGCCGATCGATGAAAACTTCGAAGAAAACCATCCGTATACCTCCTGGGATGGATACTGGGATGCGTATACGGCTCGCGGGCGAAGGTGGAGCAGGTTTCAAAGGCGGGCCTGCAGGGGATCTTTACATAGCGATCAACGTCCTTGAGCACGATACATTTGAACGCAAAGGTGATGACCTCTGGTGTGAGACCCCTATCACATTTTCTTTGGCCGCTCTAGGTGGAACAATGGAAGTTCGGACTATAGATGGTGTTGAAAAGCTCGACATCGCAGCGGGGACTCAGTCCGGAGAAATCTACACTCTTCCTGGAAAAGGTATGCCCAACCCCAATCGAAAAGGGACCGGCGATCTTAATGTGGTTATCAAAGTAGTTACCCCCACGCGACTAAACGACGAACAGAAGGAACTGCTCAAGCAATTTGCGGACTCCCGAGGGGAAGAGATCGTCCAGGGTCACGAGAAAGGCCTCTTTGAGCGAGTGAAAGACGTATTCAGTTCGAGATGAGATGGGTCGAGCTGTCAATTCAAGCAACATCCGCCTCAGTCGATGCGGTGACGAATATACTTGTCGAAGCCGGCTGTGGCGGCTCTGTCATAGACCCGGCCGCCAACACTGCGCTCAACAGCTCTGCAAAAGTCACCGGGTATTTGCCTGTAGATGATCGACTGGAAGATCGACTGACTACAGTGCGAAACAGAATCCGACTGTTGCCCTCGTTCGGTTTAGAGTTGGCATCCGACGATGTAACGATTACGTGGCTGGACGATCAGCAGTGGGAGACGGCTTGGAAAAAACACTTCAAGCCGGTGCGTGTGGGCAAAATTATCATAAAACCCACCTGGGAAAAACTCGATTCTGCTCCTGATGATATCGTAGTCGAGATTGACCCTGGGATGGCATTTGGCACGGGCTACCATCCCACTACTCAATTATGCCTGCTCGCGCTTCAGGATTTGGTTAAGGCTGGCGATGTCGTCTGCGACGTCGGCACCGGATCGGCGGTGCTTGCGATTGCCGCTGCGCTGTTGGGGGCAAAGCGTGTTGTCGGGCTTGATAATGATACGGTGGCTGTCGAGGTTGCCCAAGCTAATGTAGCGCATGCCGGACTTGCAGACTCCGTGGAGATCATACGTGCCGAATCGCCGTGCGCATTTGCCAGCAAAGCTGATCTGGTTGTTGCCAATATTATAGCAAAAGTGCTGATTGATCTAGCCACCGAACTTGCAGATGTTATGAAGCCGAACGGACTACTGGTCGCCTGCGGGATTGTCACGGAGCGCTGCTCGGATGTATGCGATGCGTTCAAATCTGCTGGGATTAGTGTTGTTGACAAGCGATTTGATGGAGACTGGGTGGCTTTGATCGGCAAACGAGAGGCATAAGATGTCAGATCATCGCAGATTTTTTGTCGATCCACATCTGCTGACAACCAAGCAAATCAGCATCGAAGGCGCCGTTGCCAGACAGGTGAACAGGGTTTTGCGCCTCAAAACCGACGATCACATTACCCTGCTGGACGGCCTGGGTAATTCATACGACGCCCGGATCATTCTCTCTACTCCTCAGCTACTCAACGCTCAAATTGTTGATAAACGGATAGGCGATGGCGAACCTGTTTTGGAATTGGTTCTTGCATCGTGCGTCCCAAAAAGCGATCGTATCGAGCTGATCGTTCAGAAGTGCACAGAACTGGGAATATCTGAAATGATGCTGATACGTTCTGAACGGACGGTGGTTCGGCTCGACGAATCGGGCGGGCTGAAAAAAGCGGAAAGGTTAGGCAAAATTGCTGCTGAAGCTGCGGAGCAATGCGGAAGATCGATGATTCCGCGCTTGCGTGGAGTGATTGATTTTGATGATCTGACCAGGCGTGTAGCTGATTTCGATCTGGCGATAATAGCGTGGGAGGAAGAGGACAAGTCATCTTCGCTGCGTGACGTTTTGCGCACCAATGTTGGTGCAAAATCAGTATTGCTGATCGTCGGCCCTGAAGGCGGATTGACAAGCAGCGAGGTCGAATTGGCGAAATCAGCGGGGGCTGTATCGGTTTCATTTGGTTCTCGAGTATTGAGGACGGACACCGCGGCGATTGCAGGTTGCGCTGCAATAATGTATGAACTTGAAGGTCAACTCTGATCGCCTGTGGAAGTGTACTTTGGATTGGATACGATTGGCTGAGGATATTAGATGGCAAAGCCGAAAACTGTGCTGGGGTTAAAGCAACTTCGAGTAACCGACAATCTTGATCAGTTGCTTGATGTGTTGCCAACGAAGATCAGGCAGAGCATTGAAGAGCAAGAAGATGTCGATGATCTGCTTGAGATCGTTATGGATCTCGGCCGTGAGCCAGAGGTAAGATTCCCACTTCGCGTCATTCAATTATCCGATCAGCCGACTAGAGCGGAAGATATAAACCATGTGGTCGAGCGGGTTGGCGAGTTCGGAAAAGATAATCGAGCCGGCATCGAACGCACCCTCCATCGTATTTCTGCGATTCGTAACAGGCAGGGCAGGATCATCGGCCTCACTTGTCGCATCGGTCGTGCTGTCTATGGCACGATCGATATTATTCGCGACGTGGTCGAGAGCGGCCAAAGTATCCTGATGCTCGGTCGTCCAGGGGTCGGCAAGACCACAAAATTGCGCGAAGTTGCCAGGATCCTTTCTGATGAATTCAAAAAACGCGTCATTATCGTCGACACATCCAACGAAATCGCTGGTGATGGCGATATCCCCCACCCCGCGATCGGCCACGCGCGTAGGATGCAAGTGGTGACCCCCGATCAACAGCACTCGGTGATGATCGAGGCTGTCGAAAACCACATGCCCGAGGTCATAGTCATCGATGAGATCGGGACTGAGGCCGAAGCGTTCGCTGCCAGGACAATTGCTGAACGTGGAGTGATGTTGGTAGCAACAGCTCACGGCAATTCCCTTGAGAACCTGATGGTCAACCCCACCTTGGCCGATCTTGTGGGTGGAATACAGGCAGTGACCCTGTCGGACGACGAAGCGCGCCGCAGAGGGACGCAAAAGACGGTTCTGGAGCGCAAAGCGCCGCCGACATTCGATGTTTTGATTGAAATAATAGAGATGGACAAACTGGCGATTCATCACGACGTGGCCAGCATAGTCGATAAAATGCTCCGTGGGGTCCCGCCCCGGCCCGAAATACGAGTACGCAACATCCAAGGCGAAGTCGAGGTCGTTCAATCTACCGGGCTTGCCGCGCATCCTGAGTCTGCAAGTATTGACCATCGCCATGAATCAGCGGACGCTGCTCCGATGCCGTCGATTGTAAAGATTTTTCCATATGGAGTCAGCCGGAGCCGTCTCGAGCGCGCGCTTCGTGAACTGCGAGCGCCCGGCTATATAAGCAAAGACCTTGGAGAGGCCAATGCCGTAATCGCGCTTAAGGTTCACGAGCGAAAGAACCTGGCGGTGCTGCAGGACGCTAAAAGTCGTGGATTGCCCGTATATGTCATAAAGAGCAACACCTATGCTCAAATTGCTGGTGTGGTGCGGGATGTATTCAACCTCGGAGAATCCAATGAGGAAGCGGCGGCTATATCAGACGCGGAAGCTGCGATTGAGCGGGTGTTGGAAACAGGCGAAGCACAAGAACTTCCGGCGCAGAGCAGCTATCTCAGAAGGCTGCAGCACCTTGTCGCCGAGAAATATGAATTGACCTCCCAAAGCATAGGCACTGAACCGTATCGCAGAGTGAGAATCTTCAAGCCATGACCGCCGGAAGCGGATTTTTTGTGACCATTGAGGGAATCGAAGGAGCAGGCAAAAGCAGTCTGTCTGAAGCTTTATTTGAACGCTTGAGCTTGTATGGCCGAGAGATAGTTGTGACACGTGAGCCAGGGGGAACAAAGCTGGGCGACAGCATAAGGCGAGTGCTGCTGGAATCCGAAAAACTGTCGGATCGGGCAGAGTTGTTGTTGTTTGAAGCAGCCAGAGCGCAGCATATTGACGATGTAATACTGCCCGCCCTGGGGCGCGGAGCAGTCGTGATATGCGATAGATATACTGACTCCTCAATCGCCTACCAAAGCGGCGCACGCGGAATAGATGCAGAGTTGGTCGAAGAGTTGAATCGGTTCGCAACCAATGGATTGTCGCCGAACCTTACCATATTATTGGATCTGCCGGCTGAAGTCGGGCTTGCACGGCAGACGAAAGTTGATAGAATCTCATCAGAAGGGATTGCATTTCACGAATCAGTGCGCCGAGGATATCTGAATCAGGCGAGTGCGGAACCGCAGAGATTTGTGATAGTGGATGCCACTCGCAGTTTTGATGAAGTGACCCGAGAAGTAACTGGTATTATAGCCGCGAAAGCAGAGGTACGACTATGAAGCTCGTAATTGCGATCGTTCACGAAAGAGATAAGCATAAGGTTAGCGATGCCTTGCTGCAGGCAGGGCACAAGTTCACGATTGTCGCTAGCACGGGAGGGTTTCTCAGAGACGGTAACGTAACATTTTTGGCGGGGGCTGACGACGACGATGTTGATAGCGTGATATCAATAGTTCGCAAATGGTGCTCATCGAGAGAGCAGTATGTCTCCCAGCCGATACCCGATGCCATAGCGCCTGCCGGGGCCGCATTGAATCCCGTGAAGGTCGCAGTCGGGGGAGCGATTATATTTGTAGTGGATGTAGAGAAATACGAACGTGTCTAGTCGAAGTGGCTTTGATCGAATAATCGGCCAGCAACTTGCCAAACGTGTGCTTATTGGGGCGGTTCGTGAGGGCCGAGTTGGGCATGCGTATCTGTTTTTGGGCCTGCAGGGCACAGGTAAACTGACGACTGCTCTTGAGTTCGCAAAGGCTCTTAATTGCGAATCGCCTATTGCAGGCCAGGCGTGTGGGATATGTGCGATCTGTCGGGCTATCGAGCACGGCAACTTCCCGGACATACGCGTATGGTCCCCAAAAGGCCAGAACACCACCATCGATAGCATGCGAGAGATGCGTGAGTTGTCTACGTTTCGGCCGTCCCGCGGTAAATGGGCTGTGAATATAATCGAACAGGGTGACACTCTCAATGAAGAAGCAGCAAACTGCATTCTGAAATTGCTGGAGGAACCGCCGGACTACCTCATCAATATTCTGCTTTTCAGGAACTCCGCAAATGTGCTGCCGACGATACGTTCTCGGTGCCAGTTGGTACGTTTCGAGCAGGCCAACAGCAATGAGCTTGCGGAGCGACTGATCGAAGATCATGGAGCCAGCGTTGAAGAGGCCGCGCTGTTTTCGCACTACTCTCAGGGTCGCCCCGGCGAAGCTATCACGCTGCTGCGAGACAGCGAATTCTTGTGTGTTCGTGAGACAATAGCTGATATTGCCGATGCGACTTCCGGGGGTAACGTGTGGGCTGCACTGCGATTGGCGGAGAAGCTTCGAGGAGGGGCCTCGGAGACGCCTGATGCCGAAGGGGACGCCGAGGAGTCATCACCGACGCAACCGTCAAGCGTTCGCCGCGGCGCCAGGGAGACGACTCTTTGGTCGCTCGATATCCTTTTGATTTGGTATCGCGATTTGCTGGCGATAAGCCTGCTCGGCGAAGAAGCAGAAATAATCAATAACGATAAACGCGAGGCGTTGCTTCGGCAAGCGAAACGGCATACTCACGCTGGACATCTACTAAAGGGAATTGACGCGATATTGCGCGCATCAAGGCGTATAAAAGGCAATGCTAACCCACAAATAGCAACCGAATTGCTGATGATGACTTTGGCGTAAAACGGATACTGTCACGGGTCATATAAACAACAAGTCAGGTGACGACACAACGCCACCTGACTGAATAACTAATTCTATACTGTATAAGTTAAACTCTAATGAGCTACAAGTCGCAGGGTTCGCATTTTTCGCAGAGCTAAGATGGTCCCAATCCCCAAAACCGCAAGAAGAATCGGCGTAGCTTCCGGCAAAATCTGCGTGTCAACAACAATTGAATCGATTATTGATCCGTTATTACCTGTAGATATATCGATGCCTGCCAATGTATGGCCTGGGTCTATTCTCCAAAGAGCTTGATAGACCATCCATCCGGTTTCCGTGCCACCGTAGTTGCCGGTCGATTCTACGAAATCTAAATAAAACCAACCCGTTTCACGCGGCTTGGGATCGGGTTCATACACGCCATTACCATCGACCGTGCGAACATTTATCATCGGCACTTCCGCCATGCCGACGTGATATTTAACCTGAATCCAGATATCCATACCGTTGCTGCCTGCATTCAGATCATTCAGTGTCAGGCTGATGGTTCCACCAGGGCCCATGTCCCAAAAATTGGTAGCAGAACCAAAGGCTGCTTCTGTCCATTCGCCGCCCTCAATGAGACCGGCCCCGCCATCCGCAACATTTACTACGGCCGATCCTGTAACATTACCGATCACATTGTCGGCCCCATAGGTGTTTTGCCCTTCCACCATGCCCCAGTTATTCCAAAAATAGGTTGCGGTAGCGGGCAATCCACGGTTCCAATATGGATAAAATACCCCGTCCTCATCAGGGTTGGGATCATATATTGGGTCGGCTGCTACCAAGGTTGCTGATATTGCAAACAAAGACAGTATCAGCGCCAAAGTAAGCGAGATCACACCATATTTCATAATAAAGCACCTCCGCACTCAGAGAAGATAAAGATCGCCGTGGCCGACAGTTCTTCCGTCCGACCCGGTCCTCCCTCCGGCAGTACTAAGCTATTCTCAAGCCCACTACCCATACGCATGCAACCGCAGTAACATCGTGCCGCGCCGGGTCACTACTACTTTTTATGCCGGTTCGCCAAAACTAAGCTTCAATTTTAACTAATAGCATTATGCATTGTTTCTTTCTATACGTCAACCCGGTAAAATTACCAGTCCGGCGAATAATTTCGCCGGACTGGCAGTATACCTACGGCAGATCACCCTTTTTATAC
>LSQX01001893.1_pt3 | contig 16997 bp, 11 predicted proteins | sample 654561 | NCBI WGS metagenome assembly LSQX01 (sample SAMN04489861, study PRJNA283612) | anaerobic digester metagenome | isolation source: 4 biogas reactors fed with cattle manure at either 37C or 55C with and... | place: Denmark: Kongens Lyngby | collected 2014
GATGAAGTGTGCCGTTTAAGTGTTGAGTTTAAGAGTGGGATTAAGTGGGTGCTTCGCACTAACACCTTGTCTCCACACTTTGTCTCTCCCCGTCTTGGCGGTTCAAATCAACCGCCGGGCGTGTCGAGGACGAGGAAGAGGACGTGGACGAGGAAGAGCGGAGCCCCAATCACAAATCACAAATCACAAATCACAAATCACAAATCTAAAATCATGCGCCCCCCTATCACCAAACGATCACAGGCCTGTTGCAACTTGTGCTTGCCCCTGCCATGCGGTTTTGGCACACTTTAAACAACCCATGAAAATGCCGATGCGCAGCTCGCTGGTATGCAAGAGCCTCGTGAAGAGCCGCGTTCCGCTCAGGATCGCGGTGGCGGCGGCGGGTGTCTTCCTGCTGGGCTGGACGCTGGGGTGGCTGGTTCATGCCGGATTCAGCGCCTTCACGTGGCGCAAGTTCATGATGTTCGACTACGGCGTCTACACGAACATGATCTGGAACTGCGGCCACGGGCGCCCCTTCGCGTGCATGGTGGACCGCACCTATCTGGCCACGCACCTCTCGTTCACCCTGGCGCTGCTGGGGCCCCTGTTCCGGCTGTGGGATCATCCGTTCCTCACCTGGATCCTGCAATGGAGCTTTCTCGTCGGCGGCGTGGCGATCCTCATGCGGACGGCCTGCCGGCTGCGGATCCCCGCGGCGCTAACGCTGGCGATCGCCGCCTTCTACACCGGCTACCATTTCACCCAGCAGGCGCTGCTCAGCGAGTTTCACGGGGTCAGCATGCTGCTGCTGCTGGTGCCCTGGCTCTACCACGACCTTGTCTTCAACCGCCGCATGGTCTGGCTGCCCTGGCTGCTGATCCTGGGCTTGCGCGAGGATGCCGCCCTCGTCATTCTCCCGATGCTGCTCTATTTCGCGGTCCGTGACCGCTGGCGCGCCGGCTATGTCTATGCGGCGCTCTCCATCGTCTACATGGTTCTGGCTATGGCCTGGCTTTATCCGCTCCTGACCGGCCTGAGCCTGGCGGGACGCCGCCATGCCGATCTGGGCAATCATCCGATAGCGCGCTTCTTCAGCACGGCCACGCTGCCTGCGCGGCTGAAGGCGCTCTTCTGGGTGGTGCTGCCGGCTCTGCCGTTCCTTGGGCGCAGGCGCTGGGTGCCGATCGTGGTCTTTCCCTCGGCGGCCCTGATCCAGGCCCTGGGTGGCGGCAGTGCGTGGCAATATTCGCTCTCGCTGCACTATGCGGCACCCGCCATGGCCTGTCTCACGGTGGCCATGCTCGAATCCGTCGTGCGGGGTCGCGGGGCCCGGACGCCGGAATCATGTGCCGCCTCGCGGCGACCGCTGGTGACCGCCGCTCTGCTGCTGCTGGCCACCCTTGTCTCCTATCGCCTGCATGGATTCCTGCCGAAGGGACTGGCCCGCAGGTGCTGCTACCAGTCAATACATCGCGCCGACCTGCGCACCTTGCAGGCCGCGCGCCGCATACCACGCGAAGGCCTGCTGCTGTGTGTCGACCAGTTTGCCGGCTTCTGCGCCAACCGGGAAAAGGTGATCGACTGGCACCACTATGATCCCGGGCGCCACCAGCCAGATCTGGTATTCACGGAACTCAAGCATCTGGACAATCAGCGCCTGGGCTTCCGTGACTGGCTGGAATCGGGAACCTTCGGCCTGATATTCTTCGACGGAGAGAACATCATCCTGAAGCGCGGCGCCGATGCGGCGCCCAACCATGTCATCCTGTATGCGGGACGGCGTAACGCCTCCGGCGTGCCCTTCGCCCGTTCGGGCTGCCTGCTGGCCGACATCCCGCTGACGACGCTGCACTGGCCGGGCGGCGATGACAGCGTAGGCCAGTTGATTACGGCTGCGAGACCCATGGAACTTGAGGCCGGCGACTACGATGCCGTGTTTATCTTCGCCGCAGGTGCGCCCCGCGGGGACGTGCTGGATGGCTGGGGAAAGCTGCAAATTCGTCAGAAAGATGGTCAGGATACGCTGGCGGAGGCCGCGATCGAGCCGGTCGGCGGCGGCCCGTCGAATCTCCGCACGCAGCGCCTCTCCTTCTCGCTTGCCGCCCCTGCACAGGTGCAGGCCGTGGTAGTCGGGGAGCGGGCCGAACTGTGGCTGCTGCGGGTCGACTGCGTGCGGCACGGTGCCCCATGGGAGTTCTAGAACTCATGCAGAAGCGTGTCGCCCTCATCCTGCTTGCGCTGATCCTGGTGGCCGCCGGCCTGCGTGGCTGGCGGCTCGCCCCCCGCGGCATCGCCGCCGGCGACGAGGCGCTCACCGCCCTGCGGGCGCTGGGCCTGATGGAACATGGACGCTGGTGGACGCCCTACTGGAACGGAGCGCCGGATCTCCATAAACCGCCGCTCTACTATGCCATGGTTGCGGTCGGCTACTGCATCTTCGGCGTCGGAACCCTGGCCATCCGGTTGCCATCAATGGCCGCCTACCTGCTGATCATCGTCCTGGCCTATGCTCTGGGACGCCGGATCTTCGACCCCGTGGTCGGTTTGGGAGCCGCCCTCCTGACCGCATTGCACCCGACTCTGGCGGCCCAGGCCTGCGTGGGCATGATGGACACGACCATGATCGCCTTCTCCCTGGCCGCCGTCTACCTGCTGCTCCTGGCCGCCGAGCATCCGCTGGCGCTACCGGGGTGGGGTGTCTGCTGCGGCCTGGCCATGCTGGCCAAGGGAGAGGCCGCCGCGCCGATCCTCGCCGCCTCGCTGCTCTACGTGGTGCTCTTCCGGCGCGACCTCCTGCGCCGCTCCGGTTTCCATGGCGGCCTGCTGCTGGCACTGATGCTGCCCGGCATCTGGTTCGGTAGCCAGTTCATCATGCACCGCGATCTCTTCCTCAAGCCGCACTATACCGACATAAAGGACTACCGTTTCCGGCACTCGTGGCGCGACGCCGCGCTATTCCTTAAATCCATACGCTGTCTCTGGGCCTCGTGGGGCGGCCTGGCGCCCCTTGTGTTCGCCGCGCCGCTGTTGGTGGCGGGTGCGGCCTGGCGGCAGCGGCGTAAGGCACTTGTTGCGACCGTCTCGCATGAGTCAATCCTGCTGGCCCTTGCCGGACTCGTCCCCCTGGTCCTCGTCTCGCTGGTGCGCCAGCAGATGCCCTGGTACATGCTGCCGGCAGTGGTACCCCTGGCGGTCTTTACCGCGGCGGCCGTGCGTCACATACTGCGTCCCGCCTCGCCGCCGGTGCTGCGTGTGACAGCATGCCTGCTGCTGGCTGCCGGCTCTTTTCTGCCGGGCGTATATAGCGGCCCACGGACGCTTCCCGGTCTGGTATGCGCCGCGGCTATCGCGGGAATCGTGCTGACGCTGCCGCGAAGCCCGCGCCTCCATTCTGCCGCTGCCGGTTTCACGCTTCTGGGTCTGGTGCTGGCGCTTGCCGGCTGTCTCTCCACTGCCAACCCGCGGGTCAACCAGTTTGCATTCCGGAGCTCGGAGACGATGCGCGACCTGGCGCAACACTTGCCGCCTGCCGCGACGGCGCCGGGGGCCTTCGTGGCCAATTTCCGGCATTTCCATCTCAACTCGCTGATGTTCTACTGCCGCCGCGACAGTGTCCAGTTGCGCCCCTTCTCACAGGCACCCATGCCTCCCGGACGGGCGGTCGCCGGAGTGCTGAAGGGTGGCGGGTGCCGTGAGTTCCTGCAGGCCGTTGATGTGCAGTCGCTGACGAATCACGCCGGTTACGAGGTCATCCTCATCCGCAACACGGCGCAGGAGGCGGTTGTTCCGGCAGTAGGCAGTAGGCAGTAGCAGTAGGCAGTTACCGCCGCCATGGCGGCGGGGGCGGCATGCGTGCCGCCCGTACAGTGCTGTCTGCCCCACGCCTTGTCTCCTCTCCTTCGTCCCCTGTGTCCCATTCGTCCCATCATTATCGAAAGCGAAGGAGTAAGCGGATGGATGCCGCGCCGATTAAGAGTGGGATTAAGAGGGTGCTTCGCGCTTGTTGATCATACGACCCAGTCGTATGATCGGAGAGGGTAAAATGGGAATCCTAAACTTTGTCGTGCTACACTTCGTCTCCAACACTTAGTCGCTTTACACATAGTCGCTTTACACTTAGTCGCTGCACTTAGTCCCCAACACACACTTAGTCTTCCCTATGTCTGTCCCCACATTTCGACTAAGTGTCTGGACTAAGCGTAAGCGACTAAGTGTATTCGACTAAGCGTTGCGACTAAGTGTGGGGGGACTAAGTGTACCGCGAGCCACGGTCGCCGGACACGGAGATCCGGCGCAACGGGAATGGCCCGGCAGAGCCTGGCGGAGGTGGCGAGCGTCTGCTCGACCACCATTACCCCGTCTGGCGCGCGCGGTAGGACTCGACCTCCCAGTTCTCCAGGAAGCGGCGGGCGGCATCGCTCAGGTACTGCACTCCGCCGAAGGCGCGCGCGAGTTGGCGGATGCGTGCAGCGTCGGCGGCGAACTCGGCGGCGCGTTCGGCCACGGCGGCCGTCGCGCCGCAGGCCAGCATGCCCTCCGGCAGGGCCAGAACCCGTGCCGGATAGCCGCGCCGTGCGGCGAAGGCGCGCAGAGCCTCCTCGGTGACGACCCCCTCGTAGATATAGGATTTGACATAAACGAGGTGGTCGGGCGAGACGGGGCCTGCCGCGCAGTTGATCGGCGGCCGCGCCAGCACCACCGTGGCATCGGTTCCAAGGGCGGCCTGCAGTACCGGCAGCGCCGCCTCGCGGAAGGAGTCCGGCGGTGCCGTGCCCGGCGCCGGAGTCGCGGTATCCACGCCCGCTGCGCGGTAGGCCTCCTCCAGCCGGCCCATCAGGTGCGCGTAGGTTTCGCGGATCTCCTCAGCCGTGTTGCCGGCGACGAAGACGCCGTGGTTCTGCAGCCAGACCAGGCGCGGCTCACGTCCCTCGTGATTGGCACGGTAGGCCTCGAGCTCCTTGCGGACGCGCAGGCTGAGCGTGTAGCCGGGGTCGGTATAGTCGAGCCAGAGGGAGTCGGGGAACCATTTGCCGGCCGCCTCGCGCCCGCCGAGCGCGCAGGCCAGGCCGTTGGCGAGGGTGGGGTGGGTATGCACCACGAAGCGTGCCTCGAAGCACTCATGCACGGGTGCCTCGACCGAGGCGCGTCCGGGGGTCTCGGGCTTGACGGCCGCCTCCATGACCGACTTCACCAGCGCCTCGCGCGCCGTGGCGTCGGCGGGCGTCTCGATGGTAAAGAGGGTGGCGAGGCGGGCGCGGTCCATGGCGATGAAGCGCTCGGGTGCCAGCCCGAGCAGCGTGGTGCCCGAGGGCTTGATCCAGAGCGTCTCGCGATCCTTGCAGGAGGTGTTGCCGCCGCCGCCCATGACGTACCGGGCGGTGCCGAATTCGTGGGAGAGCGCGGTGATGATGTCGAGGTTGTTCTTCATGTTGTTTTCCGTGAAAAGGTTTTCGTGAAACTAAACTAGGTGAGGCACTGGCATAATCCGTTTGCTTGCAGGTGTGGCACGGGCATCTTGCCCGTGTTTCATGGGCGGGACGCCCATGCCACGATGGGTTTGCAAGAGCCCCTAGGTGATTAGCGGCACATTGCGCCAGCGGCTGAGCCAGCGGCCCAGTTGGTCGCCCTCTTCCCTCATGCGCACCAGGGCGTACCAGTGCATGCGGTTCTGCGTGACCTCGTAGAAGACCACGCTGGCATCAAGGCGGCTCTTGGCGAGACGATCATCGAGACGCTGGCGCAGCTCCTCGGGCGGCGCCGGCTGCGGCAGGCTGCCGCCGATGAACCAGAGATCATCGGCCACGCGGGCCGCGAGCCAGGGGGGCTGTGAGCTTCCGGCATCGGCGCAGGCACCGCGCTGCAGGTCGTAGATGCGCTCGTCCAGCCGGATCGCGTCGGTGAACTGCTGGGCGGCGGATGAGGAGGAAAAGACCGGCAGACTGTCGGCCCTCAGGGCCAGTGTGTCGCGCTCGATGGCGCGCAGTGCCGGAGGCACGTTAAGCCCCAGGAGTGCGCCGAGACGCGAGAAGAGCCTGCGGCAGTCGTCGCTATCGAGAAACATTGTCTGATCGTCCGTCAACAGCCGCTCGGCGATCGTTGCCCGGCGCCCGGAGCGCACGACAATGCGGTGTGCTCCCGGCAATTGCCAGAGGCGGAGGTCGAACTCGGCGGGTGTATCGGTATCGAGGCGCGGCTGGCAATCGAAGAGCCAGAGCGCGCCATCGTGGACGGCGACGACATCGAAGATCTGCTCGCAGGGACGCTTGGTGCCCAGGCGGACGGGCAGGTTGATGCGTGTGTTGTCCACGCCCAGCAGAGCCAGCGCGGCACCGATGAAGTCGTTGAAGCCCCATTCGGATACGGGGGCGGGCTGCTTGAGCCCCTCCTCGAACATCTGGTGCCACTCCCAGTTGGCCTCCCGTCCCGCGCCGGCGATGGCCGCCATCTGTTCGCAGGTAAGCTTTTCGGGAGCGCGGCTGAGGCGCCACTGCACGTCGATCTCGGCCTCGGTATCGGCATAGAGGGACGGCAGCAGGAAGGGCAGGCCGATGGCATCGGCCTGCTGCGATTGGGGTGCGTCTTCCAGATGTTCGGGGTTCAATCGGCCGCCCGAGGCGCTGGCGAGTCCCTGCCATTCGCCGTCGGGCTGGCGCCGGAGGATGATCCAGTCGGGGAACTCATCGCCGGCGCGTGAGACGGCGGCGAGCATCGGGGGTTCGGCGGCGGTGCAGTCGAGAATCCAGCGCGTCAGGTTCGGGCGGAAGCGCCGCCAGTCACGCAGGCGCTCGATGACCTTGGCGGAGAGGTCGGTGCCGGGCTCGCCGGGCAGCACGACCTTGAGTGTGGGCCATTGGCGGCTGCAGAGCCGCCGCAGTCGGTCGGCATCCGCATGGGTCTCCGCGGTCTGGTAGATAAAGAGCGTATCGAGCCGTCCCGATGCCATGCACCATGAGATGCTCTGCAGGCTGCTCCAGAAATCGCGGGCGGCAAAGACAACGAGGGCGGTATCCGCCTCGACGGGCGGCATGGCCGGGGTAGGGGTATCAGGGTTCATTTATCCAGCTCCAACGACACGCAACGCTTTGGGGTTGGACTCTAGCGCGGCCTCCGGCGAAAGTAAAGCAAATACGGCCGGCAAATACGGCCGGTTCGGTCACTCCGGGGTGCGCTCCACAATAGTGGATGCGCACCCAGAATCCAGAATTCAGAATGAAAAAGCGCCTCCTTTTGCTTCCCTTTTTGTGTCCATGCAATTGGGACACACATCCTGAATGGACGGCAAAACACTCAAATTGTTGCCTTGCAATATTCTGGATACCGGATTCTGGATTCTGGATTCTGTGCGATTCAACCAAGTTGAATCGCACCCCAGCGCTTTTCCGTGGGCTTTTCAACTGACCGCAAATGTACTATTATAGAGACTAATCCGCCATGCCCATTGGGAGCACCAGTCTCATTGGTGCGCTTGCATGTACTGTGGACTTTTCGGCAAACCGCTACTCTCAGGTGAAAGGACGCATCGAGTCATGAAGAAGTTGAAGCTTACCGCAGTGGCGCTTGTATGCGCCGCTCTCTCCGTCAATGCCGCTTGGCAGACGGGGTTGAAGACCGTCACCCTCACGGGCACGACGGATATCGACAAGACCTCGTATGCTGCCGCTGTCACCAACATCGTCCTTTCTCCGGTGCAGGCCGGGCCCGCACGCGCCGCGTGGGGAGCGAACACCACCTATGTCTACTGGGGGCAGATCTACCTCGATGGCTCCACCTACAACTTCGCGGAGTCGATCGATGATGACTGCTGGCTGAAGATCGACGGCACCGTCGTGCTGGACGACGGAAAATGGGACTTTACCAGTGTCGGTTCCATCTCCCGCGCGGCCGGCTGGTACGATTTCGAAGTCCGCTTCCAGAACGGCACCGGCGGTGCCGGGCCTGTGGACAAGGATAGCTGGGGCACTACCAGCTACGGCTTCGGCTACAACACCAGAGGCTACACCGGCAAGGTCGGCGCCCCAACTACACCTTCCCCGTCGATCCCGGCGACAGGACACTTTTCCGCCATGACGACGGCACAGGGTTCGATGATTACATTGCGATCATCGGCTATCCGTTTAACGTGCCGGTGCCGGGCGTATTCTATGGCGAGGAGAGCGGGCTCGCCACTGGCGACAAGCGCACCAACTCGGTTCCGTCGGGAGCCACGCCCTATGCGGAGGGTGCCCGCGCCACCTGCCTCGGCTGGAAACTCTATCAGGTCGATGTTGACACCGGCGCCGCAACCTTGTGGCTGGAAGACACCTCGAACGTCTGCGAATATGAGCATCCCGGTGTTCGGACAAGGCTGGTCTGGCAGTGGGCGCTGCAGGATCAGATAGCAACCTATGGGGCTCCCGGATCGGAGGTCGAGTGGGCGGACCGCAAATACTGGACGGCAGGTGGCGACGGCAGCGACTGGCATGATCCGGCCAACTGGTCGCCGGCCGGCGTACCGACTTTGGCCAACACAGCCTATATCGAATCCGGCACCGCCTACATTCCGTCGAACGCCGTCGCGGCGCGCATAGTGGTTGCCGAAGGATGCGGACTCTATCTCGGTTCTACCGGAACGGTGACCGCAGCCATCGGTGCCTTCCCGACAGCCGAGACCAACCGCTGCCTGAGCCTGGCGTTGACGGAAAACCTGCTCTGTAGCGGTGGCATGGCTCTCGGCGGACGGTGGCAGGTCGAGCGGGATGTCATCATCACCAATCTCACGGTGGATGTTGGCGGGGATTTTGTGCTTTCCGGCGCGGGGAACTGCGCCATCTATGCCAACACCATGACCAACGCCATCACCTGGACGAATCTCTACCGCACCGCCGCCATGGTGAACGTCGCCGGCGACCTGAAGGTGCTGGATAACGCCATTCTCTATCCGACGGCTGACCGGCTCACGGGCAATCCGGTGCGGTTCCGCTGCCAGAACTTCCAGCTCGATGTGGGTGCCACCGTCAACGCGCAGAACCGCGGCTGGGGCTGGATCACCTATACCAACGCGGCGCAGATCGATCCGCGGCGCTCCACCTACGGTACTTATGGAGCAAGCCGCTTCACCCTGGCACCCAACTCGCTGAGCATCGGAGACTGGGGTGCTGGTGCCGGGTACGCCTGTCCCTACAAGTATGCGCCTTTTGCACCGGGAACGCAGTCCGCCGCATACCACACACCTTCTGACGGCGGTGGTCAGTTCTGGCTGCGGGCGGCGGGTACCGCCACGGTTAACGGCATCATCCGCGCCAACGGCTACCATAATGCCTATTCAGGCAACTCCGGCGGCGGCATCTGGCTGGCGATGGAGACGCTTGCGGCGGGAGCTTCGGCACAGTTGATCTCTACCGGCGGGCGCAACACGCATGGTGGAGGAACCGGCGGCAAGGGTGGCAGTATCTCGATCGCCATCGGTCTCTCCGATGCCGAACTGGAACGCTTGGGCATAGGCGAGACACCTGCAGAGATCGGCTTGGCGTATGCGGACGAGATCAACGAGATTGCCCACACGGTGCAGGGGGGGGGAAATGGCTACAATGACGTGGACGGCAACCCCACCTATGCCGCCTCCGGTACCGCGACGGCAGTGTACGGGAGTGATGCCGGTCTTCCGGTGACGGTACGCTCGGCAACCGACGAGATGGGGGCACCCCAGCCGGGGTATGGTACCGTCGCCTACGCTCGGCAGTCAGTTCAGACCTTCGCCTGCGAGGGCTACGGCTACGATCCCGCCAACCCCGCCAATGTCCGCTTTACCTGCGTGGGGTATGTGGTCTCCAACAGCACCGAGGAGGTGACGCGCGGCACAACCGATAACTTCACCATCACCATCGGCAACCGCCCGCTCTACGTCTACTGGATCTGGGGCGACCGCCATGTCAGAATGCCGGTGTGCGTGCCGGAACATGCCACGGTCAAGGCGAACAACACCGAGTTCACGCAATCTGGTGCGCTATGGCTCACGGAGGAGACGGTTCCGGTACTCGAGACCATTGCGGAGACAGGCCATGAGTTCCTCTGCTGGGAGGGCGAGATCACCTACGGCAATGCCAAGTCGAATCCGCTGACGCTCCCCGCCGGCACGCCCCGGCAGGTGTGTCCGGTAGTCCGTGCAATCCAGCCGGCCACGGCGCGTGCCTGGAAGGGCGGCACGAAGGAGTGGACCGATGCCTCGAACTGGGAGCCGTCCGGCCTGCCCGGCCATCAGGATACCATTACTGTCGCCTCCGGCATCTGTCTGGTCTCCAACTACCTCGAGTGTGCCGCGCTGTCGCTCGGCGGATCGGCGGCATTGAGGGTCGCAAGCGCGGCCTCGCCGCTTCTGGAGGAGGCGGTGCTGGTGGTGAACGGCGACCTGACGATGACAAACACGGCTTCGCTGATTGTGGCGCCGCAGAACTACTATCGTCACGGACGGCTCACGGTCGGCGGAAGCCTGTCGCTTCTCGGCGACAACAAGCTCACCGTGAGCGCCGGACCGACCAACACGACGTTCTTCACCTACGCGCACGGCGCGGGCTTCGTCGATGTGGCGGGCGACTTCACGGTCCAGGGCAAATCGGTCGTCAATCCGAACTGCGAACCCTACACGGGCGGCACGGTCGTCTTCCGCGTCGGCGGAAAGTTCACGCTCGGTCGCGACGCCTCCTTCGATGTGACCGAGCGGGGCTTCGCCCGCGTAGCCGGACGTAGTCCGATCTGCCTCGCGCCCGGCGTCGGACTGAGTTACATCATCGGCGGTGGCTATGGCGGACGTGGCGGCGGTTATAACGGCACCTACGGACGGACGTACGGCTTCAAGAATGCGCCGGTCCATCCCGGATCCCCGAAGGGCGACTACTACTACGAACGTGCGGGCGCGGGACTGATCCGCATCCATGCCGGCGCGGTCGATCTGAACGGTCTGCTGAAGGCCAGTCCCGAGTCCAGTTGGGCGGGGAGCCCTTCGGGCGGCGGCATCTGGGTGACTTCCGAACGGAAACTCGTCGTCAGCACGAATGCCGTGCTGACCGTTCGCGGCGGCACGGGCAGCACCTACAACTCGTACGGTGGCGGCGGGCGCATCGCCCTCGGTGCCTTCCTCGGAAAGACCGACATCGAGGCGCTCGCGGAAACGGGCGAGGCCGTTTCCGTGCGGCCGTCGGGCTATCTGGGCTATGACGACTTCACCAACCGCTACGGGGCGGTCTCGATCAATTTCGCGTACGGCGGCGGTGCGACCACGGGTGTGAATGCCGGCACCTTCACGTTTCTGGACGGATCCCGCCACGGCACGTGCATTATATTACGGTAGTGCCGCATACGCCACCTGGGGTGCGATTCAACCTCGTTGAATCGCACTGAATCCAGAATCCAGAATCCAGAATTCTGGGTGCGCATCCACTATTGTGGATCGCACCCCACCACCAGTTTCCCCGTCTTTCGCCTTTGACAAAGCGTAGGGACAAAGCGTGGAGACAAGGTGTGGGGACAAGGTGTGGGGACAAGGTGTAAGCGCGAAGCACACACTTAAACCACGCACTTAAACTCACTCTTAATCGGCACGCTTACTCCACTCGCTTAATCTGTTTTCGCATGCATTCGTGCATTCGCGTCTCCTCTTTCGCGTTTTTTGCGTTTTTCGCGGTTAAAAAACACGATCCATTCGCGTGCATACTCGTCCATTCGCGGTTCCGATTCTTCGCGCTTTCGCGTGAGCTTTACCTGTAGCTTACCGACAAGGCTCGCGACAAAGTTTACGGTTTTCCTGTCCCCTATCCCCTGTCCCCTGTCCCCTTCTACGGGAACAGCGCCGGCAGCAGGGTGCCGATGAGTTCGTCATCGAGCGCGAAGAAGGCGAAGCCAGCAAGGCCGCGGCGGCGGACTTCGCTGATCTGCTCTGCGGTGGCGGCGGCATCGAGCTGGCTCTCGTCGGCACCGCTGCCGATGCCGATCACGAGCTTCTCCGCCGGTGCGACGGCGAGGCACTCGGTTAGCCAGACGCTGAAGTCGGACGGGTTCTCGGTATAGATCATGGGGCAGGCGAAGTCGATCAGACCCTCGCGCAGCCACAGGGGCCACTCCTGACCGCGTTCGGCAGCGGCGGCGGGCGTGGGGAAGACGGCGGCTGAGAGCGCGACCCCGGGGGTAACGTCGCGCAGGGCGGCGCGGAGTTCACGGACGAAGGCGGTCAGGGTGGCGCGGCGGAATTCAGCGAAGGGCGCGGCGAGCGCGCCGCCGGGCAGGACATCGGCGGGCCAGGCGGCGACGGGCTGGCCGCGCGCGGTTTCAAAGGCCTTGCGTGTGGCGGGCGCGTAGCAACCGGTGGTTTCGGGATAGCGCACGTAATCAAGGTGGATGCCGGCCACACCACGGCGGGCGAGGGTGCGCAGGCTGTCGATCAGCAGGGCGCGGTTTTCGGGCAGCGAGGGGCAGAGCCAGGGCAGCGTGTTGCCGGCGGCGTCGCGCATCAGGCGGTCTTCGCGGGTGAGGCGCGTGATCAGGGCGGGTGCGGCACCTTCGAGCCTCCAGCAGGTGCCCCAGGCGTGAAGGGCGGTCTGGTGGCGGCCGGCGGCGGCGAGGGCTTCCTCCAGCGTATCGACAGAGGCGCGGCGACCGGGGTGCGTATAGAGCGGGGTGGCGGCGCTTTGCCAGTGGATGAAGAGGGTGTTGACGCGGCGCGCGGCAAGCTGGTCGAGCAGGCCTCGCCAGCCGCGCGGATGGCGGGCGGTCGGCAGCGGATTCCAGACGGCACGTATTTCGTTGGCAACGGTGGCTTCAGGGAGCGGGGGCGGGACGGTCGGCGGCGGCAGGGGCGCCAGCCCGAGGTCGGGGCAGAGGCTGCGGGCAAGGGTGTTCATCAGGGCGGCGGCGGAGGGGTAGGCCAGCGGCGGGACGTGGGCGAACCAAGCGCCGCGCGGGGTGAGCACGCAGGCCGGGATGTCGGTGTTGCGGCCGGTATCATCGGCCCAGGTGGCCACGACGCGGGCATCGGTGCCGGGACGGGCGAAGGGGGGGATGATGCTGGTGGTGACGTGGGGGACGCGCGCCGGGGTACCGGGCAGGCGCGAGGGAGAAGCTGCTGCGCTTCGTCAAGGCCGGCTTGGCGGTCGCGATGATGCGCGGCAAATCCTACCTCGCCGTGGGCACCTCGTCGATGGGTATCGCGGGCTCGTTCATCGATCCGGATCTCTTCCAGGACTACCTCGGCATCCGCGTCGAGAATGTTGACATGTGCGAGCTGGACCGGCGCGCCGTGGAGGGCATCTACGACAAGGCCGAGTACGAGAAAGCACTGGCGTGGGCCAAGAAGTTCTGCAAAGAGGGCAAGGACATCAACAAGAAGCGGCTCCAGAAATCGCGCGCCGCCAAGGACGCCGACTGGGAGTATGTCATCAAGATGACGCTGGCCCTGCGCGACCTGATGGTCGGCAATCCTGTACTGGCGGAGATGGGGCTCGGCGAAGAGGCGGTGGGGCGTAATGCCATCGCGGCGGGCTTCCAGGGACAGCGCCAGTGGACTGACTACAAACCCAACGGCGACTTCTCCGAGGCGATCCTCAACAGCTCGTTCGACTGGAACGGCATCCGTGCGCCGTACATCGTGGCGACGGAAAACGACGCGCTCAACGGCATCTGCATGTTGCTGATGTGTCTGTTGACCAACCGTGCCCAGATTTTCGCCGATGTACGTACCTTTTGGAGCGCGGACGCGGTCAAGCGTGTGACCGGCAAGCGCATGACCGGCCTTAACGCCAACGGGTTCATCCATCTGCTGAGCTCTGGCGCGGCCTGTCTGGATGCCACCGGCAAGCAGCGTTTCAAGGGCAAGCCCACGATGAAGCCGTTCTGGGAGATCACAGCGAAAGAGGCGGAAGCGTGTCTCAAGGCGACGCGCTGGATGCCGGCCAATGCCGAGTACTTCCGCGGCGGCGGCTTCTCATCCAGCTTCCTCTCCGAGGGCGGCATGCCGATGACCATGACGCGCATCAGCCGCGTCAAGGGGCTCGGTCCGGTACTGCAGATCGCCGAGGGGTGGTCGACCACACTGCCAGCGGGTGTATCCGATACGCTCATGGCGCGTACCGATCCGACCTGGCCCTGCACATGGTTCGTGCCGCGTCTGACCGGCAAGGGTGCTTTCCGTGATGTTTACAGCGTGATGAACAACTGGAGCGCCAACCACGGTGCGATCAGCTACGGTCACATCGGCGCGGATCTGACCACGCTCGCGGCCATGTTGCGCATTCCGGTCGCGATGTCCAACGTGCCTACGGAGCAGGTCTTCCGCCCGCATGCCTGGGGCCTGTTCGGCGTGGACGATCCGATCGGCGCGGATTATCGCGCCTGCAAAAACTTCGGCCCGATCTACGGCTGACTCCGCGCGCAGCGCGGAGTCAGCCGATTTAGGAGTTAGGATTTTTTTATTTGAGCGTCCTTGTGCCTCTACGCGGTCTTGAGGATCGACGCCAGATCCTCGTCTGCCGTCTTAATCGGGGTGAGGCCGAATTTTTCGACCAGTACGTTGAGCACGGCGGGCGAGATGAAGGCGGGTAGCGTCGGCCCGATGCGGATATTCTTGATGCCGAGCGCCAGCAGGGTAAGCAGGATGCAGACCGCCTTTTGCTCATACCAGGAGAGGATCAGCGAGAGCGGCAGGTCGTTGACGCCGCAGTCGAAGACTTTCGCGAGCGCCACCGCAACCTTGATTGCGGAGTAGGCGTCGTTGCATTGGCCCATGTCCAGCAGGCGCGGGATACCGCTGATATCGCCCAACTGGCTCTGCAGGTGGTTGAAGCGGTACTTGCCGCACGCCAGTGTCAGGATCAGCGTGTCCTGCGGTGCTTTCTCGACGAACTCGGTGTAGTAGTCGCGTCCGAGCCTGGCACCGTCGCAGCCGCCCACCAAAAAGATGTGCTTGATCGTGCCGTCCTTGACCGCCTCGACCACCCTGTCGGCCACGGAGAGTACCGCATTGTGCGCGAAACCGGTCATCAGCGGTACGCCTCGGGTCTCGTCTTGCCAGCCGCCGAGGCGGATGGCGTGCTCGATCATGGCTGAGAAGTCCTTGTGGCCGCTGGCGTCCGCCGCGACATGCGTGACGCCCGGCCAGCCGACTTCGGCGGTGGTGCAAAGGTTCCCGGCGTAGGAGGGCTTGGGCGGCATCAGGCAGTTGGTGGTGTAGAGCACCACGCCCGGAAGGTCGGCGAACTCCTTCTGCTGATTCTGCCAGGCGGTGCCGAAATTGCCCTTGAGCTGCGGATGCTTCTTGAGTTCGGGATAGGCGTGCGCCGGCAGCATCTCGCCGTGGGTGTAAACGTTGACGCCCTTGCCGTCGGTCTGCTCCAGCAACATCTTGAGGTCGCGTAGGTCGTGGCCGGTGACAACGATGAACGGCCCCTTGTACTGTCCGGTCTCGACTTGGGTCGGCACCGGATTGCCGTACGCGCCGGTGTTGGCCGCGTCGAGCAGCTCCATACAGGCGAGGTTGATGGTGCCGAACTCCATAATCAGGCTGAGCCACTCTCCGACGCTGTGGTCGTCGCCGAGCGCCTTCATGCCCTTCTGGAACCAGGCGGAGACGGTCGGGTCGGTCTTGCCGAGCACGCGGGCGTGGGCGGCATAGGCGGCCATGCCGCGCAGGCCGAAGAGCAGTGTGGCGCGCAGCGAGACGACGTCAGGGTCGCCGTGGAAGAGGTTCTCCGGTGTGAAGGCTGCCGCGCCGCCCGCTATGGCGATCGCCGCGCAGATGCGGTCGCGCATGGCCGTCAGGGCGGCAGGGTCGAAGTTCACGTTGGTGACGGTCATGAAGAGCGCATCCATAAAGAGCGCCTCGCATGCCGGGCAGGCGGGCTTGCCGTCCAAGGCACGCGCCAGAGTCACGAGCCCGGCCGTGATCTCATCCTGCAGGTTGGCGGCTTCGGGGTTTTTGCCGCAGACGCCCATGCGGGTACAGCCCTTGCCGCCCGCGGTTTGCTCGCATTGGAAACAGAACATATCGTTCATGGTGTACTCCTTGAGGGGGTGTAAGATTGTTGTTGGTTGCGCTTCACCGAGCGCACGACGCTCTCCAGCGTGGCGGATTTCAGCAGGGCGATCAGCCGCTCGTTCTCCTTGGCCATCAACTTGCCCAAGACGCAGCCTTCTCCGTTACAGATTTCCCGCTTCAGCAGACAGCCGGTGTATGCGGGGGAACCCCCCGCCGCCACGTAGATATCCAGCAGCGTGATCTCATCGGCCGGACGCGCCAGTTGTGCGCCACCGGCCGGACCGCGCTCGGTCTCCAAGATGTTGGCCCGCACCAGTTGTTGCGCCACCTTTGCAAAGTGGTGCGCGGAAAAACCGAGACGTTTTGAAATTTCCCGCGCCGATAGCTTCTGGCCGGGTTGGTCCGCCAAAATCACGCGGGTGTGCGGCGCAATCGACATCGCTTCCGAAATGTTCAACAGACCAAGCATGGTGAAAATCCCTTTCTCTCGCCAATTCGTCATAAAGGTACCAAATTACCGAATAGCCGTCAATTATCCCCAGAAAAATTTTTTGTGGTAAACGTTTGCTGCTTGGCGAGCGTTTAATAAAGCAAAGGAGATGCCATGACGATCATTGAACCGCACATCCACATGCTATCGCGTACTACGGACGAGTATCAGGCCATGTACCGGGCTGGCATCCGCGCCTGCGTGGAGCCCTCGTTCTGGCTGGGGACGAACCGCCGTTACGCAGGGTCGTTCTTCGACTACTTCCGGCTGATTTTGGAGTTCGAGACCGTGCGCGCGGCGCGTTTCGGTATCGACCACTTCTGCGCGATCGCCATGAACCCCAAGGAGGCTGATGACCGCGGTCTGGCCGACGAGGTGATCGACGGCCTGGACGAATATCTCGACCATCCGCGCTGCGTGGCCATGGGTGAGGTCGGGCTCAACCTCAATACACCCAATGAGGAGTACGCGATGATCCGCCAGCTCCGCATGGCCGAGGAGCGTAAAATGCCGGTGATCCTGCAC
>LSQX01257079.1_pt2 | contig 16997 bp, 15 predicted proteins | sample 654561 | NCBI WGS metagenome assembly LSQX01 (sample SAMN04489861, study PRJNA283612) | anaerobic digester metagenome | isolation source: 4 biogas reactors fed with cattle manure at either 37C or 55C with and... | place: Denmark: Kongens Lyngby | collected 2014
TCCTCAAGGTATTGGAAGACAGGAAAGTCTTTTTGGAAAGCGCTTACTATTCTTCCGAAGACACCAACATTCCCGCGCACATCCACGAGATCTTCCAAAAAGGACTGCCTGCAGATTTCCGTCTCGTGGGTGCAACAACCCGCATGCCCCACGAACTTCCTCCTGCTCTCCGCTCCCGCTGCCTGGAAGTGTTCTTTCGGGTTCTTACTCCAGACGAAATCGGTGTGATTGCTCGGCATGCGGCAGAGAAGATTGGATTTCCTCTCACTCCCCAAGCCCTGAGTGAACTGCAGCGCTATGCAGCGAACGGGCGCGACGCGGTCAACATGGTCCAGATTGCCGCGGGAATCTGCCAGACGGAAGGGCGCAAAGAGATCACCAAGGCAGATATCGAATGGGTGGTAAACAGCGGCCAGTACGCACCCCGTATGGAACGGCGCATCCCCTCTGAGCCGGCAGTAGGTCTGGTTAACGGACTGGCCGTGTATGGGCCCAATATGGGCATGCTCATCAACGCCGAAGCAGCGGCCATTCCTGTAGAACAGGGCCGAGGCACCATCAAGGTGACGGGAGTGATGGACGAAGAAGAGATCGGCGGTATCGGACGCACCATGCGGGGCCGCTCGCAAGCACGCAATTCGGTGGACAACGTCATCACTGTGTTGAAGTCAACCTTGGGCTTAAGGCCGCAGGATTACGACATCCATGTGAACTTCCCCGGCGGAGTACCCATCGACGGCCCTAGTGCCGGTGTGACCATGGTAACGGCTATCTACTCTGCCATTGCCAGTAAGCTGGTGGACAACACTGTGGCCATGACTGGGGAAGTAACCATCCACGGTCAGGTGCAGGCGGTAGGAGGCATAGTCCCCAAGGTCAATGCAGCGCGCGAAGCAGGAGTGAAGCGCGTCCTAATCCCAGCTGACAATTGGCAGGAGCTCTTTGCCAAACTGGATGACATTGAGGTTGTGCCAATTCGTCACGTGAGTGAGGCGCTGCGCCTAGCAGTGGTGGAGAGCAGAGATCATCTCCTGCCCGTGGCGAATCAGAGGCCGCCGGCCGGGCTGCTGTCCGCGTCCAATGCCCACCTTACCCCCTAGGCGTACCAAGAATTCCTAAACTGTGCTATAATGAATTCAGCAGAAGAAATGGGGGTGTGGGACGATGACGAAGAAGATTGCGCCGCACAGGTTTCCACTGCTTCCTCTCCGCGGTACGCTGGTCTTTCCCCACATGGTCACTCCCTTTGAAGTAGGACGGGCCCGTTCGATCCAAGCGGTAGAACAGGCCCTAATGGGTGATCGGCGTATTGTTTTAGCTGCTCAGCACCAGGCTGCGGTAGATGAGCCACAGCCCAGTGATATCTATACCATCGGCACATTGTGTGAGATCAAGCAGATCCTGAAGATGCCTGAAGGCCAGCTCCGCATCTTGGTGGAGGGCCTTGAGCGGGTTATCGTGCATGATTTGGCTGACCGCGAAGGTTATTACGAGGCCACCATCTCTGTACCAGAAGTTGACTTCGAAGAAGAGCGCCGTGATCATGAAGTGATGGCTTTGGTGCGCTCTGTACACGAGCATTTTCAGGAGTATGTGCGCCTGAGCAAAAAGATTCCCGGCGAAGTGGTGGGCGCGATTAAAGCCATCACCGACCCGGGCCGCCTTGCCGACACAGTGATCGGGCAGCTGAACGTAGAGCTGGAAGAAAAACAGCAGGTCTTGGAGATTTTTTCGCCCTTTGCCCGCCTGGAGCGGGTCCTCGGGGTGCTGTACCGTGAACTGGAGATTGTTTCTCTGGAAAAGACAATCCAGCAGCGTGTTAGAAAGCAGATGGACAAGGCCCAGCGCGAATACTACCTCAGGGAGCAGATGCGGGCCATTCAGAAAGAATTAGGTGAAGGCGATGACCGCGCTTCCGAGGCGGAGGAACTGCGGCAGAAGCTCAACAAGGCCAAGCTGCCCAAGGAGGCACGGGCCAAAGTGCTCCATGAAATCAAACGGCTTGAGAAAATGCCTCCCATGGCGGCGGAGTCGGGCGTAATCCGTACCTATGTCGACTGGATGATCAGCCTGCCCTGGTCGAAGCGCACCCCAGAGCGGCTCGATCTCGCCGAAGCTGAGCGGATTTTAGAGAGGGATCACTACGGCCTCAAGCAGGTGAAAGAGCGCATCCTAGAGTTCCTCGCCGTGCGCAAACTGGCGAAGAACCTCAAAGCACCGATTTTGTGCTTCGTGGGGCCGCCCGGGGTAGGGAAAACCTCGCTGGCTTCATCCATCGCGGAAGCCTTAGGGCGGAAGTTCACTCGTCTGAGTTTGGGCGGCGTGCGGGATGAAGCAGAGATCCGTGGGCACCGCCGGACCTACATCGGCGCTCTGCCCGGGAAGATCATCCAAGCCATGAAGAATGTTGGCACCAAGAATCCCGTTATCCTTCTGGACGAAGTGGATAAACTGGGAGCGGATTTTCGCGGGGATCCGTCTTCAGCTCTACTGGAGGTTTTGGATCCTGAGCAGAATGACAAGTTTGGGGATCACTACGTGGAAGTACCCTTTGATTTATCGGAGGTACTGTTTATCACCACAGCCAATGTCCTCTATTCCATTCCTGCTCCCCTCCGCGACCGGATGGAAGTCATCGAGATTCCCGGCTATACCGATGATGAAAAGCTGCAGATCGCCAAGGGCCACCTCTGGCCGAAACAGCTGCAGAACCACGGCCTAAGCGCTGAACAGGTGCGCATATCAGATAACACCATTCTGAAAATCATCTCCGAGTACACGCGGGAAGCAGGAGTGCGGAATCTCGAGCGGATGCTGGGCACTATCTGCCGGAAAGTCGCGGCAGAAGTGGTGCGGGGCAGCACTAAGCCTGTGCGGGTCACGGTGAACAATCTCAGCAAGTTCCTCGGCACACCTCGCTACCGCCACACCGAGGCTGAGCAGGAAGATCGAGTGGGTGTGGCCAATGGCCTGGCTTACACTCAGCTGGGTGGCGAGATTATGCCCATTGAGGTCACTGTGGTCCCTGGGAAAGGCAAGGTAACTCTCACAGGGAAGCTGGGAGAAGTAATGCGGGAATCTGCCCAAGCTGCCTTAAGTTACCTCCGTTCCCGAGCTGAGGATTGGGGAATAGACCCTGAGTTTCACGAGAAGTGCGATATCCATATGCATATTCCCGAAGGCGCCGTCCCGAAGGATGGACCCAGCGCCGGTATCACAATCGCGGTTGCTCTCGCTAGTGCCCTCACCGATCGGCCGGTTCGGCATGATCTCTCCATGACTGGGGAAATTACCCTCAGAGGCCGGATCCTACCCATTGGCGGAGTCAAGGAGAAGCTCTTGGCAGCTCACCGCGCCGGGATCGACACCGTGCTGCTGCCGGAGGAAAACGCCCGGGATCTGCAGGACGTACCTGAGAACATCCTGCGCAGTCTGCAGATTGAGTTAGTGGAGCACATGGATGAGGTGATTACGAGAGCGCTTCTGCCCAAGGTTGAATCGGATGATAGCCAGGCGCCCAAACTACCCTTCCTTCCCCAGTCCGAGCTGCCTGCGGAGACCTGGGTCGGTGATCAGCAGTGAAACTGAATGTTCACGACAGTGAATTCATGCAGAGCGCGGTCAATGCCAGCCATTATCCAGCCCACGAGCTGCCGGAAATTGCACTCGTGGGCCGCTCTAACGTAGGCAAGTCATCGTTAATCAACGCATTGGTAAGGCGCCGCAGGTTCGCCCGCATATCCAGCCGACCCGGCCAGACTCAGACGCTGAACTTCTACCGGGTGGACAGCCTGGTCATAGTGGATCTGCCAGGCTACGGATTTGCGAAGGTGCCGGAGCATATCCGACGGAGCTGGGGGCCTATGATTGAGAGCTATCTTACCGGCAGGGTTAACCTGAGAGGAGTCCTGCAGCTGGTGGATCTGCGCCATAGGCCCACTGAGGATGACCGCCTAATGTGCGAGTGGTTGAAGCACTTAGGCAAACCCTTTTTTGTCGNNGATAAGGTGAGCCGAGGACAGTGGGCTCGGCACCTCAAGGTAATCCGCGACGTTCTCGGCGTGGAAGCCATTCCGTTTTCCGCAGAAACGCGCCTTGGTGCAGATGAAATCTGGAAGGAAATTACTCGGCTTGTTGACGGAAGCAGGAAAACTCGTAAAATTGACGAATAGTTTTCTAGTTGATCCTGCTCGCTCTGTGAGCCAAAGAGGGAATAATCATGAAAAAAACGCGCTCGAGGGTGCTGTATTACTCTGCTATCGGTCTGTGTGTAGTAAGCGCAGTGGTACTTGGCAGCCGCTTTCTCGCGGAGATCGCCTGGGGAAATTGGCTGCAGCTGTGCCTGTTCGGCGCGCTTGCTGCATTCTTACACGCGCGCACGGTTAAACTGGAAAACCAGATGAATTATTCCCTCGGCACAGCTGTAGTGTTCCCAGTGATCTATCTCTACGGTCCCGGTGCCGGCATCTTGATTTCCATGCTGGCAGGCCTCGTGGATTCTCTCGCCCACAAAAAAAACATCGACCGGACTCTGTTTAACATGGCCCAGCTCTCCTTAAGCTCCATTGTATGCGGCTCTATCTACGCTGGACTGGGAGGAGCTTTTGGCTTTGAACTGTCTATAAATGATGTCTGGGCCATGCTCCTTGGTGGCCTCGGTTACATCGGGACCAATGTGAGCCTCGTGACTGTAATGACCAGCATCGCCCAGGGCGGAGGTTTTCGCACACGGATCCGGCATCAGCTGCGCACGATAGATAACGACCTTGTTGCTGGATTCTGGGGTATTGTGTTTACTTTGTTTGTGGCCCATTACTCCACTTGGGGAATTGTCTTGTTAGGGCTCGTGTTCGTCCAGTTTTCCCGGTTCATTGAGATGGGCATCAGGATGAGTATCGAGCGGCGGATGCGGCAGGAACTAGAGCGGGAGTTGCTCATCGACACTAAGACGGGCGTGTACAATTTCCGCTACTTGAATGAGTGGCTGTCCAATCCTGTGGTTGAGCCCACCGCGGTGCTGTTTATCGACATCGACGATTTCAAAGTGTTCAATGATCGCCACGGCCACGCGGTCGGCGACCAGGTCTTGGTTTCCCTGGCCCAGCTGATCCGCAGCGTGATCAGAGCCGGTGACAAAGTGATCCGCTACGGGGGCGAAGAGTTCGTGGTGCTCCTCCCCAACATGACTCGGGCCGGGGCGGTGCAGGTAGCCCGGCGGATCCAGAGCTCACTGCGGAACGTTAGCTTTGCCCGGCCCGGCGAGACGATTACTGTTTCCATTGGGATCGCGGCTTGTCCCGAAGATACCCGGGACAAGCATCACCTCCTGGGGTTAGCAGACCAGGCCATGTATGAAGCGAAGCGCCTCGGCAAAAACTGCTTCCAAGCCTGGAGCGACACAGCCGCATGCCACTCGGTGTAAAGACCCGCCTCCGGGTCTTTTTTGAACTGCGGCGCTTTGCCTAGCACTGGAAGGGAGGAACTCATGTGGATCAGGCCGATCTCCAGGCAATCCTCGATGAACTGGTTGTACTGCACCGCGGTGCACACGTGGAAGGAGAAGTGGCCTCCTATATTCCCGAGCTGAAAAAGGGCAACCCTGCCCTTGCGGGCATTGCCGTGTGGGGGCCTGATGGATTGGTGGCCGCAGGGGACACCCAAGTGCCTTTAAGTCTGCAGAGCATCTCCAAGATCATTACCTTAATGGTGGTCCTCGCAGACCGGGGCGAAGCCGAGGTGTTTTCCCGAGTGGGCTCAGAACCAACCGGAGATCCATTCAACAGCATTGTCAAACTGGAGACAGCGGAGTGCAAGCCGCTAAATCCTATGATCAACGCGGGTGCTATTGCAGTCTGCGGCCTGTTGGAAGGCAAGACTGTGGAGGAACGATTTGCCCGGGTCACCGGCCTCTTGGCAGAAATCCTCGATCGAGAAGTCTTCATAGATGAGCGGGTGTATGAATCGGAGAAAGCCACAGGCCACCGCAACCGGTCCCTGGCATATTTTCTCAAAGATACAGGAGTGTTGGAGGGTGATGTAGAAGAGGTAGTTGACTTATATTTTCGCCAATGTTCGATCCTTGTCACTTGTGAGGAATTAGCTCGAATTGGGTGGTTCTTAGCTACAAAGGGTGTGACCCTAGCAGGCAAACGCCTGTTACCCCCGAGTATTGTCCGCTTAGTTACGACCTTTATGGTAACATGCGGAATGTACAACGCTTCCGGCGAGTTCGCTATAAAGGCAGGCATTCCCGCGAAAAGTGGGGTGGCCGGCGGTATCCTGGCTGCTGTTCCCGGCCGTTTTGGCGTCGGCACGTTTGGCCCGGCGCTGGACCGCAAGGGCAACAGTGTAGTGGGCTTTCGGATGCTTTGCGATCTGTCCCGCCGGCTGGCGCTGAGCATTTTCTAAAGGGAGAGGACAGCATGAATGGGGAGAGCAGGGCTGTGGGTGTAAGGCGGTTTTTGGTCGGGCAAGCCGGACCCTTTCCTCGCGTCGTTTTTTGGGAAGAAGCCTTTGCCCAGATGGACCAGTTTGCCCAGGAACACCCCGGAGGAGAAAATGGCGGATTTTTGGTCGGTACAAAGCGCAACCTCAAAAGCCTGGAAGAATATGAGATCCTAGTGGAGCATTTTGTTCCCCTGGCTCCATCGCGCGGCGGTACATCCCGCTTTGCCCTGAGCCGAGACCATTACATGGCGCTGCAGAAGCAGCTGTCCAGTAGCGGCAGCAATCTCCGCATCGTGGGTTGGATGCACAGCCATCCGGGTTTTGGCGTTTTCCTGTCAGCCTTCGATAAAGAGCAGCATGAGCGGCTGTTTCCCCGTCCCTGGCAGATTGCCTACGTAATTGATGCGCAGCACGGCGATCGGGCGCTTTATCACTGTGTGGATCGAGTGTGGCAGGAGCTTCCAGGTTATTACATTCTGCGCAGTGATGACGAAGCCGTTGTTGTGGAGGGCTCGCGGCCCCGGTGGGCCCGGGCAGCGGCATCGGTAGTGCTCTTCTTAATGCTGACAGGTGCTGGTGTGTACGGATACCATTGGTACAACAGCCGCTTTATAGAGCCGCTTTCCGAAGTATCGCTGGAGAATATGGAGCCACCGGCCGCCACCACGCGACAGGAATCGGTGGTCACAGTCACCCCCGCTCCTGTCAGGGTTGAGCCGCCTCCTCCCCAAGCGGTGCAGTCTCCTCCAGAAGTAGAGCAGCCTGAGCCTGCAGGAGTTCGCGAGTATCTCGTAGCGAGAGGAGACAGCCTCTGGAATATCGCGGAGAAGGTGTACGGCGACGCTACCCTGTATAGAATCATCGCCGAGGCAAACAATATTTCCAACCCAGAGTATATTACCGCAGGGACGACCCTAATGATTCCCGAAAGGCCTAATCCTTAGGTGGAACCATCCCACAGGTGAGGGGCGAGAAAATGTATAGGTTCATGTTTGCGCTGCTGTTAGGGTTTATACTGTTGGGGGCGAATGAAAGGGTGCTGTATGAGAATCCCCGTGATTCCAGCGGTTGGGTATTTGAGGGGTCACGACGTGTGCAGTATGCCGTTGCCAGGTCAGAGGAGGAGTGGGGGAGCAGTTTGGCCAAGCTAGAACCCCCGCCCCGGAATGTGCCGGATGTCGATTGGGCAAGTGAGTTTCCCATCCTAGTCTATTTGGGGGAGTTTCCCACCGGGGGCTATGCGGTGCAGATTGACGAGGTAACCGCCAAAGGGAGAACAATAGTGGTGCAGGTTAGCCGCCAAAGTCCGCCCCCTGGTGCGGTGCTGACCATGGCCTTCACATACCCCATGCACATGATCACCTTGTCCCGAGATCACCTGGTGGGTATGGAAAAGGTGCGATTTGTCAGCCGCGAGGGGGAACTATTGGGCGAAGTTGATATTTTCTGATAAAAGTATCCAGCATTGGCAGGATCCGCACGGATTGCGTCGAAAGTATAGACACGCCCAAGGAGAGTGAGGGAGGCAAGGATTGATTGTTTGCCGGTGGTCTTCAGCGCCTTGGGCTGCACGATGGCTTAGAGAGCAGTACGGGAAATGAACTCATTCGTCTGGCTGTGAAGGACTTCTTTCGTGAGAGACCTGCTCTGAGAGCTCGTGTTGCCTTCCACGGTTATTGGGAAGGCAGCTTTTCGCTGGAGGAAGCAGCCGACCTGGCCGGTTTGTCAGTGGAGCAGTTTACCACCTTTGTCTGGAACGGCTATCAGGCCAAGGATTGTGAAGAAGTGCGCTGGCTGATGCAAGTGTTTACGGACCCGTGGAAGCAGAAGGCGGTGCTGTGTCTAAGTGAAGGACAGCGCGCGACTCTGATCCGGCTGCTGGAGCGGGATTTCCTGATTCCGCGGGAGATGTCTTTTGAAAACTCCTTGGAGGATGATCTGCATCTGCTGCGAAATGTAGGTTTGGTTAGGGTCTTAGAGCACAATGGGCTCTTGCGCTACCAAGTAGATGCACACTAACACGGCAGGGGAACGTCCGCGGGGACGTTTCCCTTGATTTAGGAGAGATGTAGATGAGAAAAGTACTGGAACGGCACGAGGTGCCGGCTGAAGTGAAATGGAAGTTAGAAGACATATATGCTTCAGATGAGCTGTTCGAACGGGATCTGGCTGCAGCTCGCGCGGGCCTTGCCGGGGTGCAGGAACTGCGGGGCAGCATTACGTCCAGCCAGAACCTGCTGAAGGTACTAAAACGGCGCGATGAGCTGGGGATGCTTGTGGACCGCCTCACTGCCTATGCGTTTATGCGCCGCGATGAGGATAACGGCAACAGCAAATACCAGGCCTATGCCGATCAGGCCTTAAGCGTCGACGTCATGGCCCGCAGCGCCTTTGCCTTTCTGGAACCAGAGATCTTAAGTTTGGAAAGCACCACAGTGTGGGAATGGGTGGAGGCAGAGCCGGAGCTTGCTGTTTACAAGCACTATCTCCACAATGTCCTCCGCATGCAGGCTCACACGCTGCCGGCAGAACAGGAGCAGCTCTTGGCTGAGGCTGGCGAAATTGCGGCTGCACCCGGGAACATTTTTGGGATGTTCAACGATGCCGATTTGAAGTTCCCTGAAATAACCGATGAACAGGGTGAGAAGGTGGAGCTCACCCACGGCCGGTATATCCAATTCCTCGAATCGCGCGACCGCCGGGTGCGGGAAGAAGCTTTCACAGCCCTGTACACCACCTATGAAAAGTGGAAAAACACACTCGGGGCGATGTACACCTCAGAGTTGAAGAAAGCACGGTTTTTTGCCAAGGCCAGACGGTATGATTCTGCTCTGGAAGCAGCCTTGGACCAAGATAATGTGCCAACTGAGGTTTACCGCAACCTCATCCAAACGATCCACGACCACTTGGGTCTGCTCCACAAGTACGTGGATCTGCGCAAGCGCCTCCTGGGTGTAGATGAGCTTCATATGTACGATATTTACGTACCCCTGGTTGGGGAAGAACAGCAGCCTATCGCCAGGGAGCAGGCGGTAGCCATGGTGCAGGAAGGGCTGAAGGCCTTGGGTGCCACCTACCTGAAGGATCTCGAACAGGCCTTTACTGACGGTTGGATTGATTGGCTGGAAAACCGCGGTAAGACCAGCGGTGCCTATTCGTGGGGAACCTACGGCGTTCACCCGTATGTTCTGATGAACTATCAAGAAAACCTTGACAACATGTTTACCCTTGCCCACGAGCTGGGCCATGCCATGCATACGTATTACACCGATACGACCCAGCCCTATGTAAACTCTCCCATCACGATTTTTGTGGCGGAAGTGGCTTCTACGGTCAACGAGACTCTGGTCATGCGCCACCTGCTGGAACAAACAGACGATGCGAAACGGCGCATGTATCTGCTCAATCATTTCCTGGAGCAGTTCCGGGGCACTGTGTTCCGCCAGACCATGTTTGCCGAGTTTGAGCTGATCGTGCACGACAAAGCAAACAAAGGCGAAGCGCTCACCTCTGAGCAGCTGTCTGAGATCTATTATGGTCTGAACAAGAAGTACTACGGTGATGGGATCGTGGTGGATCCGCTGATTGCTCTGGAATGGGCGCGCATACCTCACTTCTACCGCCCGTTCTATGTGTACAAATACGCTACGGGCTTCTCCGCCGCCGTTGCCCTCGCCGAGCAGATTCTTTCTGAGGGAGAGCCTGCCCAGAGGCGGTATTTGAACTTCCTCAGCCGCGGCAGCTCAGACTATCCCCTCGAGCTCCTCAAGCGGGCAGGGGTAGACATGACCACCCCAGAGCCGATTGCCGCCGCGATGCAGGTGTTCGGAGAACTCCTGGCGGAGCTGGAGCAGCTCTCAAAATAGCAGCTTGAATCCTAAGCGCTGCTGCGCCGCATGGAGATGGTAGGTGTAGCTCACCTCCGCCGCGGTCCCCTGGCTTGATTGGTAATACGCTTGGTAGGTCAGGCTCGAGGCCGGATTGGCCTCAGCCAGGCCTCCATATGTGAGGTGGACCCCCAGGGCCCACCTTTTGTTGGCCGCGAACATCACACCTGTCTTGAGCCGCGGGCCTTCTGGAGCGAAGGACAAGGTGGCGTAGGTGAGGAGTGGATCCCAGGTTCCTTCGAGCCCGAGGTCTACTCCTAGATGGGGTCCGCCTAGGTCTAGGTCGATCCTTGCCAGGCCGCGAGGCCCCCAGATGGTAGGGGCAGCAGTCTGGAGGCTGAGCTGGGGCCAGCGGCAGCTGCCCCGCAGTGCTCGTGACTCGTGCGGGGGGCTCATCGTGGTGCTGGACAGTTCCAGCGGCAGGCTGACCTGTAAGTAGCTGCGTTCTGCCCAGCGCCAGGTGCGGCCGAGGGAGAGGGCTCCAACGCGCTGCACCAAGGTCACTGGCTCGGGATCTGCCGGGCTGTGTCCATGGTAAACTGCGCTTGTCAGGCTGGTCTCCACTAGCCACTGTGCGCGGGCAGGCAGAGCTGATCCTAAGAGCAGCACGGCCAACACGGCCGCCAAGGTAAATCTTTTCATCTTGTCATCCTTTCTTGTTTAAGGCCGCATATAGGAGGCTTCTGTTAAGATTTGTGTGCGCCCGTAGGCCTCCTCACCAGCAGCCAGTGCCGTTGGCAGCTGGTGGAGCTGGGGAAAGTACAGGACCACACCTGACCATGTCTCTTCAAAGTCGCTGGCGGGCGTGAAGTGGACGCCGTGAGCTGGATCGGCTGTGAGGATTCCCGGTGGGCCGGCATCAACGACCAGCACAAAGTGGCCGCGGCCCTCCCCAAGGTGCGCCAGCAGCGGGCTTCCGGGGTTATCATGCAGAAAGCTAGTCAGTGCTTCCCAGCTGAGGCGGTACCCAACAGCCTCAACGCCGCAGCCGGCGAAGTAGTCCTGCAGGTGGCGAAAAGTGATGGGCTGTCCTGGCTGAATTAGGTCGGCCCAAAGCTCGGGGTCGGGCGAAAGCTCTGCCCAATCAAGCAGCGTTGCAGCACAGGCCTGGGCACAGTCCCACTCAGTCAGCTGCGCGGTTGTTCCAGCGTAGGCCATATCTAGGTGCGTGGTGCTTTGGCTGAGCAGGGCTAGGGCAAGGAAAAACCACACATTATCACCATCCTTTGGGTGAATTATATAAAGAATTCAGCTAATTGTCAAGGGTTTTCCAGGGGTTTCCTCAGTTAATTCCTTGTGCTATTATATATAGGATAGGAAGGAATTTTTACTTATACTGCGAATAAGTACGTTGAGAACGTTCTAGAAAGGTTGTCGCCCATGGACTACAAATATGACCTGGATCGGCTCACTGCCTTGACGACGGAGCAGCGCAATGCTGCCTCGCGCAACATCGACAGATTATCCACCGAAGGAATTGTCCGCCTGATTGCTGCCGAAGACAGTAAGGTGGTTGAGGCAGTGGCTCAACAGGTTCCCCAGATTGTCCAGGCGGCTGAAATGATCACAGCTGCCCTGAAAGACGGGGGGCGCTTGATTTACGTGGGGTCTGGAACCAGCGGTCGCCTCGGCATTCTTGATGCAGCGGAATTGCTTCCCACTTATGGGGTGGGCGATGACATGGTGAAGGCTGTGATAGCCGGTGGGCGCGACGCGGTATTTGCACCGGTGGAGAGGGCAGAAGACGACTATGAGGCAGGTCAAAGGGACGTGGAGGAGCTAGGCCTCAACCACCGCGATGTGGTGGTGGGGATATCTGCCAGCGGCAGAACGCCCTATGTTCTGGGTGCGCTCCATACCGCCACCAAGGTTGGGGCTGCGACTATCGCACTGACGTGCAACTCGCCCAGCGCCATGGAAGAGGCTGCTCAGGTCACCATTGCCGTGATCGTAGGGCCTGAGATTGTGACTGGATCCACCCGTATGAAGGCTGGCACGGCACAGAAGATGGTCTTAAACATGCTCAGCACCACAGTCATGATCCGGCTGGGCAAGGTGTACCAGAATTTCATGGTGGACATGATTCCCACCAATCTGAAATTGAAGAATCGGGCACAGCACATCGTGGCTGAAACAACAGGTGTTTCCCAGGAAGAAGCTCGCCACTACCTTGAAGCAGCTGCTTGGAACATTAAGGCCGCGATTATCATGGCGAAAGCGCACTGCAGCTTACAGCAAGCTCTTGAGCTCTTGGAGCAGAGCGAAGGGGTTGTGGGCCGCGCCTTAGAAATAGCCGGTGCCTAACTTATCTGAAGGAGTCGAGGGGAAGAACATGGGCCAAGCAAACACGTTGCTGCATATTCGAGGAGTGTTTCCCACGCTGCGCCCGGCAGAACAGCGGGTTGCCCGGGAGATTCTAGAGAATCCGCAGCGGGCGGTGCACATGTCCATCACAGAACTGGGGCGCCGGGCCGAAGTTAGTGATGCCACGGTGGTGAAGTTCTGTAAGCGCCTTGGGTACAAGGGTTTTCAGGAGTTCAAGATCCTGCTTGCCCAGGACGTAGCCACAAAGCCCGAGCCCGTTTACGGTGAGATTGAGCCCGGCGATGACCTAGGCACTGTGAAGCACAAGATCTTCCAGAGCAATATCCAAGCGCTGCAGGACACGGCGCAAACCCTTTCTGAAGGGGCTCTACAGGCTGCCGTGGAGGTTCTGCTGAAGGCACGGGAAATCCACTTCTATGGAATCGGTGCCAGCGGCCTGGTAGCCCAAGATGCGGAGCATAAGTTCGCCCGTATCGGCCTATCGGCTAGGTCTTTTGTGGATGCCCACATGCAGGTTACTCGGGCAGTTCTCTTGGGACCGGGGGATGTGGCTGTGGGAATTTCTTATTCTGGTGACACCTTCGAAATTGCCCACGCCATAGAGACCGCGAAGGCGGCAGGAGCTGCCACTATCTGCATCACTAACTTCTCGAAGTCTCGCCTTGCTCAGCTGTGCGATATTGTCCTGCTGACCGCTTCCCGGGAACATGTCTTCCGTTCTGGCGCGATTTCTTCACGCATTGCCCAGCTCAGCGCAGTTGATGCCTTGTTTATCAGTGTTGTTCTCCAAGATTACGATCGATTCCAAGCATGCATTGCCAAGACACGGCAGGCAGTAGAAAGCCGCCGCGAGGTCTAAAGGGAGTTGCGAGCTATGTTTATCGTAGGGGCCGACTGTGGTGGAACATCCACCAAGGTCATGGTCGCGGATTCTTCCGGTCAGATGGTGGGGAGGGGCAAAAGCGGTCCGGCAAACTATGCCGTAGACGGCTACGACCGCGTAATGCAGAGAGTGCGGGAAGCCACTGAAAAAGCCCTTGACCAGATCGGAGCGTCGTGGGATGAGATGCTGGCCAATGGGGCAGTCCTGGCAGCAGGTGTATCTGGCACAAGCATACCAGGCTCTGGGGCCAGGTTGATGGAAGGCTGGCGGGAGCTTGGTTTTCGCGATGTAGTAGTGCATACCGATGCGCTTGTAGCGCTCGCTGGCGCCCTGTCTGGTGAAGATGGCGCCATTGTCATTTCGGGCACTGGTTCCATCGGTTTGGGAAAGTGGGCTGGACGGTATGTGCAGATGGGCGGTTGGGGCTATCTCCTCGGCGACGAGGGCAGTTCTTTTTGGATTGCCCGCGAGGTCCTGCGGGGGCTTCTCAGGGGACGGGATGGCATGGTCGAGCGCGATTTAGAGCTCGAAGAGACCGTCTTGGAGCATTTCCAAGTGGCTGCGGTGGAGGACGTCATGCGCATCTTCTACGAGGTACCAATTAACCGCGGCTATTTGGGCAGCCTAACTCCGGTGATTGTGCGTTTGGCCCAGGCTGGAAATGCGACCTGCAAGGCTATCATTGGGGAAGCTGGGCGAGAGCTGGGGCTGTTGGCCGGAGCGGTGGTGGCGAAGCTGGAAACCCAGAGCGTGCCTTGTCGGGTCGGTGCCTGCGGCGGAGTGTTTTCAGCAGGTCAGATTATCCTCGAACCCATGCAGGCGGCCTTAGTGGAAAAAGCGCCCCACGCCAGGTTATCCCTGCCTGATTTCGATCCTGCTGTGGGCGCCCTGTTGGTCGGTTTCGAACGTCTCGGTATTGCCGCAGCGGAAATACTTCCCTCCCTGGAGGGATCGGTAAAGGAGAAGCTCACCGATGCATGATCTGTCTTTAGAGGCTAAAGTTGGGCAGATGATGATGTTCGGGTTTCCTGGAACGGAAATACCCAACCACATCCGCCAGTTTATCGAGGAGTACAACCTCGGGGGAATTATCATCTTTTCTCGGAATGTGCAGAGCCCTGTGCAGATTACAGAGCTCAACTCCAAGCTGCAGGAACTTGCTTTTGGCAGTCCGTTTGGAGTTGGGTTGTTTATTGCCGTGGACCAAGAAGGGGGCCCCGTTGCTCGCATCACTGACGGCGTCAGCGTAGCGCCCGCGCAGATGGCTATCGGCGCGCTGCACTCTCCGGAAAAAGCCTACCAAATCGCCAAAACCGTGGGCCAGGAGCTCGCAGCTATGGGGTTCTCCATCAACTTGGCGCCGTGCGTGGATGTGAACAACAATCCCCACAACCCGGTCATCGGGGTGCGGTCGTTTGGTGAGGATCCGCTCCAGGTAGCAGAGTTGGGAATAGCCGCGGTGAGGGGCTATCAGGAATCCGTAATTGCTACAGCCAAGCATTTTCCGGGACACGGCGATACGGCGGTGGACTCCCATCTAGGACTGCCCGTGATTCCCCATTCCCGTGAACGCTTGTTCGAAGTTGAGCTGGTGCCGTTTCAAAAAACCATTGCCGCAGGTGTGGAGGCCATCCTCGCTGCCCACGTGGTCTTTCCCGCGATCGAGCCTACGCCCGGTCTGCCAGGCTCCCTGTCTCACACCGTTCTGACTAAGCTTCTCAGGCAGGAACTAGGCTTCAACGGGCTGATCATGACAGACTGTATGGAAATGCAGGCGGTAACAAAGCACTATACCATGGGCGAAGCCGCGGTACTGGCTGTGGAGGCGGGTAATGACTTAGTTTTGGTGAGCCATACGCCTGAGCTGCAGGCAGAGGCTTTTTGGGCTGTGGTGAACGCAGTGCGGTCTGGGCGGATTAGTGAGGACCGCATCGACGAATCCCTGGCTCGCATAGCCCAGGCAAAGCGGGCCTATGTGCAGTGGCCCTTCCCCGCAGCAGCTGTGGGCGCGCCCCAAAGTCTTGAGCTTATGGCAGAGGTTTATGCAGCGAGCATGACAATCGTGCGGAACAGGGGCTTAATTCCCCTGCCCGCAACTCGACCCGTAACGGTCATTGAAACCCGAGGCCAAGCTGCTTCCCTAGCGGAAGACGCCGCTCGCGTCAGTATCACCTTAGCCCAGGCTCTGGCAGATTTCGGAGCCGAGGTAACAGCGTACTATATCAGCTCTCAGGTTACAGATGCGGAATATAAAAAGATCACGGGGCTGGTCAAGCCCCATGATCTGGTGATCATGGTAACTCAGGACGCGCATCGCTATCCGGGCCAAGCCAAGCTTGCGGATTATGTAACTGCCACCTGCCCAGAGCACGTCATCGTTGGTGCCCGTACTCCGTATGAACTGGGACAGATGCCCCACGCGAGTACGTATCTGGCAGCCTACTCCAGCCGCCCTGAGGCACTGCGCCAAGCTGCCGCGGTGCTGGTGGGTAGAGGCCAAGCCCAGGGAAGCCTCCCAGTCACGCTGGCTTAGCTAACCAACTTGCGGCACGGCAGCCCTGATCCCCAGGCTGTCGAGAGTCTGCCGCAGAGCGGCAGGCTCAAAATCAAGGCGGGCCTGGCGCCAGCACACGACCGTGGGTACGCTGCAGTTGATAGTTGCCAGGTGCTTATACAGCAGTGCTTCCTCTTCGTAAGCCGCGAGATTCTGCGCGGCTTTTCCCTTTATGCGGTGGGCCTTGCTGAGGAGATTCTCCAGCGATCCGTAGGCTGTCAGCCAGCGCACCGCCGTTTTAGGACCCACCAAGGGTACACCTGGGATGTTGTCGCTCCTGTCACCCATGAGTGCCTTCAGGTCAGGGATGCGCTTGGGCGGCACTCCCCACTCGTATTCCACTATTTCCGGTGTATAGACCTTGTTGGCTTTGCTGTTCGGCGTAACAATCGTCACCGTCTCGCTGGCCAGTTGCAGAGTATCCCTGTCTGTTGTCACCACGTAGCAGTGCGTTGCTGGGGGAAGGTTCTTGGCAATAGTCCCGATCACATCATCCGCCTCGTAGCCGGGTACTTGCAGGAGGGGAAGCTCCAGACCAGCAATGACTTCCCTGATTAAAGGAAGCTGGCTTTTTAGGTCCTCGGGCATGGGAGGTCTTTGGGCCTTGTACTCCGAATACAAGTTATGGCGAAAAGTGGGCTCAGGGTCATCGGAGGCTACCACTGTGTAATCAGGGCGAAACTGCTCAATCAGAGAGAAGATGGTATTGTAGAAGCCCAGCACAGCATTGATGGCCTGGCCGGAGCGGGTCCGAATTGAACTAGGCAGGCCGTAATACGCCCGATAGGCTAGAGCAAAACAGTCCAGCACTAGGCAGGTCTTGGTCAGATTCAGAGGTTGTGTCACACTGCTTCTCCTTGTCTCTCAGAACACTCAATAGACATTATATCATACCAGCCGT
>LSQX01265588.1_pt1 | contig 16993 bp, 20 predicted proteins | sample 654561 | NCBI WGS metagenome assembly LSQX01 (sample SAMN04489861, study PRJNA283612) | anaerobic digester metagenome | isolation source: 4 biogas reactors fed with cattle manure at either 37C or 55C with and... | place: Denmark: Kongens Lyngby | collected 2014
GTGCTCGGCAGGCCTGTGCAGTGCCCGATGCGTCTGCTCAGCTTCAATCCGCTGATATTGGTCTTTCTACGACCGGGGTCGCTGGGCCAGATGTCGACCCGCAGTCTGGGCAGCCACCCGGCACGGTATGGATTGGGGTGAGTTCGCGATTGGGTGAGCGAGCGACCCGACTCAATATCAATGGCAATCGAGCAGAGATACGTGCTCAGGCGGTTGAAGCCGCGCTGCGTGAATTTGCTCATGAAATTGAAAACTTGAGTCAAGGTGACTCACATTCAGCGAATGCTCAGGAATATTCCGACTAGAGTAGCGGTTACTCTCAGTGACGCCTCAGAAGCTGGCTCGTATTAAGCTGGTGGAAGAAGGCGACTCAATATACTGCGCGACTTGGTTGCGCGAGAGAAGGAGGATGCGATGGTACTTGTTCGTCAGGAGATCGGCGATGTGCTGCGTGACTTCCGGCTGCAGAAGGGTCGCACCCTGCGGCAGGTTGCAGGGCAGGCAAGCGTTGCGCTCGGTTACCTCAGCGAGGTTGAGCGTGGGCAGAAAGAGGCTTCGAGTGAGATTCTCGCGGCGGTGGCTGATGCCCTTGATACGCCACTCTCAGTCATTATGGGCGAAGTGAGTGATCGCTTGGCAATTGTTGAAGGCTTGAGCGTGCCCATTGACACGCACGTTCCCGATACTGTTCCGGCTGACTTGGTCAAGGGTTACCGTTCTGAGCTGCTTGCTCGCGGCTGAGTGAGATTCGTTGAAGGGTGAAAGCGCCGGGCCTCAGGGCCGGGCGCTTTTGCGTGTGTGAGGGGCAATATGAAGCACAGTGAATTTCAACGAGCCATGCGTGAAGAGTTCGGCGACGTCTACGCAGGCGTGCTCATTCGCGAGCACTGGCTCGCTGCCTTTGGTGAGACTGCAGCCGAGGCGCTTGACCGAGGTGTTCCGGCGCGAGCGGTGTGGCTTGCGCTGTGCGATGAACTGCAAGTGCCTGCCGAGCGCCGTTATGGCAGAGGGCTGCGCGACGTAGAGGGCTGATCTGCCCTCGAGTATGAGCTTCTCGGCGTGTCTTTCGAAGATGTGTTCGAATGGGCGTATTGTCGTGCACAGGTGAATTGTCGCCTGAGATATACACAACATTGCAGCTCTTGCCGTGAGTGTCAGTGGTGCAATCTAGTGTCTCAAGTACAGTCACCGTGCCTTGTCAGCGGGGTATCCGTCGTGGCAGTGGGTAGGCAGCAGCATGGCGAGAACATCGCCCAGAACAAAGGAGCCGCAGATGGCAGCCAGTAAAGATCGTGAGAAGGCGCTTGAGGTCGCACTCGCGAATATCGATAAGCAGTTCGGTAAGGGCGCCATTATGCGTCTCGGCAGCACCGAACGCCCACCGGTTGAGGTGATTCCTACCGGCTCAATTGCGCTCGATGTCGCGCTCGGCATAGGCGGCCTGCCTCGAGGGCGCATTATCGAGATTTACGGCCCTGAGTCGTCGGGCAAGACCACCCTCACTCTGCATGCCATTGCAAACGCGCAGCGTGCTGGCGGAATCGCGGCGTTTATTGACGCAGAGCATGCGCTAGACCCCGAGTACGCGCAGAAACTCGGTGTCGACATTGATGCGCTTCTGGTGTCGCAGCCTGACACGGGTGAACAGGCGCTAGAGATCGCTGACATGCTCATTCGCTCCGGGTCCGTTGATTTGGTCGTAATTGACTCGGTTGCGGCGCTGGTGCCTAAAGCTGAAATTGAGGGCGACATGGGCGATAGCCACGTCGGCCTGCAAGCACGGTTGATGTCGCAGGCGCTGCGCAAGATCACCGGTGGTCTCAACCAGACGAAGACATCTGCGATCTTCATTAACCAGCTTCGAGAGAAGGTGGGGGTGTTCTTTGGTAGCCCCGAGACAACTTCTGGTGGCAAAGCGCTCAAATTCTATGCCTCTGTGCGGCTCGATATTCGACGCATTCAAACGCTCAAAGACGGCACTGACGCCGTGGGCAACCGCACCCGCGTCAAAGTCGTGAAGAACAAGATGGCGCCCCCATTTAAGCAGGCAGAGTTCGACATTCTCTATGGTGTCGGCATCTCTCGTGAAGGCTCACTTATCGATTTTGGTGTTGAGCATGGACTCGTGAAGAAAAGTGGAGCCTGGTACACCTATGAAGGTGACCAACTTGGTCAAGGCATGGAAAACTCGCGACGTTTTCTTATTGCACACCCCGAAATCGCGGCCGAGATTGAAGAGAAGATTCTCGTGAAGCTTGGTGTGAAAGGTGACCCAAACGCGACAGAAACCGAAGCCACCGGCGTCGCTGACACCGATGCGCGTATCGGGGCCTAACAGAGAGCTGCGGCAACGATGGTAGTGCGATTTCTTCCGGTGGCTCGTGACACCGCGGCGTCTGCGCCGCAGCGTGATCGCGCAGATTTGGCCGAGGTCATCGAGCTGAGGTCTCGGCTGAATCAAGACCGGCCGGATCAAGACCGGCTGGATCAAGACCGGCTGGATCCAGATCGATTGTCTGTCGCCCGCGCTGAGCTCAGCGATATTGAAGAGGCCATTTCAGATGACAAGGCAACGTCAGCTGATATCTCGCATGAGCGCGTGTCGTCGGCAGAATCAGATGCGGTTCGCCTGCTCGCGAGACGCGCTCGCTCAAGCGGAGAACTGCGGCGCGAACTGCAGGCACTAGGTCACAGTTCGGTTGAGGTCGATGGGGTCATATTCAGGTGCGAAGCAAATCTTTATCTTGATGACCTCGGCCTTGCTCGTGTGCTGACTGAGAATCTGCGCGATCGCAAACGTGCGAGCCGTTCGCAAATTCGCATGAAGCTTCGAGAACGCTTGTTGCCCGACGGCGTGATCGAAGAAGCGCTCGGTGAGTTGGACGAAGACGAAGAGCACGAGTTGTTGCGGCAAGTCGCGGTTGACCGCGCGAAGAAGATGTCAGGGCTCGACCGGCAGACAGCCGAACGACGTCTGCTCGGATTTCTTGCCCGCAGAGGCTGGTCTGGTGAGCGCGCATACCGTGTGGCACGTGAGGCACTCGACAGCAGTGCTGCCCGAGGCACCGTACGCTTTCGCTGAACAAGACGCAAGACGGTCAACGAAATGTTCTGCCGAGGTGACCAGCCACACGGTATGGTTGCAGCCAGCAGCCAGCAGCCAGCAGTGCGGTGGTGGCTGAGAAGCGTGTGCAGAGAGCGTCGGTAGAATCAGATCATGCTTTCAGCTGAAGCCACCATCATCACTCCTTCACCCGCCGCTCAGCGAGCCGACGGATCTGCACGCAGTTACACGGTTCGCACACTTGGGTGTCAGATGAACGTGCACGACTCCGAGCGGTTATCGGGTTCACTTGAGGCTGCAGGGTATGTGCGGTCTGAAGACCCCGCACAGGCAGATGTCGTGGTAATCAACACGTGTGCAGTGCGCGAGAACGCCGCGAATAAGCTCTACGGAAATCTCGGGCAGCTGGCTAGCGTCAAGCGAGAACGCGAAGGCATGCAGATCGCTGTTGGGGGTTGTTTAGCACAGAAAGATCAGGGCACCATCGTCGAGAAGGCGCCGTGGGTTGACGTGGTGTTTGGTACTCACAACATGGGGTCATTGCCGACCCTGCTCGAGCGCGCACGGCACAATGCCGAGGCGCAAGTTGAGATTCTTGAGTCGCTCGAGGTGTTTCCCTCAACGCTCCCGACAAAGCGCGACTCGGCATCGAGCGGTTGGGTATCGATTTCGGTCGGCTGCAATAACACCTGCACGTTCTGCATCGTGCCAGCACTTCGTGGCAAGGAGAAAGACCGGCGACCTGGTGATGTGCTGGCCGAAGTGCAGGCGCTTGTGGACGACGGTGCAATCGAGGTCACGCTGCTAGGCCAGAACGTGAATACCTACGGGGTCGAGTTCGGCGACCGGCATGCCTTCGCGAAGCTCTTGCGTGCCATGGGTGACATTGACGGACTTGAGCGTGTTCGCTTTACGAGTCCGCATCCGGCCGCGTTCACCGACGATGTGATTGATGCCATGGCTGAGACGCACAATGTGATGCCCACTCTGCATATGCCGCTGCAGTCGGGTTCTGATTCAGTGCTGAAAGCCATGCGGCGCTCATACCGCTCGAAGAAATACTTGGGCATTCTCGACGCGGTGCGCGAACGTATTCCGCACGCTGCAATCACCACCGACATTATCGTTGGATTTCCAGGTGAAACTGATGAAGACTTCGAAGACACCATGCGAGTGGTTGAGCAGTCACGCTTTCAGAGCGCCTTCACTTTTCAGTACTCGATTCGCCCCGGCACGCCTGCGGCCACCATGCCCGACCAAGTTCCCAAGGCAGTCGTGCAAGAACGCTATGAACGATTGATGGCACTGCAAGACCGCGTTTCGTATGAAGAGAACGAAGCGCAGGTCGGGCGCCTCGTGAATGTGCTTGTCTCGGTTGACGAGGGCAAGAAAGACTCCGCGACGCGGCGAATGTCGGGTCGCGCAGAAGACAATCGCTTAGTGCACTTTGCGCTGCCAGACGGCGCTGCAGAGCCCCGCCCGGGCGACGTGGTGACCACACGTGTGACATCGGCTGCGCCATATTTCTTGATTGCAGACGACACTGCCGCATATGCGGTGCGGCGTACTCGTGCGGGTGATGCGTGGGATCGGCGACAGGCAGAGAGCTGTGGCGTGCCCGCACCCGCAAACCTCGGCAGCGGGCCAGCCTCGGTGGGGTTGGGAATGCCAACCATTCGGTCACTGTGACGGCTTCCCATCTTTGGGTGATTGTCGGGGCCACGGGTACCGGCAAGACGAGCCTGTCGCTCGACCTTGCTGACAAGCTTCGCGGCCTGGGCAGAAACGCAGAGATTGTGAACGCCGATGCCATGCAGTTGTATCAAGGCATGGAGATCGGCACCGCGAAGCTGCCCGAGTCAGAGCGTCGCGGCATCGCACACCATCTCTTTGATGAGTTAGCGGTCACGGACGAAGCGACAGTGGCCTGGTACCAGCCACGTGTGCGTCACACGATCGACGAGATTCAACAGCGCGGCAATGATGCAATTCTTGTCGGGGGCTCGGGCCTCTATGTGTCGAGCGCCATTTATGACTTTCGGTTCGCCCCACGTGATGAGCAACTTCGGGCCGAACTCGAGCGTGAAGCGGCAGCAGACGGTACTGCGGCACTCGTCGAGCGACTGCGAGCGCTCGATGCTGCGGCCGCTGCGAAGGTTGACGTGCGAAACCCACGCCGAGTCGTGCGCGCTCTCGAGGTCGCCATGCTTGGCGCAGAAGTGCAAGCTTCTTTGCCCGAAACGCCAGAGTTTGTTTCGCAAGCAACAAGCATCATCGGTGTGCACCTCGACCGTGCTGCGCTGGTGGCTCGGCTTGACGCGAGAGTTGAACACATGTGGGCCGACGGCTTGCTCGATGAAGTGAGAGAACTTCTCGCGGCAGGCCTCGAGCGGGGGAAGACGGCGAGCCGTGCGATCGGCTATGCGCAGGCGCTGCGCCAGCTGCGAGGTGAGCTCACTGAACGTGAGGCGATCGAAGAGACACAGGCGCTGACACGTCGATATGCGCGGCGGCAGGTGAGCTGGTTTAAGCGCTATCCCGAGGTGCAATGGTTGCAGGCTCCAGACCCAGATCAGATCGAAATTGCGCGGGAAGTGGCCAGCCAACCGTAAACTGGTCAGGTGACGGTACTCGAATTCATTAAAGGCCAGGGCACCGGCAACGATTTTGTGCTGCTGCATGACCATGATGGTCAACTCAATCTCACGGCTGACTTGGTGCGTTTTCTGTGCGACCGACGGTTTGGTGTGGGCGCCGATGGTGTCATTCGCATTGTGCGCTCGCGTGCGATTGCCGAGGGTGCGGCTGTGCTCGCCGAAGAGCCGCAGGCTGAGTGGTTCATGGACTATCACAACGCAGATGGCAGCATCGGTGCGATGTGCGGCAATGGCATTCGCGTGTTCGCACACTGTCTCATCAGTGATGGCTTGGTGGCCCCTGAGCGGCGTGAGACGATGCCATTTGGCACGCGATCAGGCGTCAAAGATGTGCTCGCGGGTGTGTCGGGCTACACGGTTGACTTGGGGCGTTGGCGGCTCGGCGGTGAGCATCTCGTGAACGCGCGAGGGTTGCATGTCTCGCGCCCGGGCCTCGGTATTGAGCTTGGCAACCACCATGTCGTGACGGTGCTGGCTGATGACGCGAAGCTCGCTGCGCTTGACTTGAATCACGTTCCAGAGATTGGGCCAGAGCCCGAACAGGCCGCAAATGTTGAGTTTGTGGTGGCTGAAGAGCCGCTGTTGCAAGACGGTGTCGGGCGTATTCGCATGCGTGTGCATGAACGAGGATCAGGCGAAACCCTCTCGTGCGGCACCGGTGCGGCCGCGGCGGCCTTGGCGTTTCGCCATTGGGGAGGGCCGCAGATGCCAAATAGTTGGAGTGTGACGGTGCCTGGTGGCCGGCTCGGGGTGCGCATGTACGCCACGGAAGAGGGCGAGCACGTGTCGTTGAGTGGCCCCGCAGAAGTGGTGTTTCGTGGCAGCATCGAGGTGCCAGCCTAACCGTGAGGTAGTGGTTGGTGCGCGAAGAATCGCAGTTCAGCGACTAGCTTGTTGCTGGCCTGTGCACCGCTATCACGTGAAACCCCTTGTCGCGGGCGAGGCGGGACACGTCACATTCGGTGAACGTTTCGCTGATCCACTTCTGCAATGAATCTGCGCCCAGGTGCTTCGCCACCACGAGATATGCGCTCGCACCCTCGGCCAGCCGGGGTAACCACAGGGACAGCATTTCGTGCAGCACTTGCTTGCCCACACGAATTGGCGGGTTCGAGAGGATCAAGCCAAACCTCACGTCACCGGGCACTTCTTCGGGCGCTGCCACTCGCACTCGCGACAAGCCCAGCCTGCGTGCGTTCTCTGCGGTCAGTTCGCGCGCACGCGGGTTCACTTCTACTGCCCACACGTCGCGCTCTGGTCTCGCGAGGGCTGCCGAAAGGGCGATTGGCCCCCACCCGCAGCCCAGATCGAGCACGGGCTGGTGCGTCGCGTCGTCTGAAATGATGCCTTGGTCAGCCAGCGTGCGCAGCAGTACTTCGGTGCCACGATCAAGCCGCTCGGGGCTAAATACGCCGCTGGCGGTGATGACCTGCCTGGGCTCGCCGCCAAGCCGAATGCTGATTTCGCGCGGCTTGAGGTCGCTCTTGGGCGATTCGCTGAAGTAGTGCTCACTCACCTCACAAGTATCGCAGTGCTGCGCTGTGGGTGAACACTCTCGCGAGTTGCCGCGGTCGAACGTACACTGGGGGTCAGATGACAAGACAGCATAATCACGCTCCACAAGACGATGCAGAAGCCAATGCGGGCGACCTGAGCCCCGCTGGTGACGAGCCGAGTTCTGCCGCTGACCACAGCTTGGTCGACGACAACCATCAATCTCAAGATCCTCTCGAACGAGTGCTGCGCCGTGCGGCCGGGGCCGAGAGTGCCACAGTGATTCGCGATCTCAGCGGCGCGCAGGCGTTGGGTGATGAAGCCCACGATGCGCACGGCGACGACGTTGATGCCATCTGGCTTGAGCGTGAAGAACGAGCTTCGTTGCGACGGGTCGGCGGCTTGTCGACCGAGCTCGAAGATGTGACCGAGGTTGAATATCGGCAGCTGCGGCTCGAACGGGCGGTGTTGATCGGCATCTACGCATCGAGCAGCGCTGAGGCGCAAGATGAGGCTGAGAACTCGCTGCGTGAACTCGCGGCTCTTGCCGAGACCGCTGGGGCCGAGGTGCTTGATGGCATGCTGCAACGGCGAGCCAATCCCGACCCTGCGACCTACCTAGGTAAGGGTAAGGCCCAAGAACTGGCTGAACTTGTTGCTGCGGTCGGGGCTGATACTGTCGTGGCCGATACCGAGCTAGCACCGAGTCAACGACGGGCGCTTGAAGATGTAGTGAAAGTGAAGGTGATTGATCGCACTGCGGTCATTCTCGACATCTTTAGCCAACATGCCAAGAGCCGCGAGGGCAAGGCCCAGGTCGAGCTCGCTCAGCTTGAATACCTTCTGCCGCGCCTACGCGGTTGGGGTGAATCGATGTCACGCCAGGCAGGCGGGCAAGTGGGCGCTGGCGGTGCCGGTATGGGCTCTCGCGGCCCGGGTGAAACCAAGATTGAACTCGATCGCCGTCGGATTAACACCCGAATGGCGAAACTGCGCCAGCAGATTAAGGCCTTCGCCCCGGCGCGTGAGGCGAAACGGGCAAATCGCAAACGCGGTGAGGTACCTTCTGTCGCGATCGCTGGCTATACCAACGCCGGGAAGTCGAGTTTGTTGAACCGGCTCACGGGGGCTGAAGCACTCGTGCAGAACCAGCTGTTCGCCACGCTCGATACGACGGTGCGTCATGCAGAGACTGCCGATGGCCGAAGCTTCACGTACACAGACACCGTGGGCTTCGTGCGCAATCTGCCACATCAGCTCGTTGAAGCGTTTCGAAGCACATTTGAAGAGGTCGCCGGCGCCGATGTGGTGCTGCATGTGGTCGATGCGTCACACCCTGACCCTGCGGCTCAGCTGCGGACGGTACGTGAGGTGATTGCCGAGGTTGATGCCGAGGCGATTCCAGAGGTGGTGGCCTTTAATAAGAGCGACCTCATCGATGAGACGCAGCGTCTGGTGTTACATGGTCTCGCACCGAATGCGGTGTTTGTGTCTGCGGCAACTGGTGAGGGCATAGCGCAGCTCGAAGAGCGAATTGCCGCCGCCTTGCCGGTGCCAGATCGTGAGGTCACCGTCACGGTGCCGTATGACCGAGGTGAATTGGTTGCTGAACTGCACGAACGAAACCGTGTGTTAGGCACCGAATATGTAGAAGAAGGAACTCGGGTGCATGCGTTTGTCACGGGCGAAACGTTAGCAAAGCTGGAACCCTATATCGTGTGAGAACTGACTGAAGCGGAGGAGGCCGAGGCTTCAGTCAGTGCACTAGGCAACGCTCAGAGCGCGAAGCCATGTGAGCGCACGAAACAACTGTCAGATTGAGCGGAACACGGCGACGACTTTGCCGAGCACCTCGGCGTGGTCACCAAGAATCGGCTCGAAGGCGCTGTTTCTCGGCAACAGCCAGGTGTGGCCATCACGTTGACGAAACACCTTGACAGTAGCCTCGCCATCGAGCATTGCGGCAACAATGTCGCCGTTGTCGGCATTGTGCTGTTGCCGTACGACGACGAAATCACCGTCACATATGGCGGCGTCAATCATCGAGTCGCCGTACACCTTCAGCATAAACAGCTGACCCTCGCCGACGAGCTGGCGAGGCAGAGGCACGAGCTCTTCAATATGTTCGTCGGCCGTGATTGGTGTGCCTGCTGCGATGCGACCGACGAGAGGCACGTATGCAGTCTCTTCTGGCTGTACCTGCGGAGCGTCTGCAACGGCCTGGTTGGTTGAGGCGAGCTCGTTCAAGACCTCGAGTGCGCGCGGCCGATTGGGGTCTCTGCGCAGGTAGCCGGCAAGTTCGAGCCGGCTCAACTGATGTGTCACGCTCGAGAGCGATGACAAACCGACAGCGTCACCGATCTCACGCATGCTCGGCGGATAACCGCGGCTCGCTACTGACCGTGAGATGAACTCAAGAATTGCCTGTTGCTTTTCAGTCAACGGTTTCGGCGGGCGATTCGATGCGTGTTCGGTCATATCTATCTCTTTCGCTCGCGGCCTTGCACCCGGGTACTTACGTGAATGTCGGTGGTTGCTGATTCAGTGTGGTTTACCGAAACACTAGCTTCGCTTCGGCGTTATTGGCAAAGATATGTTCGAGTGTCGCGTGAATTTATCGCGTAAATGTTCGAATCTTGGCTTGAAATTTCACAGAATCGAAGCTATGTTCGAAACAGATGTTCGATCAAGTGTGATCGTGCCTCGCGACTTTGTAAGGAGAAACTCTCATGAGCGCCTCAGTATCTCACCTCCACACTGCACTCCACGGCGACGACGCTCGTGCTTCTCAGCAGGGCATGAATGGTGCTCGCACTCGGCTGCGCTTGACGCGGCGTGGTCGCGTGGTGTTCGGCTCATTGATTGCCGTGTTCGTCACTGCGGTCTTTGCGGTCACTGCAATGTTTGGCGGGGCGCAAGCGGTTGCGTCTGACGAAGCTGTGACCACTGACTTTGGTTATGTTGTGGTGCAGCCGGGTGATTCCCTGTGGCAGCTCGCAGGCAATATTGACCCCTCTGTTGATCCTCGAGACTTAGTTGCTGAGATCGTTCGATTGAATAGTCTGGGTGGCTCGGGTGTGCAGGCTGGCCAACCCATTGCGGTTCCGCTGCGGTACGCCGATGCCCCGGGCGTGATGAGTGCCGCTGAACTCGGGCTCTAGAATGGCTAGGTGACCAAGCTCAGTGATCTGCCTCTTCGTTCCAATCTTGTTGGTAAGCAACCATATGGGGCCCCGCAAGATGCGGTGCCGATTAGTCTGAACGTCAATGAGAACACCCATCCTCTGTCAGAGGCGGTGCTCGACGAGATTGTTGCATCGCTCGCAGAAGCGGTGCGCGGCGTGAACCGCTACCCAGATCGTGAGTTCATAGCTCTGCGTGAGGCGCTTGCAGGCTACCTGGGGCATGGGCTCGATGCGTCGCAGGTGTGGGCTGCAAACGGATCAAATGAGGTGCTGCAACAGGTGCTGCAGGCATTCGGTGGGCCGGGTCGAAGCCTGCTGAGCTTCACGCCAACCTACTCGATGTATCCGATACTGGCCGATGCGACCGACACCGAATGGGTGCCTGTCGAGCGTCCCGCAGACTACGTGCTCACGCCTGACAGCGTGACTGAGGCTTTACGGTCGCATCAGCCGAACATCGCAATTTTGTGTGGTCCCAATAACCCAACCGGCACTTCGCTGAACCTTGAAGTCGTCGAGGCGGCATATGACGCATGTGACGGAATGCTGATTGTTGACGAAGCCTACATTGAGTTCGATCAGGCCCACAGAAGCGCGATCAGCTTGTTGCCAGGCCGCGAGCGGCTGATGGTGTCGCGCACAATGAGCAAGGCGTTCGCATTCGCTGGCGTGCGTCTCGGATATTTGGCAGCAGACGCGGCGGTGGTTGATGCGTTGCGTTTAGTGAGGCTGCCATACCACCTCTCTGCGCTGACTCAGGCGGCCGCATCCGCTGCCCTTCGCCATGCTGATGAGATGCTGGCCACAGTTGCAGACATACGGTCGCAACGTGATCGGTTGGCAGGTGAACTCAAATCGATGGGTTACCTGGTGCACCCGTCGGGTGCAAACTTCTTGCTCGTGGGTGGGTTTCAAACGCCTGCAGCGACGTTTGAGGCCTTGCGTGCGCAAGGTATTTTGATTCGTAATCTGGACATTCCCGGTCACTTGAGACTCACCGCAGGCACTGAGTTTGAAACCACTCAGCTAATTGAGGCGATTCGGGCACTCGGCCCTGGGGGCGCAAGCTGAGCGGCGAAGCGAAAGCGAAGCCTGCCAAGCGATAAGCTTGGAGGCATGAGCACTGTTACCCGTACAGCTTCACTCGAGCGCATCACCAGCGAGTCACAAATCCAGCTGAGCCTGAATCTTGACGGTACCGGCACCGCAGACGTTGAGACTGGTGTGCCGTTCTTCGACCACATGCTCACCGCGTTTGCTCGTCACTCGCTCACTGATCTGACGGTGAAGGCTCAGGGGGACGTGCACATCGACATCCATCACACGGTTGAAGATACCGGCATTCTGCTGGGGCAGGCTCTGCTTGAAGCTTTAGGTGACAAGCGGGGGATCAGCCGATATGGTGATGCACTCGTGCCACTTGATGAAGCGCTTGCTCAAGCCGTGGTCGACATCTCTGGGCGGCCGTACCTCGTGCACAGTGGTGAACCCGCGGGGTTTGAGTTTCACCTCATCGGTGGACATTACACGGGCAGCATGGTGCGTCACTTTTTTGAGGCACTCGTGCTCAACGCCCGGCTGACTGTGCACCTTCGCTTGATCGAAGGGCGTGACCCACACCACATTGCTGAAGCAGAGTTCAAAGCCTTCGCGCGGGCGTTTCGGCAGGCCAAGTCGCTTGATCCTTTGATCACCGGCATCCCAAGCACTAAGGGAGCCTTGTGAGCGCAGATACCGCAGCTCGAAAGACTGTGGCTGTGCTCGACTACGGTTCGGGCAACGTGCACTCAGTAGTCAAAGCGGTGGAAACCGCTGGGGCCTCTGCGGTGCTCACTGCAGACCCCGAGATCGTGCTGCAAGCTGATGGGCTGATCGTTCCCGGCGTCGGGGCCTTTGATGCGGTCATGACGCAGCTGCTAGCGGTGCGCGGTGACGAACTCATTGACCGGCGACTCGCTGGCGGTCGGCCAGTGCTGGGTATCTGCGTTGGTGAACAAGTGATGTTTGACCGCGGCATCGAACACGGCATCGAGCGTGATGGACTGGGGCAGTGGCCTGGCACGGTGCGTAAGCTTGACTCAGATCGACTGCCCCATATGGGGTGGAACACCATCGATGTGGGTGAAGGCTCGCAGTTATTTGATGGAATCGAAACTGAAAGATTCTATTTCGTGCACAGCTACGCCGCCACAGAATGGTTCATTGAAGGGCGCACCGCAGCTACGAAACCAATCGTGAGCTGGGCCGACCACGGCGAGCGGTTTATCGCTGCCGTTGAGAACGGGCCACTTTCTGCGACGCAATTCCACCCCGAAAAGTCAGGCGAGGCGGGCATTCGCCTGCTGCGCAACTGGATTCAGACCCTCTAGCAAGCCATTGGCGACCCGAGCGCGCCAAGAAGTACAGAAAGACACCCTAATGACTCAACTCAGCCACTCCGCAAGACTTGAACTGTTGCCAGCCGTTGACGTTGCTGACGGTAAGGCAGTACGCCTGACGCAGGGTGAGGCGGGCACTGAGACGAACTATGGCAACCCTGTCGATGCTGCACTTGACTGGATCGAACAGGGCGCCGAATGGATTCACCTCGTGGACCTCGACGCCGCATTCGGGCGGGGCAGCAATGCCGCATTGCTGCGTAAGGTAATCAAACAGTCCAAGCACGTGAAGGTCGAGTTGTCGGGCGGCATACGCGACGATGCAAGCCTTGAGGCTGCACTTGAGCTTGGGGCAAGACGGGTGAACCTGGGAACTGCGGCACTCGAAAACCCCGAGTGGACTGAGGCCGTCATCGCTCGCTACGGTGAACAAATTGCAGTGGGGCTTGACGTGCGTGGTGAGACGCTTGCCGCTCGTGGCTGGACCGAAGAAGGTGGCAACCTCTGGGAGGTGCTCGAGCGTCTCGAGAAGGCCAACTGCGCGCGGTATGTGGTGACGGACGTCACCAAAGACGGCACTCTGCGGGGCCCAAACCTCGACCTGTTGAAGCAGGTCTGCGAGCGCACCGAACGACCGGTGGTTGCGTCGGGTGGGGTGTCAAGCCTCGATGACATTGTTGCCTTGCGCGAACTCGTCTCGATCGGCGTTGAAGGGGCGATTGTCGGGAAGGCGCTGTACGCCGGTGAGTTTACACTCGCAGCAGCACTCGATCTTGCAGGTCGCCCGTAAAGTTCGGGTGGTCACGGGTCTCACGAGTGCGTTATGGCAATTGAGAAGCTTCCGTCGACAGGCGACGCGCCACGCGCCACGGGGGTGCCCGCAAGCCTTGTCGCCGGGGGAGCGGCTGACTCAGCTGGTTACCCGTGGGCAGGGCGCACCTTTGCCCACCATGACACTGCGTTCGCTGACGATGACGGCAGCGCATCGGCTGAGCTGCAACACGCAGTGAAGCGACTTCGTGAGTGCGCTCACGAATTCATGCAGCGGGGGTCTCAACAGCCTGAACTGCTAGCTGCACTCGCGCGGGCGCAAGCAGACGCCCTGATGACACTGTCTACCCAGCGGGTGCTGGTGCCCCTGTTGGCTGAAGCCGGCGACATCGGCATGACACCCGAAGGCCGCACAGTAGAGAAAACACAAGAACTCTCAATAGTCACTGTGGCAGCCCCAGACGGGCGTCGCGTTATGCCTGTGTTCAGCTCAGCTGCCACCATGCGAACGTGGAATCCCGCAGCGCGACCTATTCCCGTACCTGCGCCGCAAGCTGCGGTCGCTGCCGCCAGCGAACGCACCGACCTAATTATTATCGATGCGGGCACAATCGATTCCGAGCTTGGGGTTCGCCGCACGCAACTCGAACCAGTCGCGCTGGCCCAGCGCATAGAGGTGCCCTGGAACGACGCGGCAGTTGTGCAGGCATTTCGTGACAGCGTTCACGACGTTGATGAGGTGCTTTCTATTGATGTGCTTCCGGGTGACCCTGAAATGCGTCTCCTTGCGCCCGAAACTGACGTGGTTCTGCATCTACTCCCCGGGCTCCAGAAAGACCAGCTCAACGCAATTGTCGGCCTCGTGCAGCAGCGTTGGGCAGAGAAGTCGGTGATTGCGCAGCGTGTCGATTCGATGCGCGTGATGTTGCGAGAGCAGTCGGCCCCTCAAAAGAAATTCAACAGCACGATATAGGTCGCGGTTCCCACAAATATGCTGAGTAAGGCATGTCTGCCGAGCGCCAGGTGAACGATCACCGTCACAGCGGTTGATACCGCAACGACCCAGACTTTCTCGGGTCGCGCGATGATTTCACTGCCGAGCATCACCAACGCGAGAATGAGCAAGAGCCCTGCGGGCATCCACTGCCCAAGCTTCTTCACAAATCTTGATTTTCTGAGCGGCTTCAGAATCGCAAATGGGAGTGCGCGCAACAGCAGCGTAATCACGCCGCTCACCGCCACTACCGCAATGATGTACCAGAAATCAGGTGTCTGCATCGTCACCCTCACCCCGAGCCCGTTTGGCGCGCAGCACCCCGTACCAATACCTCAACACCAACAACAGCGTAAAGACCGTCAGCGCCGCGAGCACTTGTGCATTCGGAAATGCCAGCATCGCAACTGCAACCGAGCCACCAGCTAACAGCACCGAAGGAACCTCACGTCGCGTTCGTACTGCATCGAGAGTCATGACGACGAACAGTGCGACGAGAGCGAACTCAAACCCCTCGATTGGTTCGGGTAAGAGTGCACCAATCGCGACGCCGGTTAACGAGCCACCCACCCAATATGCCTGCATCAGCATTTGACCGGTCAGCATGCGGGCAGAACTGAGCTTGTCGCGCGGCACCAGCACGTAGGTGGCATACGCCTCATCGATCATTGCGTAGACTGAATAGGCGCGACCGAGCCCTGGCTTCACCGCCGAGATAGGAAAGGTGAGAGGGTAAAAGACGTGGCGAAAGTTGACGGCAAATACGGTGACCGCGATCGTCAGCAAGGGCGTTGCTGCAGCAATGAGGCTCACAAGCAAGAGCTCAACTGACCCCGCGAAGACACCGATCGAGAGCGCAGGGGCCAACCACCAGGGCAGTCCCGCTTGACTCACCAACATTCCGAGCGCGATACCGAGCGGAAAGATGCCGAGCCCGACACCTAATGAATCGATGACGCCCGTGCGAGCTCCGGTATCTGACGTCGTAGCATTAGCATCGGGGGAGCGCCGATCGTGCTCGGGCGTTGCCGGGCTGCCTGTGGCGTCATTTGCATTCATGTGTCACCGGCCTCGCTGGGTACCAAACATCCTGAGCGACACAGGTGGTACCTAAGTTAGATGACCGAGCCCGTGTACTTCTCACCCGGGCCCTTGCCCGGTGCGTCAGGAATCACTGAGGCCTCACGAAATGCGAGCTGCACTGAGCGAAGACCGTCGCGAAGCGGCCGGGCGTGGGAGTCACTAATCTCTGGAGCGCCTGCGGTAATCAGGCCGGCGAGTGCGTTGATCAGTTTGCGTGCTTCATCGAGATCAGTTTCGTTCTCGGGGTCGTCTGAGAGGCCACACTTGATGGCTGCCGCGCTCAAGAGATTTACCGCAGCAGCGGTGATGATCTCGACCGCCGGAACTTCAGCGATATCTCTTGCGGCTTGCTGTGCGTCAGACGTGTTGTGCTCGGTCACTGTGTTCCTGTTCGTTGGCGCTCCAGCGCGCAGCTGAAGCGATGCTTTACCTCGGGGTGCGAGTCTGTTAGTATTGACCAGTCCGTGGCATTCTGTCGCGGTCTTGCAAGTGGAGATTCTCCCACCCGACACCGAATACCAGGTTATCGGGTAGTTCATACCCCGTCACACCACGAGTCAGCTCGTGTGCGGCAGCGATAAGGGTGTGGGGTTGCACCTACGCAACCTGGGTCTCAGCCTGCAAGTGCCCTGCAAGGGGCTTGTAGTTACGATCCGAAGGAGCCGGCGATCAGCGATCCCCGTACTAATGAGCGCATTCGCGCCACCGAAGTCCGTTTGGTAGGGCCAAGCGGCGAACAGGTTGGCGTGGTATCAATCGACGTTGCCCTGCGACTGGCCGCAGAAGCCGATCTCGATCTTGTCGAGGTCGCCCCGAACTCAAAGCCGCCCGTTGCAAAAATCATGGACTTCGGCAAGTTCAAGTACGAAGCTGCCCAGAAAGCGAAAGAAGCCCGCCGTAATCAGGCAAATACGGTGCTGAAAGAAGTTCGCTTTCGTCTGAAGATCGATAAGCACGACTACGAAACCAAGACCAAGCGAGCCATCGGGTTCTTGAACCAGGGTGACAAAGTCAAAGCCATGATTCTGTTTCGTGGCCGTGAACAGTCGCGCCCCGAAATGGGCGTGCGTTTGCTGCAGCAGTTTGCTGAAGACATCGCTGAGTTTGGCTCGGTTGAGAGCTCGCCGCGCATCGACGGCCGAAACATGGTCATGGTGATTGCGCCGTTGAAGCACAAGAGCGAGGCGAAGGCTGAGCAGAATGCCCGCCGCGCCGAAGAGAAGGCTAGCCGCCGCCAAGACAAGGGCGACGAAGCTTCGGCCGAGTAAGACCCACGGCCCTTGCGGCCGCACGAGACGTTGTCGCCCCGGCGACGCGCACCACAACAAGGAGATAGAGATGCCCAAGCAGAAGACCCACTCGGGTGC
>LSQX01083772.1_pt2 | contig 16991 bp, 17 predicted proteins | sample 654561 | NCBI WGS metagenome assembly LSQX01 (sample SAMN04489861, study PRJNA283612) | anaerobic digester metagenome | isolation source: 4 biogas reactors fed with cattle manure at either 37C or 55C with and... | place: Denmark: Kongens Lyngby | collected 2014
GCCGGGACAGGTGAATCGGCATCGCAAGATGAGGCAGCGCTTGCACCGGAAACGGTGAAGAAGTCAACGTCCAGGCGTAAATCCAAGTCAGCGCCTGAAACGGACGTTCTCGTTCTTGCGGACGCTGATGCTGACGACCTGCCGGATGAAGATGAGGATCCGGATTTTGACAGTCTGGATGACAGTGACGTCGAGGATGAGGATGATCTGGGTGATGTCCTTGTCGACGACGTGGAGGAAGAAGAGGAGGAGGATGCCGACACAGACGATGACGAAGATGATCTGGACGTGGAAAATAACCATGAGCTGCAGGCATTTGACCTGGCCGTTCTCCGCCCGCTCGTGCAGAAGTCGCGCGGCAAGGATCGCCAGCTGAGTCAGACTGAAATCCTCGATTATCTGCAGAAGATTCATTATGACGAAGATAAGCTGGATGAAATTATCGAGGGACTGGAGCGTGCCGGCATCGAAATCGTGGACAGCGATGATGATACGCGTGAAACCAGCAAGAAGGCGGAGGCATTCAATGATGCCATGACGGTCGACGATCCCGTCCGCATGTATCTGAAGGAAATCGGCAAGGTAGACCTGCTCACGGCCGATCAGGAAAAGGATCTGGCCAAGCGCATGGAAGAAGGCGACGAGTACGCGAAACAGCAGCTGACCGAAGCGAATCTAAGGCTGGTCGTCAGTATTGCCAAACGCTATACGGGACGCGGCATGCAGTTCCTCGACCTGATTCAGGAAGGCAATCTTGGCCTGATGAAAGCCGTCGACAAATTTGACTACACGAAGGGATTCAAATTCTCGACGTACGCGACCTGGTGGATTCGACAGGCGATTACGCGCGCCATTGCCGACCAGGCAAGAACGATCCGCATCCCCGTTCATATGGTGGAAACGATCAACAAGCTGATTCGCATACAGCGTCAGCTTTTGCAGGAACTGGGCCGGGAACCTGAAGTGGATGAGATCGCAGCGGCCATCGGCCTGACCCCCGACAAGGTGCGGGAGATCATGAAAATATCGCAGGAACCCGTTTCGCTGGAAAAACCGATCGGGGAAGAAGAAGACAGCCATCTGGGTGATTTCATACCCGATGATGACGCCCCGTCACCGGCGGATCAGGCGGCCTTTACCTTGCTGAAGGAACAGATTATGGAGGTTTTGAAAGGCCTCACGCCGCGCGAGGAAAAGGTGCTGCGACTGCGTTTCGGTCTTGACGACGGACGTACGCGCACACTGGAGGAAGTCGGCCGTGAATTCAATGTCACGCGCGAGCGCATTCGTCAGATCGAGGCGAAGGCCCTGCGCAAAATGCGCCACCCGAGCCGCAGCCGCAAGTTGAGGGAGTATCTCGATTGAGACCGCCCCGCGTCAGTGACCGGCTCCGATTTATTGCCTCTCTTGTTTTGCCCGGTGCCCGCCTGATTGATGTCGGGTGTGACCACGCACTGCTGCCGATTTATTATTTGCTCGGCGATCCCGAAGCGAAGGCGGTGGCCATCGACAACAAAGACGGACCGCTGCGCGTTGCCGCCAAAAACGTCTCGCGCTGGGGCCTGGACGATCGTCTGACCCTAATCAGGGGCGACGGCATCCCGAGCGGTTTGCTTCAGGCTGGAGACTGCGTGGTTATCGCCGGATTGGGCGGTGTGGAGATCGGTCAGATACTGACTCAGATCGAATCGGCTGCCGCCATGTATGTGCTGTCACCGCATTCGCGCGCTGAAGTTTTGCGTGAAACGCTTTCTCAGCTGTCCCTCGCGATCGTGGCGGAGACCGTGAAGGCTGAAGGCGGGCGCACATATCTGGTGATGACGGTCAAACCTTCAGTCAAATCAATAATGTATAGTGATGACGAACGCTGGATCGGCCCGCATTGTCTGACGCAGTTGGACGCCGATTTCGGGGACGCCGCTTTTTTGCTTTATATGAGGCGGCTCAAACGCCATCTCAGCCGTGTCGTGAGGCATGATCCGACGGCCGCATCGCCGCTGGCGCGGCTGGAACGATACATCGGGAGGACAGATGCATGACGATCAAGGTACAGGATATTGTGCAGGCGATGGAACGATATGCGCCGCCGGTTCTGGCGATGCCGGGAGATCCGGTCGGCCTCTGCCTCGGACGGCCGGATGCGGCGGTCAGGGGGATAACCGTGTCACTTGACCTGACATCCGATGTTATCGAGGCGGCGCTCTCGGAGGATGCCGGCATGATCATCACGCATCATCCGCCGATTTATCAGCCGCTTCAGACCCTGACATCTGAAAGTCCCGAGGGCGATAACCTGCTGACCTGCGCAGAGAATGGAGTCGCACTTTTTGCAGCGCATACCAATGCCGATGCCTGCCGGGGCGGGACGGCCGATCTCCTTGCCGGCATTCTCTTTCCCGAGCAGCAGGCAAAACCGCTTGTGGCGCTTGACGCACATGCGTTCGATGAAGGGTTTGGCAGGGTGCTTTCAAACCTGAATGAGACGACCGGCCGCTTGCTGCAGCTCTGCATGGACAGGCTGGACGCACCGTTCGCCCGCCTGGTCGGTGATCTGAGCCGTTTTGTTCGCGTGCTGGCAGTCTGGCCCGGCTCCATGGATGAAGAGGTTGTCCTGGCGTGTCAGGCGCGGCGGGTCGATTTGCTGATAGCCGGTGAATGCAAGCACCACTTGTCTCTGATGCTGGCCGCGCGCGGCATTGATCTTATCGTCGCCGGCCATGACCGCACCGAAATGCCGTTTGTGGGCCACGTCAAGACGCTTCTGAATGATTCATTTCCGGCTCTCCCCGTGTACGCTCCCGTCCGTTGACATGACTGCTATAATTAATCAGGCAGTCGTTTCCGGCTACCTGAATCGTCGCGCCCGTTGTGCCAACGCTATGCGGGTGAGGAAAGTCCGGGCTCCCCAGGGTAAGGGCGCCGGGTAACACCCGGTGAAGGCAACTTCAAGGAAAGTGCAACAGAAAATAACCGCCGTTTTACGGTAAGGATGAAAAGGTGCGGCAAGAGCGCACCGGGGATCCGGCGACGGATCCCGTCTGTGTAAACCCCGTCCGGAGCAACACCGCGGCCGACAAGCATTTGACCCGAATGTCGATGGAGGTGGCTCGAACCGCGTCGCGAGATGCGGTCCAGATAGATGACGATTCCAGACAGAACCCGGCTTACAGGGTAACCGGAAACGCGCCTTTTCTCTTTGTGTCTCACGTAACCATGATAACGAACACGGTATTCTTACGTTATACTGATCAGACAAGCAGGAAGACCCTTTCAATGCACCAAAAATTTAGAGTATAAGGAGAACCACATGAAAAAGAAATGGATGGACTATTTTAATGTCGTTGAGAAGCAGCAGGCCAGGGGACGTGCCGGATTCAGTCTTTTGAGCGGCATTATCGCCGGCGGCATCGCCGGTCTGATGTTTGCGCCGAAGTCCGGCAAAGAGACGCGCGCCGATCTGAAAGCACAGGCCGAAATCGGTATTGATAAAGTCAAGGAGACGGCCGACAAAGTCAAGGACATTGCGCAAGAAAAAGTCGAAAACATAAAGAGCGGCTTCGAGAAAACGAAGGAAGACGTTAAAGATGCTGCCGCTGACGCAGCTGAACACGTTGAAGAAACTGCCGCAAAAGTCAGAGAAAACGTAAAGAACGGCCTTGAGAAGACGAAGGAAGACGCCAAGGATGCTGCCGCCGACGCAGCCGAACACGTTGAAGAAACGGCTGCAAAAGCCAAAGAAAACGTAAAGAAGTTCTGATATGTTCGGGACGTACGTGTTAAACAGTTCTGTCTCGGCGGATGAGCTGATCAAAATTTTGCTCGGATTAGCCGGCGTTACGGCCCTGGTTTTTCTGGCCATCGTGCTGGCGCGCGTCGCCGGTCTGCTCAAATCGCTCTCGACTACGATGAAAGCGAGTGAAGAACCGCTGGCGGCATCATTGAAGCAGCTGCCGTCAATAACGGAAAATGTCAGCAAGCTCGTTGCGGAAGCCACTGAAACAGTGCCGCATATGCTGCATGACGCGGAAAAGATGACGGGCTCGGTCAGCGGTGTCGTATCCAGCGTAGGTGATGCGGCAAGCAGCATGGCAGGGGCCGTATCCGGTTTCGTAAAGCCGAAGAAAAAGGTGTTCGGAGTAAAATCCGACACATTTGAATCAGCGGCGGATGCTGTTGCCGTTGTGGCCAGTATCCTGATCAGTTTATTCGGCAAAAAAAAGAAGAAGTAGCGGATGCGCACCCTCGCGTCTGTCACATTACGCGTGAATAAGAAAAAGAGAGCGGCATTTCGGTGCCGCTTTTTTCCTGTCAAGAACTTGTAAGGAAACGAAAAGGCCGCACCGTGCTACAATATTTGGGATTGTATCGGATTGGGTGGGGCTTATGAGAATCAGCAGGTGGACAAAGGACGGGATGCTGCGGGCACCCGGAAGTAATCAGTCGTACGGATATCTCGCGTTTTTGCTGCCATTCATCATTCTGGCGATCGGCTATGCGACGCGGCTTGTGTTCCCGTTCGGCGACCGCCACATTCTCACGGTTGACCTGTATCACCAGTACGCGCCGTTCCTGAATGAACTGCGCGATAAGCTCCTGAGCGGCGACAGCCTCTTTTATTCATTTCGCGGCGGCACGGGTGTCAATTTTTATTCTCTGTTTGCCTATTATCTGGCCAGTCCTCTGAATCTAATTCTCCTGATTTTCCCGAAGGCCTTTTTGGCTGAAGGCATTCTCATGCTGACCCTGATTAAGGTGTCGCTGGCAGGATACACGTTCAATCTGCTCCTGCGGCGTGCGTATCTTCGCACCGGACCGCTGTCCATCGCGTTTGCCACAATGTACGCCCTGTCAAGCTATCAAATGGCTTACGGCTGGAATGTCATGTGGCTCGATGCCCTCTACACCATGCCGCTCGTCATTCTTGGCCTGATCCTGCTCGTGCGGGAGAAAAACTACTGGCTGTATCCGATCAGCGTGGGCTACCTTCTGTTCGTCAATTACTACATGGCCATGTTCGTGCTGATATTTACGTTCTTCTATTACCCGGTCGTGCTGTTCACGTTCGGATCGGAGAAGGGCGTGCCGGCACGCCTGCTGACGTCGCTCAAGACACTCGGCCTGACATTGCTTGGCATCGGCATGAGCGCGGTCCTGGTCTGGCCGACGTACAAGGCGCTCCAGCTGACGTCCGCGGCCGGCGACAGCTTCCCGAAAACAGTCGAATCGACGTTTGATCTGATCGATTATTTTGCCCAGCACGTCATGCTTCTCGAACCGACCGTGCGTGACGGCATGCCGAATCTGTACGGCGGCATCCTGCTCCTCCTGCTCGTACCCGTTTACTTCTTTTCAGCCCGCATTCCGCTCTGGCGGCGTGTTTCAAACCTGGGCATGCTCGCATTCCTGATTCTCAGCTTTAATACGAACATCCTCAATTTTCTCTGGCATGGCACGCACTTTCCGAATCAGCTGCCGTACCGGAATTCGTTCGTCTATATTTTTCTTCTGATTTTTATCCTGTATGACGCGCTGCCTTCTGTAAAGACATTCGGCAATCGTGAACTTGGCTATACCGGCATGCTCGCAATTATTCTGGTGCTGCTGGCAGCGCCTGAAACGACGCTCAAATTTACCACGTTCACCGTATATGCAACGATTTTCTTCCTCATCGTCTATACGATTGTCCTGTCGCGCTTCAAGCTTGCCAGGCAGCGCCGCCAGCCGATTGCATTCGTGCTGCTTTCGGTCATCTTTTTCGAGATGGTCCTGCACACGGGCGGATCGCTCCACTATCTCGACAAGAACGAGTACTTCGGCCTGCGTGAAGGTTATGCATACGGGACGACAGCCGAGGCGATCAGGAAGGCGTCCGACATGCTGCAAGAATCATCGGATGATGCTTTTTATCGAACGGAAATTGTACCTGACAAAACATCAAATGATCCGTTCCTGTACGGTTTTTACGGCTCGACCATATTTGCCTCAACGATGCGCAAGGATGGCGTCACCTTCTTTAAAAACATGGGGTATTCCAGCAATGCCATCAACAGCTATAAGTACGATGGTCAAACGATTCTGATGGACAGCCTTCTCGGCATCCGCTACCTGATTTACCGAGAACAGCCGAAAATCTCAGAGCAGGCGAGAACACTGACCTTGAAAAATGATGACGGCGGCGTCTACGTCTACGAGAACCGCCACGCGCTGCCGCTGGCCTATATGGTCGATCCGGCCGTACTGAGCTTCACCTCGCACGATCGCAGTCCGTTTGAAAACCAGACCAGTCTGCTCGAGGCCATGCTGCCCAATACGGAAGCCTGGCGTGTGCTGACGCCGGTCAGTATCGACCTGGGCCAGCATGTCGGCGGCGTACTGGGCCCGACAGAGACGCCGGGCGTCTACCATTTCGGCAAGGATCTGCCCGACCAGGAAGCGACCTTCTCAATCAGCTGGGATACGTCGAACGGTGCCAATACGTATCTCGGTGTCGATTTGCGCGGTCACAAGGGCCGGCATGCCGACATTTTGATTGACAACAATCGATTTACGGCACCGGTTCGACGCAGCGGTGTGATCGACCTCGGTTATGTGCCGGCAAATGCGAGTGTTACCGTCCATATCGTATTGGAAAGCGATGCGGCCAGCAGCGGTGAATTCGAGCTGTATGTCAGTCAGCTGTCCGTGCCCGATCTGGAACGCACAGTCGGCCTGCTGTGGCAGGACGCCATGTATGTACGGTCGCATCGTTCCACGCATATTGAAGGTACGGTCGATGCCGCAAAAGACGGCATGCTCTTCATCGCCATACCGTTCGATCCCGGCTGGACGATATCTGTGGACGGCAGTGCGGTTGAGATCACCGAAGTAGACAAGAGCATGATGGCCATCCCCGTATCGGCCGGTCAGCACGAGATTGTCATGCGCTTCAAACCGGACGGCTTCACGACCGGCCTTCTGGTCACGCTTGCCAGTTTTCTGGTATTTGCTCTGCTGCTCGCTGCCTTGCGGCTTTTTTGCCCTGTACTCGGCAGACGGAAAGCACAAAAACTCGCAAAGAAGCGGGCGGCAGATGGTTTAGCTGATTCACTGGATAGCGGCGCGTATGCAAATGATGCGATCGCTCCCGGCAAGCTGCCCGTCTACATCGAAGAATCGGAAGATTGAAAGGACTGAAAATGAGCAAGCGCGAGGACTATATTTCCTGGGATGAATATTTCATGGGAATCGCATTGCTCGCCGCAAGGCGCAGCAAGGATCCGAACACGCAGGTTGGCGCCTGTATCGTGAATGACCAGAACAAAATCGTAAGCATCGGCTACAACGGATTTCCGCGCGGCTGCGACGACGATCTGTTTCCGTGGGCAAGAGAAGGCCGCTACCTTGAAACCAAGTACCCGTATGTCACGCATGCCGAATTGAACGCCATCCTGAACAGCTCCGGTTTCAATCTGGAAGGCTGCAAAATATACGTGCCGCTGTTTCCCTGCAATGAGTGCAGCAAAGCGATCATTCAAAGCGGCATCCGGCACGTCTACTATCTTTCCGACAAATACAAAGGCACAGATCCGGTGATTGCGTCCAAGCGTATGTTTGATGCCGCCGGCGTTGCCTATGAAGCGCTGACGACCGGTCTTTCAACGCTGACGCTGGATTACGACGCGGATCACGTTTAGGAAACAATTGTTCGCATTGATTGACTGCGAACAAATGTTCGGTTATACTCGGAACAACAAAAAAGTTCGCGAGGATACCGATATGCCGTTGATCAATGCACTCCTTTTTCTCGTTCTGGCCGGCACAGGTCTCACCGGTTACGGGATGATGCGCCATTTTGAAAAGCTTGAAGCGAAGCGTTATGTTGAGTGGCAGGATCTGCTGGACGTTACTGAACCGGTACCGCTTCCGCAGGCGACCAACGTAAAGCCGCTCAGCGCGCGATACAGGAAAGCAGGATAATGCATGAACGAAATAGCAGATGACAGGCAGATTTTATTTTTCCACCTGCCGCAGTGCCCGCACTGCTTGCGTGCACGTCAGCTGATGGCGGAGCTATTTGTCCGCCATCCGGAATATAAGGACATACCGATTCGCGAAGTCAATGAACTGAACGAGACGGCGATCGCGAACGCACACAATTATTATTTCGTGCCCTCATTCTTTGTCGGCGGGAAAAAGATATTTGAAGGCAGACCGTCCTACAAAAAGATTAAGAAGGTGTTCGAGGCGGCCGCGGATTAGCCTCCGCTTCTGCCTGTTCGAGGAGAATTCGCATGTCCCTCATTTCTTTCGGTGTGAGCAGGCGATACGTGCCGGGTTTCAGATTTCCGAGCGTGACATGCATAATGCGAAGCCGCTTCAATTTTGTCACTTGAAGCCCTACCGCTTCGCACATGCGGCGGATCTGGCGATTTAGCCCCTGACGAAGAACGATTCGAAATGACCGGTTTCCGGTCATTTTTATTTTTACCGGCAGTGTCATCCGTCCGTCAAGCATGATGCCGCTTTCCATTTCGGCCAGCATGGCGCTGGTCGGCGGCCTGTCGACCGTAACTTCATATTCCTTTTCATGACCGTACTCCGCGCGCAAAATGCGATTCACGATATCACCGTCGTTGGTGAGGAGGATCAGCCCCTCCGAGTCACGATCGAGTCTGCCGACAGGAAAGATGCGTTCGGGGTAGTTGATGAAGGCAATAATGTTGTCCCGCCGTCGCAGATCTGTCGTGGTGGTGACGCCGACCGGTTTGTGGAACGCGAGATATACCAGTTCGCCTTTCGTTTTCGGCGTGATTCGCCTGCCGTTAATTTTGACCACATCACCAGCCTTAACGTCCGCGCCGACAGAAGCCGGCCTGTCATTCAGCGTGACGTTCCCGTCCGCAAGCAGCCGGTCGGCCTCACGGCGGCTGCAATAACCGCTTTTTGCGATGTACTGGTTGATTCTCATGGGGACTCCTCTGCGTCAATCGTGACAGGCATATCCTTGATGGCCGCATCGGCAGTCCGGACATGGACGGTAAAGATGGAACCTTCGCCCGGTTCGCTCTTGACAGACAGCGTTGCGTGAATCTGTCGCGCAATTTCACTGGCGATGGACAGACCGAGACCGGTGCCCGGTTCATTGTGAGCACGGTCGGCCTTGAAAAAACGGTCAAACACATGATCGATATCTTCCGGTGCTATGCCGACGCCGCTGTCGCGCACGCTGATCGCTGCCGTATCCGAATCCGCTTTGATGCCAAGCGTGATGTCGCCTCCTTTGGGCGTGAACTTGATCGCGTTGTCGACAAAGATGGCAATAATCTGTTCAAGCCAGTCGGGATCGCTCCAGACGTTCGGGCAGTCGGACATGGAACCGGGTGCGCTCAAGCTGACATCGTGTTCTTCTGCGACTGGCTGAAAACGCTGCAGCACATTCGAGATGATTGGCTCCAGCTGGACGATGCATAGTTCGGCACTGTCGTCTGTGGCCTGCAATCTGGACAATTCAAGCATGTCGTTGATCAGTCGGGAAAGACGCATCGTTTCCCGCAGCAGGATGGCGTAATAGCGCTTTTTGTCGTCTTCCTTGCGCACCATGTCTTCGGCCAGCGGCTCGAGCAATGCGCGCATGGCCGTGAGCGGCGTCCTCAGTTCGTGCGAAACGTTGGCAATATAGTCGCGGCGCGTCTGTTCCAGTCGTTCACTTTCCGTGATGTCCCGAAACAGTCCGACCGCTCCATCATGCGTGCCCCGTTCATTGATCAGGGGGGTGATCAGGCAGTAGATCTGACGGTGATCCTTGCTGATGACATGGGCGACGTCCTGTTTCATCGTCATGGCGTCGTGGAAGAATTCATTCAGTTTTGTCGTCTGCAAGAATACGTCGGGTGAAAGCGGACGCGACATATCGGTCGTGACGCCAAACACATCCCAGACTTTCAAATTGCACTCGGTCACGAGGCCTTCCTTGTTAACGGCGATAATGCCTTCCGCAATACTGTTCAAAATCTGGCGCAGCCGATTTCGCTCGAATGTGATCTGTGCAATCAGACTGGACAGTTCGCCGGCCAAGTGATTGACAGCCACGGCCAGATCATGGAATTCGCCGCTGGCCGATTCATCCGCCCGCTGCGAGAAGTCGCCGGCACTCATGGCCATGGCCACGCGGCGCACCGAGTGGAGCGGTTTCAGGATGCGCATGGTTGCGAGCATGATCGGTACGATCATGATGAGGAGGATCGCCAGCGATGATGTCAGCAGTGCCAGATTGAGGCTCAGAATGCCGGCGTTGATCTCCGACATCGGCTGTACAATGGCGAGCGATCCCGGGCCGTCCAGAGGCGCGCCAATCGGGACCACGACGAACAAAAACGCGCTGCTTTGTCCCTTGAATGATTTCGTAAAAACGACCGAATCCGCTTTTGCAAGCTGACGATCTGCATCGGAAACGGTGGAGACGATTTCCTGGCGGATCGACGTCATGCTGTCCGGAAGCGGCGTATGAAATATAAAAGGTGTATTGCGGCTGATGACAAACATCCAGTTGCCGAACATCTCGTTGGCGTAGCCCACCGTTTCGTGCACAAAGTTGTCAAGGGAGTCGTCGGTCAGACCGGCGCGATCAGCCAGAATATGCGCCAGCGGCTCGATTTCCCGCGCCTTCATATCCGTGAAAACAGGGCGGGCAATAAAGGCATACAAAATGGCCGTCAGAACAATCCAGAGAATCAGGGCGGCGGCGAGAAGCGTAAAGACGCGGCGGAAGAGGAGCGATGATCTCACGTGGACGCTTCGAATTTGTAACCGACGCCGTATACCGTAATCAGGCCGTAAACAGCATCTTTCTGATCAATCTTCTGGCGGATGCGCTTAATATGCGTGTCGACGGTGCGCGTATCGCCAAAATAGTCATAGCCCCATACTTTGGAAAGGATTTGTTCCCGGTCCATGACCTGTCCCGGATGTGAGGCGAGCAAATGCAGGATCTCCACTTCCTTCGGTGTGAACGGAACTTGTTCTCCGCCGACCTTGACGTGGTAATTGTCCAGATTGATTTCAAGTCCGGGAAAACGCAGCACGGAAGAGACGGTGCTGCTCTGATCGTTCATGCGGCGCAGCACAGCCTTGATCCGCGCAATGACCTCGCGCGGAGAGAATGGCTTGACAATGTAATCATCGGCGCCCAGTTCAAGCCCGAGAACCCGGTCGATCTCTTCACTTTTGGCCGTCAGCATGATCACCGGCACGGTCGATGTTTTGCGAATTTCCCGGATGACTTCGGTGCCGGACATTTTTGGCATCATCAGATCGAGAATGATCAGGTTCGGGTGTTCGCGCTCGAACATCCGGAGCGCCTGTTCGCCGTCAAATGCCGATGCGTGCGAAAAGTTCTCTGCATCAAGATAAAGTCCGAGGGATTCATGAACGACATTGTCATCGTCGCAGATCAGGATGTGAGATGTGGGCATATGGCATGATTCCTTTTGCTGGTTTAATATAAACCATTATAGCGCAAGCATTGCAGGGAAGACGCATGGCGGCGACACGCCGCGGAGGCACGATTGTTCATCAGTGACAACTGGCAGGATTACGAATTGATAGATTCGGGTGACGGCGAAAAACTCGAACGCTGGGGAAAGACGACCGTTGTCAGGCCGGAACCGGCAGCATTCTGGCCCCATGAACCATGGCCGGAAACGGACGCGTTCTACACGCGCTCCGGCACCGGCGGAGGCAAATGGACGCTGCGGCGGCCGCTTCCCGATAAATGGCGCATCGCCTACGGCTTGAAAAATGGCCCGAAACTGGTCTTCTCGCTTTCCAGCATGGGCTTCAAGCATACGGGCGTTTTTCCCGAGCAGGCCGCGAACTGGGACTATCTCTGCGCCGAGGTGATGCGCCTGAAGGAAAGCGGCAAATCACCGCGTCTCTTGAATCTGTTTGCCTACACAGGCGGTGCAACACTCGCGATGGCCGCTGCACATCCGGCGGAAATCGTGCACGTCGATGCGGCCAAAGGCATGCTGGGCAAGGCCAGGGACAACCTGAAGCTGAGCAGACTCGACGACGTCACCGTGCGATTTCTGGCCGACGACGCCGAAAAGTTTGTGAAGCGTGAAATCCGGCGGGGACGACGCTATGACGGTATTGTGCTGGACCCGCCCACGTATGGACGCGGACCGGGCGGCGAGATGTGGCGGCTCGAAGAGCATCTCTTTTTGCTGCTTTCCCAATTAAGTCAGCTGCTGCCGGATGCCGGTCCCGCGTTTGTGCTGCTGAATACGTACAGCGGGCTGACACCAAGCAATGCGGAGACATGCCTGAAACTCGCGCTGGCAAAGCATGGCGGCACGTACGAGACAGATGAACTCGGCTTGCACGGCACGCTGCGCGGGATCCCGCTCAGCCTTGGATTGACGACACGATGGACGCGATAACGCTTCTGTACGAAGACAACCATATTCTTGTCTGCGTAAAGCCAATATTTATGCTTTCGCAGGCGGATCGCAGCGGCAAGCCGGACATCCTCAGCACACTGCAGCAGATGATCAAGGAACGTGACAAAAAGCCCGGCAATGTCTTTCTCGGACTGGTCCACCGGCTTGATATGCCGGTCGGCGGCGTCATGCTGTTCGCGAAAACGTCCAAGGCGGCAAAACGGCTGTCCGAACAGTTCCGCCAGAAGGATATTCAAAAATACTATCTGGCTGTGACGCACGGATCGCTGCCGGACGGCCCCGTTTACTGGAAAGACTTTCTCTCGGCCAAAACAAAAAACGGCCGCTATTATACGACGGACGAAGCACATGGCCGCCCGGCAGACCTCGTTGCTGCCAGTCTGGCAAAAGACCCCGACCGTGATTTGTCGCTTGCTCACATCAGGCTTCTCAGCGGACGGTCGCATCAGATCCGGCTGCAGTTTGCGTCGAGGGATTTCCCGCTGCTCGGCGATCGGCGCTACGGCCCGGACACCGCGCCGGATCTCGCCACCCCATCCATTGCCTTGTTTGCGGAGTGTCTGCATTTCACACATCCCGTAACAAAAGTACAGATGGAGATGCGAGCCGAACCGGTTGCCGCTGCCTTTCATCCTTTTCGCCAGCATCTCAGCCAGGCCGCTTTGCAGGTATCTGCCGACCGGCTTATGCAAATCCCTGAATAACAGCGGCAATCATGACCCGGCTGGTTTGCCTTGTACTTCATACTATGGTTATAATTCGTTTATCGAATCATCTAGTGGGAGGACTACATGGCAGAACTTAAGGGCTCAAAAACCGAGCAGAATCTGATGAAAGCATTTGCCGGCGAATCGCAGGCGAGAAACCGTTACACGTATTATGCGGGCGTTGCCAATAAGGAAGGTTATCGGCAAATCGAAGGCATCTTTATTGAGACCGCCGAGCAGGAGCGTGAACACGCCAAGGTTTTCTTCAAGCATCTCGTTGAAGGACTTGGCGCCAATACACCGGAAATGGTCGAGTTTACGGCAGGATATCCGGTCGCGCTGGGCAATACGGCCGAGAACCTCAGAAGCGCCGCCGCCGGCGAGCGTGAAGAATGGTCCGATCTTTACAAGAACTTCGGACAGGCTGCAGCCGAAGAAGGCTTTGACAAAGTGGCCGAATCGTTCAAGCACATAGCCGAAGTGGAAAAATACCATGAAGAGCGCTACAACTATTTCGCCGAGCTCGTGGAAACCGGTTCTGTTTTCAAACGAGATGAAGTCGTCGTCTGGAAATGCCGCAACTGCGGTTACCTCGCTGAAGGCCAGGAAGCCCCGCGCGTTTGCCCGGCCTGCAAACACGGCCAGGCACATTTTGAACAGTACGTCGCATTGAAGTAAACGAAAACATGACAGCATTTAAAAAGGGCACGCTCGTGCCCTTTTTTGATGTGCGCTGCCGCTCCGAATCTGATGCCGTTTCCAGCATCAGTCATGAATATCTACAACTTCACCCTGATGCTTGTAAATTGAATGGGACGGCACATAACCTCGCACAAGCGAGAGGGGATACACCCGTGTGCCTTTGCCGATGACGCTGCCCGGTGCCAGCACCGAGTTGCAGCCGATGTCGGCACCGTCGCCGATGATGGCGCCAAACTTGCGCAAGCCGGTTTCCAGGCGCTCGTCGCCGAGACGCACGACAATATTTGACTTGTCGGCTTTCAAATTCGAGACGATCGAACCGGCGCCGAGATGGGCGCCGACACCAAGCATCGCGTCTCCCACATAGTTGTAGTGCGGGACCTGGCAGCGGGCGATCAGGACGCTGTTCTTGATCTCCGATGAATTGCCGACAACGCAGTGTTTGCCGATCAGGGCGTTGCCGCGGATGAATGCATTGTGCCGGATTTCGGTGTCGGCATCGATGATTGCCGGTCCGATAAGACATGCGCTCCGGGCAAGCTGAACGCTTTTGTGGACAAAAACGCGGTCAGCAACCTCGTTGAAGTCGGAAAGATCGATTGTAGATATCAATTGAATGATATATTGACCGATCAGCGGCAAGGCTTCCCATGGGTAACGCACGTTTGCAAGCAAGCCTTTCGCAAGCGTGTCCTCTGTGGTCAACAAGCTGTTTGTTTGCAATGCTTCCATGCTGTCCTCCGCAAGACCGCATCCGGCCGTCTGAATAATGGTCGAGGTGAAGGGACTCGAACCCCCGACATCTTGCTCCCAAAGCAAGCGCGCTAGCCAACTGCGCTACACCTCGATGTCGGCACATTGTAAGCTCACTTCGAAAAGCTTGTCAATTTTTTGAAAATGACAAATTGATGGATGGCCTCACCGGATCATTATGTTATTATCGATTAAGGAACCTACGCCTGTAAATCTTGTTAATGAGAGACCTGAAGGTCCAGTTTATATAATGAACAATGCACGTACACAACTTGGCCTCGACTTGCCAGTCGTCGGGACGAACATTGAATTATTGCCTGTAGAGGGAGAACACCTCCCTGCGTTCAAACCTTTTTTTAAGGATGAGGCGGCACTTTACTATTATTTGCCGGGTACGCTGAAGACGTATGACGAACGGGCACTCAGCGAGTTGTTCAAGGATTGGAACAACGGCGACACAGATGTTCTCCTGACGATTTCAAAAGACAAAAAGCCAATCGGGTTGATCAGTATTGACCAGATCGACCGCGACAACAAAAATGCCGAACTCGGCATTGCGCTGACAGACCCGGAAAGCCGGGGAAAAGGCCTGGCAAAGGCCGCGATCAGGTTGTTGACGGAGCACTTACTAAAACAGAACCGGCTCCACCGGCTATATGCGCGCGTGGCGGTCGGAAACCATCGTTCCAGGCACCTCTTTGAAGTGTCAGGCTTTCGCTATGAGGGCACCCTCCGTGACGCGATGCTGCGGCCGGACGGGTATCTGGACATGGATGTTCTCGGCAAGGTGGGCGATTAAGCGGTTCCGGTCCAGTATGGGCGGCGATGTCCGCCAGACGACCGGAGGCATAGATGATACGAACAACCATAACTGCTCATATACCATCCGCTTCGCTGAAGGAGTTGACTTTTCAGATCAACGATCGCAGCCTGGGCGGTTTGGCGTTGCAAAGACAGCATAACTACGTGATGACCGGAAACCGTCGTGTACAGATGGTCACCGGCATCATGACAGACCGCAAGCGGCCGAACGCCATTGCGGAAGACAAGCATCAGCTGCGGCTTTGGGAGAGCTGCTTTCGGGAACTGCAGACGGGCGGGCTCGCCGTTTTCCCGTCAGCCGCAGAGCGTGAACATTTGCGTGCCGATTTTCTGATCCTCATCGATGAGGCGCGCTTTGTCTGTTACACAGCACCCCGTTTCGGCCTCTACCTGAACCGGGCCGGCCGCCTGTTCCGTGTGCAGCCGATCGACATGCCGGCAGGTGCACCTCGTTTTTTTGGTCTCGACTTGTACTCGTTCGATATCGAAGCCGGCGACAATGTGCTTGTGCTCGCTCCCGAATTCGTTGATCTCTTCGATGCCGGCGAGTTAATCGAAACCTTTTCAGCCCTGCGTCAAGTATCGACGGTCATGGCCAAGCTTTCGGATCTCGCGGAGACATACGGCGAAGGTCTGGTCAAACCCTGGCTGGCCTTTCACATCCAGCGGACACAGGAAGATCAGTCGACGGACGGACTTGGACTCAAATCGAAGCGTCAGTTTCCGGGCAATCTGCCGAAATCAAAGGTTGTGCGGCTGGAAAACGGCAACATTTTTATCCCCGTTAAAGCGGCTCCGCCGGAACCGAAGCAAAAACCGTCAGACAAGATCCATCTGGTCGAGCCGGAGCCGACTCAAATCAGGCTGGAATCAAAGAACGGATCGTATCCCTCGGGAAGCCGCACGCTCGCTGAAAGTGAACGCGGAACGACCCGGCTCGACCGCTTGAAAACGAAGGACATGGCGTCGTTCGGACGTGACGGAGGCGGTCTCGTCAAACGGCTGATGAATCTTTTTCCGGGACAGGTACTGCTGTCACGCATTGTCTTTTTTGCCCTTCTGCTGCTCTTATTGCTCTTGGTGGCCGCAGGCGGCCGTGCGCTCATCGCGCGAAACCGAAGGCAGACGGCCACGACGGCTCCCACGGTTCTGGTGGTAACGCCCGAAAGCGGTGAAAGCGTTGTGACGCTCAGTACCGATTATGAGATTGAATGGGAAGTCGACGTCAATTCGCTCACGGTCTACCATGAGGGCGGCGGCGGGCGCCTGCTCGGCACTGTCAAGCGCGGCGACCTGATCTGGAAACTGAGCGAACCTGTCGACGGCTGGGTGCTGATCCGTCTCGAAGACGGGCGTATCGGCTATGTTTACGCGGCCATGGTGGGACACTAGAAGAAAAAAAAGGGCCGCTCCCCGAGCAACCCGTAAAAAGGGAAGACGGGCATATTTGGCGAGCATAGCAGGACTCGAACCTGCGACCCACAGCTTAGAAGGCTGTTGCTCTATCCACCTGCGCTATATGCCCATGAGAAAAAATGGAGCGGGTGAAGGGAATCGAACCCTCACG
>LSQX01024992.1_pt1 | contig 16988 bp, 17 predicted proteins | sample 654561 | NCBI WGS metagenome assembly LSQX01 (sample SAMN04489861, study PRJNA283612) | anaerobic digester metagenome | isolation source: 4 biogas reactors fed with cattle manure at either 37C or 55C with and... | place: Denmark: Kongens Lyngby | collected 2014
GATATAAATTAATATTTATTTGGATACAATAGAATAATGAAAGGAAGGTAACACTAATGACACCAATGGTATTAACTGTCATTGCTGGTATTATTGCTCTAGTCGTTGGTCTATTAATCGGATATATTGTAAGAAAGAATGTAGGCGAAAAGCTAATAGGAAATGCTGAATTAAAGGCGAAAAACTTAATATTAGACGCAGAAAACAACGCCGAAACGATTAAGAAGGAAAAAATTCTTGAGGCCAAGGAAGAAGCACATAAACAGCGTAATGACATTGAAAAAGAAATAAGAGAAAGACGAAATGAGATTCAAAAATCTGAAAAAAGAATGATTCAGAAAGAAGAAAGTGTTGATAGAAAATTAGAAAATATTGAGAGAAGAGACTCAAACTTAGCAAAGAAAGAAAAGAACATAGATGATAAAAGAAAAGAAGTAGATGGATTTATTGAAAAACAAATATTAGAGCTTGAAAGAATTTCAGGCTACTCTAGAGATGAAGCTAAAGAAATATTGCTTCGTGAACTGGAAAAAGATATTAGACACGATGCATCTATGATGATAAAGGAGATTGAAGCAGAGGCTAAGGACGAAGCTGACAAGAAGGCAAACGAAATAATAATCGGAGCCATCCAAAGATGTGCAGCAGACCACGTAGCAGAATCTACAGTATCTGTAGTTCCTCTTCCTAACGATGAAATGAAGGGAAGAATTATTGGTAGAGAAGGTAGAAACATCAGAGCTATAGAAACACTGACTGGAATTGATTTGATAATAGATGACACTCCTGAAGCAGTAATTCTATCAGGATTTGATCCTGTAAGAAGAGAAATAGCTAGATTAACTTTAGAAAAACTTATTGTAGACGGTAGAATACATCCAGCTAGAATAGAGGAAATGGTACAAAAGGCTACAAAAGATGTTAATGGAATAATCAAAGAAGAGGGTGAGCAGGCTTGTTTCGAAACAGGAGTGCATAACTTACATCCAGAAATGGTTAAACTACTAGGTAGATTAAAGTATAGAACATCTTACGGTCAAAATGTGCTTAAGCATTCCATAGAGGTATCTCACCTTGCAGGGCTTATGGCATCTGAACTTGGACTTGATCCTAGATTGGCTAAGAGAGCAGGCCTACTACATGATATAGGCAAAGCTATTGACCATGAAGTTGAAGGTACTCACGTAGAAATTGGCGTTAACATTTGTAAGAAATACAAAGAGTCTAGCAAAGTTATTAATTCTGTGGCGGCACATCATGGTGATTGTGAGCCAACAACTTTAGAAGCAGTTCTTATTGCAGCAGCTGATGCGCTTTCTGCTGCTAGACCTGGTGCCAGAAGAGAAACTTTGGATTCATACGTAAAAAGACTTGAAAGATTGGAAGAAATAGCTAATACATACAAAGGTGTAGAAAAGTCATATGCTATTCAAGCTGGAAGAGAAATCCGAATTGCAGTAAAACCTGATCAAGTAAAAGAAGATGAAGTAGCTTTATTGGCTAGAGAAATATCAAAAAAGATAGAAGACGAATTGGATTATCCAGGACATATAAAGGTTAATGTAATAAGAGAAACTCGTGCTATCGATTATGCAAAATAAAACGCATCAAACTCCTCAATTTATTTGAGGGGTTTGTTTAGTAGAGGTGTGAATTGTTCAGGAAAACAGAATTACCAGAAATTAACAGTGAATTTAGAAAAAAGTTATTAGTAGTCGCAGTACCAGTGGTAATACAAAACCTAATATCAGTATGTTTAAATTTAATTGACGTGCTTATGATAGGCATAGTCGGAGAAAATGAGCTGGCAGCTGTTGGAGCTGCTACTCAGCTTGTTATGGTTATATTGGTTACTATTTTTGGGTTTTATAGTGGAGCTGCAGTTCACGTAGCTCAATATTTTGGCGTAAGCAATATTGAGGCTATCAGAAAGATTTTAGGAATAAACTATGTATTTGGATTATCTTTTGCAACTGTAGCAGTTTTGGTATGCAACTTATTTCCTGAGCAATTAATAGGATTTTTTACTGATGACCAGTATGTAGTATCAATAGGTGCTGAATATATTAGTATAGTATCGTTCGCCTTTCCTATGATGGCGGTGGCTTTTAATTTAGCATTCAATTCAAGAGCTGTTCAAATACTAAAAGCAGTTACAATAATAAGCATAGTAGCAATATTATCGAATACATTTTTCAATTATTGCTTAATCTATGGTGAGTTTGGATTTCCTCAGTTAGGTGTAAGAGGCGCGGCAATAGCTACACTAGGATCTAGAATAGGAGAAGGATTAGCCTTAATTATATACGTTTATATTTCTAAAGGTCATCCTTTAAGAGCGAAATTTAGTGAGCTATTTAAATTTGATAAAGTAATGGTTAAAAAAGTATTAAAAACAGCATGGCCAGTTCTTGTTAATGAGTCGGGTTGGTCAGTTACTACTGCATTGGTATTTGCTGCATATGGCAGGATAGGTCCTATGGCGCTTGCTGTTATGCAAGTAGTAAATGTAGCTTGTGATTTGTTTATGGCCTTTTTTATGGGACTTGGTAATGCATCTGCAGTAATAATTGGTGCAGCTCTTGGAAGAAAAGAAAAGGAAGTGGCTTTTAGCTACGCTAAAATAGCATTAAGGTATGCATGGATATTAAGTTTCATATCCACTGCATTTATTATACTAATTAGGCCTATAATAGCAGATGTGTATAATTTTAACGAAAGCACTACGAAGATCTTGTTAGCTACGCTTTTAACGTACTCATTTACACTTATATTTAGAGAAATGTCATATATGATTGTTTGTGGTATTTTAAGAGCTGGAGGAGACACACTGTACTGTATGGTGGGAGAAGTAGGAATAAATATATTTATAGAAGTGCCTTTAGCTTTTCTAAGTGTGAGTGTGTTTGGGTTACCGCTTCATATAGCAGTTATAATTGTAGGCTTAGCAGAAATAATCAAGACCATAGTCTTTTATAGAAGATTCTATACAAAGAAATGGCTTAATACGGTAATTTAGTTAGGAGATAAGAATTGATATATTTAGATAATAGCGCGACAACGAGGCAGTATGATGAGGTAACAGATCGTATTGCTAAAGTTAGCAGAGAAGAGTTTGGGAATCCTTCCTCGCTGCATTCCCTAGGTTTAGATGCTGAAAAGCTTGTAAAACGAAGCCGAAAGGACCTTAAAGATAAAACAGGTTTAAAAAAGTTGATATTTACTTCAGGTGGAACAGAAGCTGATAATATGGCAGTTTTTAGCGTAGCCCGAAAATATAGGAGAGCAAACAAAAAATATATAACCACTAAAATTGAACATCCAGCTGTTTTAGAAGCTATGAAAAGGCTTGAAATGGATGGAAACAATGTTATATATATTCCTGTTGATTCTGAAGGTATCGTAAATATAGAAGCTCTTGAGAAAGAAATTGACAAAGACACAGCACTTGTCTCAGTCATGACGGTTAATAACGAAACTGGAGCTATTCAGCCGATAAACGAAATAGGTAAAATAATAAAAGAAAAATCACCAAAAACAATATTTCATACAGACGCCGTTCAGGCTTTTGGAAAAATGAGACTGAAGAATCTAAATGCAGACATGATATCAATAAGTGGACATAAATTTCATGGACCTAAGGGAATAGGGGCTCTTTATTTAAATGATAAATTTAATATACTGCCGTACATTGTAGGTGGTGGTCAGGAAAGCGGTTTAAGATCAGGAACTGAAAATGTGCCTTCTATCTGCGGGATTAGTTTAGCTGCAGACATGTCGTATACAAATTTTGATAAAAAAATGAAAAAGTTAACAAGTCTAAATGAGTATTTATACGAGGGCCTAATGTCTGAATTAACTGATATTAAATTAAATGGACCACAAAATAGATTGCCGTCAGTATTGAATGTATCATTTTTAGGCACTAGAGCAGAGGTACTGATTCATACTGTAGAACAAGATAATATTTACGTTTCTACTGGGTCGGCTTGTTCTGCTAATAAAAATGGAGATAGCGATGTTTTGTCTGCTATGGGATTAAACCATGAGGAGATAGAAGGCGCTATCAGATTTAGTTTTTCGGAGTTTAATAGTATATCTGAAATGGATATAGTGATAGATAGATTCGCTAAGGCAGTTAAGCGTTTCAGAAAATTAGGAAGCTTTAGGTAGGGGGAAAATTTGAACGAACAAAATATTTATATTGTAAGATGTGGGGAAGTTGCTCTAAAAGGTACTAATAAACCATATTTCGAAAGAGTGTTGGTAGAAAGAGTAAAGAAATCTCTAAAAGATATTGAAAATGCAACGGTAAAAAGGCTAGAAGGCTTAATTTATGTAAGAACAGATAAATTAACTCCTGAGATAGATGTAATCAGAAGAGTATCTAAGGTTTTTGGAGTAGCATCCATTAGTCCTGCTATAGAATGCGAGAGTAATCTTGAATCATTATGCAAAGTAGCTGTAGAATACATGAACGAATTTATGGAAGGTAACCGCCCTAAAACTTTTAAGATAAAGTCAAAGAGAGCAGATAAAAATTTTCCAACAAAGTCTCCTGAAATTGCTAAGATAATAGGAGAATGTGTCCTTGAAGGCTGTAAAGATTTAAAGGTGGATGTGCATAACCCAGAATGCGTTCTGTTTGTGGATGTTAGGCACGATAAATCATATATATATCAAGATAAGATAAAAGGCTTCGGTGGACTTCCAGTCGGAACCAATGGAAAGGGATTAGTACTTTTTTCCGGAGGAATAGATAGCCCAGTGGCTGCATTTATGATGGCTAAAAGAGGAATGACAATAGAAGCTGTTCACTACCATTCATATCCGTATACGAGTCAAAGAGCACAAGAAAAAGTCGAAGAACTTGTGAGAATTATATCCCGATACTGTGGAGATGTGAAGCTTCATGTTGTTAATCTTTTACCAATCCAAGAGCAGATTGTAGAAAACTGCCCTGAAGACCAGACTACTTTACTGGTCAGAAGATTTATGATGAGAATAGCTGAAAAAATAGCTAAAGACAATGAATGCATGATGCTAATTACAGGTGAGAACTTAGGCCAAGTTGCAAGTCAAACTGCAGAAGCGTTGGTAGTAACAGATGAAACGGTAAAACTTCCTGTTATGAGACCGTTAATTGGTATGGATAAAATTGATATTATGGATATGGCTCATGAAATTGAAACGTATGAAACTTCAATACTTCCATACGAAGATTGTTGTACAGTGTTTTTACCCAAACACCCATTAACTAGACCTAGATCATTTCAGATGGTTAATTCGGAGTCAAAACTTGATGTAGAAAAACTTGTAAGCGATGCAGTACAAAATGCAGAAACGGTTCACATCAAAGAATAAGAGTCGCTTTTAAATCATTAAACAATTTGGTAAAATTTATTAAAAAATAAATAACCGAAAATACCTTGTAATATTGTTAAAAATATGTTTAAATAATATAGCATGCGTTAAAAACCCATGCGTATAAGATACGGTCAAATATCCCTTTTTTAAAAAGGGCCGTTATTAATATTTAAGGAGGCATTTACATGAACTTTCAACTAACGAAAGAACAAGAATTCGTGAGACAAATGGTAAGAGAATTCGCCATTAACGAAGTTGAACCATTGGCTGCAGACATCGATCAGGAACATAGATTCCCGACGGAAACTGTAGAAAAAATGGCTAAATACGGGTTATTAGGTGTACCGTTCCCCACAGAGTATGGTGGAGCAGGCGGAGATCAAATTTCTTATGCTATCACAGTAGAAGAATTATCAAGAGTTTGCGGATCAACAGGCGTAATTTGTTCAGCACACACATCTTTATGTTGCGGACCAATTTTCTACTTTGGTAATGAAGAGCAAAAGACAAAGTATCTTCCAAACCTACTAAGTGGTAAACATTTAGGGGCATTCGGTTTAACAGAGCCAGGAGCAGGTACTGATGCAGGTGGACAACAGACAAAGGCAGATTTAGATGGTGAAGAATGGGTACTAAACGGTGCTAAAGTATTCATCACTAACGGTGGATATGCAGACATCTTTATCGTTATGGCAATGACAGACAAAAAAAAGGGCACACATGGTGGAATCAGCTCATTCATCGTAGAAAAAGGTGACCCTGGTTTCTCTATTGGTAAGACAGAAGACAAGATGGGCATTAACGCATCATCAACAACAGAACTAATTTTCCAGGATTGCAGAATTCCAAAAGATAGATTATTAGGAAAAATCGGTTCAGGATTTAAAGCTGCTTTATCAACTCTAGACGGTGGTCGTATTGGTATCGCTGCTCAAGCTTTAGGAATTGCTCAAGGAGCATTCGATGTAACAGTTGAATACATGGGACAAAGAAAACAGTTTGGCAGAAAACTTTCACAGTTCCAGGCTTTAGCTTTTGAAATGGCAGACATGAAGACTAGAATTGAAGCTTCAAGACTTCTAATTTACAAAGCAGCAGACATGAAAGAAAAAAAGATGGATTATGGTGAAACTTCAGCAATGGCTAAACTTTACGCAGCAGAAACAGCAATGTATGTAACTACTAAGTGCGTACAATTCCACGGCGGATATGGCTATACTAAAGATTATCCTGTAGAAAGAATGATGAGAGATGCTAAGATTACTGAAATTTATGAAGGAACTTCAGAAGTTCAGAAATTAGTTATTGCTGCTCATACGTTCAAAAAATAATTAAGGAGGAAATCAGATATGGCATTTAAAATAATAGTTTGTGCAAAACAGGTACCTGACACAAATGAAATTAAAATTAACCCGGAAACCGGAACTCTAATTAGAGACGGTGTACCTAGTATTTTAAACAATGATGATGCTAATGCTTTAGAAGAAGCATTAAGAATCAAAGATAAATATGATGATGTAAAAGTTACTGTAGTCTCCATGGGACCTCCACAGGCAACTGACATGTTATTCGAATGTGTTGCTATGGGAGCAGATGATGCAATTCTTATCAGTGATAGAGCAGTTGGTGGATCAGATACATGGGCTACTTCAAATGCAGTTGTTGCTGGTATTCAAAAGTATGTTAAAGATTATGGTGACTATGACCTTATCTTTGCTGGAAGGCAAGCTATCGATGGAGATACTGCTCAGGTAGGACCTCAAATCGCAGAAAAATTAGACATTCCTCAAGTTACATATGTTCAGGAATTTGAAATGGATGACGCTCGCAAAAACATCACAGTTAAGAGAAAAATGGAAGATGGTTATGAATTGATTAAAATTCAAACTCCTTGCATGCTAACAGCGATTAAAGAATTAAACGAGCCAAGATACATGAATATGAAAGGTATCTTTGCAGAAAATAAAGACATTAAAGTATGGAATGCAGACGACATCAACGTTGACAGAACCTTGGTTGGCTTGAAAGCATCTCCTACAAATGTATTTAGATCATTTACACCAAAGCCAAAAGGCAAAGGTATAACGGTTAAAGGAGATAGTAACAAAGAACTAGCAACTAATTTACTTATCGGTTTAAAAGGTAAGCACATTATATAGGAGGATTAAACATGTCAGAGAAATTTGCAGATTATAAAAATATCTGGGTCTATGCAGAGCAGAGAAATGGCAAGTTGATGAATGTAGCTCTAGAGCTTATCGGCGAAGCTTGCAGACTGGCAGGAGAAATCGGTGAAGATGCAAAAGTATGCACGCTTTTAGTTGGTGATAACATCGATGATCTAGCTCAGGAATGTTTTGATTATGGAAGCAGTAAAGTTTTCATGATTCAAGACCCATTATTAAAAAGATATACTACAGATGGCTATACAAAAGTTGTTGTAGACGCTATCAATGAATACAAACCAAGTATCGTATTGTTTGGTGCTACTCATATAGGAAGGGATTTAGCTCCTAGAGTAGCTGCTAGATTAGATACTGGATTAACTGCTGACTGTACTCACTTAAATATCAGTGTTAAACACTATATTGAGTACGCAGAAGAAAATACTACTTTAAACACAGCAACATTAGATGCTAATGATCCTGATAAAGGTTTAAAGATGACTCGTCCAGCATTTGGTGGTAACTTAATGGCTACTATCGTATGTAAGAACACTAGACCTCAGATGTCTACAGTTCGTCCGGGAGTTATGCAAAAGAGAGAAAAAGTTGAAGGAGCAAAGGGCGAGTTAATTAACGTTGACTATAAACTTTCTGCTGATGACATCCATATTGAAATTCTAGACGTTGTTAAATCAGCTAAAGAATTAGTATCTCTAACTGATGCAGAAATTATCTGTTCAGGCGGAAGAGGTTTAGGCGATGCAGCAGGTTTCGATTTAATCAAAAAGTTTGCTGACAAAGTTGGCGGAGTTGTTGGTTCTTCAAGAGGAGCTGTAGATGCTGGTTGGATAGATCAGTCTCACCAAGTCGGTCAGACAGGCACAACAGTAAAACCTAAGATTTACTTTGCATGTGGTATCTCTGGAGCTATTCAGCATTTAGCTGGTATGCAGACTTCAGATATCATTGTAGGAATCAATAGAGATCCAGATGCACCTATCTTTGAGGTAGCTGACTATGGTATCGTAGGAGACTTGTACAAAGTTCTTCCTGAGATTATCGCTAGTTGGGATGATGCAGAAGCATTATTTGATGCAGCAACAAAATAATTTATGATATAAATTGACAAAGCCGGAGCAATGCTCCGGCTTTTAAATTTAGGATTATCATAAATAAACTTATTCGTTTTCCATTATTACATCAAGATTCTCAATATATAAAGAGACTTCGCCACATTTAGGGCAGATTGCAACTTTAGGTTTTTCTAATCGTTTTGCAAAAATACCATTTCCTTTAGACAGCCTAATACCATATGCACCACCCTCAACTTTAATATCAAAGTCTTCTATCATTTCGCACTTGCACTGATTACAAATTCTCATCTTTTTTCCTCCTGATTTCTAAGCTTAAATTAAATAACTTTCAGCATTTCCTTTAGTTTTTCCATAGGAAGCCCCATAACATTGGTGTAGCTGCCTTCATATTTTTCTATATATTTTCCAAAGATACCTTGTATAGCATAGGCACCTGCTTTGTCATAGGGCTCCTCGGTATTAATATAATCATTTATCTCATCATCGGTCATATCTTTAACGTAAACAAGGGTTTCTTCATAGCTAACGTGCTTAAGGCCGCTGTTTAAATCAATTATTGCAACTCCTGTCGCTACTATGTGCTCGTGGCCTTCAAGGGACTTTATCATTTTAAAAGCATCATTTTCAGAGCTTGGTTTTCCAAGAATTTCTTCGCTATAGACTACCGTATCAGAGCCGATGATTAAATCATAATCTTTAATATTTTCATTGTTATATATGTGCATAGCTTTTTTAAAAGCTAAATACATAACGGTACTTATGTAATCGCAGTTTACAGGTTCGTTTTCCAAAATGTCTGCGGGTATTGGTGTAGCTTTTATTCCGTGTTCTTTTAGCAGCTGAACACGTCTTGGCGATTTAGATGCTAATACTATTTTATACATGATAATTCCTCCTATTCCTTTTGTACATTTTACCACAAATCATATCTTATAACAGCTTAAATAGTTTACATTAGTCCGAATATATGGTATTATTTCTAGGATGGTATTGCTATAACTAAGGGTTTTCAAACCTTATATATATAAACTAGTAAAGGGGTAAATCATGGCAAAAGAAAAAATTAATTTTGAAGATGAACAGATAAAGAGCAAATATAGACACACCACTTCACATATCATGGCTCAGGCAATAAAAAATCTTTGGCCGGACGCGAAGCTTGCAATAGGCCCGTCCATAAAGGATGGATTTTATTATGATATAGATCTTGAATACAAGATTACAGATCAAGACTTAATGAAAATAATGAAAGAGATGAAAAAAATAATCAAGGCTAATCAAAAACTTGAAAAGTTTGAGTTGCCAAGACAAGAAGCTATAGATTTCATGGACGAAAAAGGAGAAACATACAAGGTGGAATTGATTCAGGATTTACCTGAAGACACTATTATTTCCTTTTATAAGCAAGGAGATTTTGTTGATCTTTGCGCAGGTCCTCATATGGAATCAACAGGGCAAATCAAAGCCGTTAAATTAACCAGTGTTGCAGGTGCATACTGGCGTGGCGATGAAAAGAATAAAATGCTTCAAAGAATATATGGAACTTGCTTTCCTTCTCAAGAAGAACTAGATGGGTATCTTAAGAAAATTGAAGAAGCTAAAAAAAGAGATCACAGAAAAATAGGTAAAGAAATGGATTTATTCATGCTAAATGATGCAGGTCCAGGCTTCCCATTTTTCATGCCAAATGGAATGGTTATTAGAAACGAGCTTGAAAATTTTTGGAGGCAAGAGCACAAAAAGCATGGATATAAAGAGATAAAAACACCTCTTGTATTGAATGAAGAGCTTTGGAGAACATCTGGTCATTGGGACCACTATAAAGACAACATGTACTTTACAAAGATAGATGACGAAGATTTCGCTATTAAACCAATGAACTGCCCAGGAGCTATGATAGCATACAAGAGAAAAATGTACTCATATAGAGATTTCCCTATGAGAATAGGAGAGCTTGGCCAAGTACACAGACATGAGCTTTCAGGAGCATTGCATGGTCTTATGAGGGTAAGAACATTTACTCAAGATGATGCACATATATTTATGCTTCCAGAGCAAATTAAAGAAGAAATTATCGGAGTAATTAAATTCATCGATGAAGTGTATAAGCTTTTTGGATTTAAATATTTTGTAGAGCTATCAACTAGACCTAAAGACTCAATGGGAACAGATGAGGAATGGGACATGGCTGAAAAGGCGTTAAGCGAAGCCATGAATGAAATAGATTTAGAATATGTTCTAAATGAAGGTGATGGAGCATTCTATGGTCCTAAGCTTGATTTTCATCTTGAAGATTCTCTAGGAAGAACATGGCAGTGCGGAACTATTCAATTAGATTTACAGATGCCGCAAAGATTCGATTTAACATATGTAAGCTCTGATGGAGACAAGCATAGGCCTATTATGATTCACAGAGTAATTTTCGGTTCAATAGAAAGATTCATAGGAATATTGATAGAGCATACTGCAGGTAAATTCCCACTTTGGATCGCCCCTGTTCAAGTTAAACTCTTAACTGTAACTGAAGCCCAGGCAGATTATGCTAAACAAGTTATGAAAAAATGTGAAGATGCTGATCTTAGAGTAGAAATTGACATAAGAAACGAAAAAATCGGATATAAACTCCGTGAAGCAAGAAATCAGAGAATTTCATACATATGCGTTATAGGAGAAATAGAAGAAGAAAACAATACTCTTTCAGTTAGATCTAATAAAACTGGAGATTTAGGGACTTTGCAAGTCGACGACTTTATAGATAAACTGGCTGAAGAAATAAAAACAAAGGCTATATAGGAGCAGGTATGAATGAAAATCAAGATAAACAAAATATGAGTTATGATGATTATAAAGTAGAAGCGAAAGAAAATAAAGGTAAAAAAAGAATAAATAAAGGGCTAATCATATTCATTGTAATTGTAATAGCAGTAGTTCTTTTAGGAGTATCTTGTAACCGGACTATGGTTACGATTATGGGCGGTGTCAGTGAAACTGGAAACAATATAGATTATAGCGATGACTATATCGCAGTTATTAATGTAGAAGGTACTATAGCAGACAGCGCAGGCTCCATTTTGGAAACTGAGACATATAATCATCAGTTTACCATGGATGCGATAGATGACATAATAGCTGATAAAGAAAATAAAGGCCTAATTATTCAGGTAAATTCACCAGGCGGAAGTGTATATACAAGTGACGAACTTTACCTTAAGATTTTAAAATACAAGGAAACTGGGCGACCTGTTTATTCGGCTATGGGTTCTATGGCAGCATCTGGCGGATACTATATCTCAGCACCTAGCGATAAGATTATTGCTAACAGAAACTGTTGGACAGGTTCTATTGGTGTTAAGATAGGAACTATATACGATACGACTGAGCTTCTTAAGAAGGTCGGAATTGAGGCAGAAACCATAACATCTGGAGATAATAAAAACATGGGAAGCTCCTACGAAGAGATAACTGAAGAACAAAAAGAAATCTATCAGGGCCTAGTTGATGAAGCTTATGAGCAATTTGTAGAGATAGTCGCAAGTGGAAGAAATATGAGTACTAAAAGGGTAAAATCATTGGCTGATGGCAGAATATATACTGCAAAGCAGGCTTTAGAAAATGGCCTAGTAGATGATATTGGAGATTATGACTATGCAATAGACGCTATGATGTCTGACAACTCCTTGAAAGAATGCGATATTAATTACCTGATACCTGAAAAAGAAACAGATCTATTTAGTTTTTTAACTGGTAGCGCGCTGTTTAATAGTAGCAGCTTAGCCAGTGAATATAAGGAAATACTGGACTTTGTCGGTAAAAGTGAAAGTTTCACGGTTACTTACATGTCAAACGCAATTAAATAAGCATAAAGGATGTGGTTAAATGGCAGTAAAGTACAAGAGAGTTTTGATTAAGATTAGTGGAGAAGCACTAGCCGGTAAAAGCAAATTCGGAATAGATCCTGAAACAACTGAAATAGTAGCGAATCAGATAAAGGAGATTAATACTTTAGGAGTTCAAGTAGGAATTGTAGTAGGAGGAGGAAATTTTTGGAGAGGAAGATCCAGTAACTTTATGGATAGGGCAACGGCCGATTACATGGGAATGCTTGCCACAGTGATGAACTCTATGGCACTTCAAGATGCTCTATTATCTATAGATTGTCCAGCTGTAGTACAAACAGCTATTGAAATGAAAGAGATTGCAGAACCTTATGCAAGAAGAAGAGCGATTAGTCACTTGGAAAAAGGAAAAGTTGTAATATTTGGAGCAGGAACAGGAAGTCCCTTCTTTTCAACTGATACTGCGGCTGCACTTAGAGCAGCTGAAATAGAAGCTGAAATAATACTTCTTGCAAAAAATATAGATGCTGTTTATTCGGACGACCCTGAAACAAATCCAGATGCTGTTAAATTCGATGAACTTAAATTTATGGATTTAATAGATAAAGATTTAAAGGTTATGGACCTAACAGCAGCAACGCTGTGTAAAGATAACAATATAATAATACATGTATTTGCTATTGCTGAAGAGGGCAACCTAATGAAAGCGATAAATGGAGAAAAAATAGGAACATTGATTAAATAAAATGGAGGTATGTTATGAGTCATTCAAATTTAGGTTTACAAGATAGAATTGATAAGAGCTTACTAGTTCTTAAAGAAGATTTAAACGCTGTAAGAGCAGGAAGAGCAAACCCCGCAATATTAGACAAGATTACTGTGGATTACTACGGTTCCATGACACCGCTTAGAAGTCTAGCTAATATATCCGTACCAGACCCTAGAACGCTTATGATAATTCCTTTTGATATTAAATCAATGGAAAACATAGAGAAAGCTATAAACATAGCTAATATAGGAATCAATCCAAATAATGACGGTAAATGTATAAGACTAGGTATTCCCGTTGTTACAGAAGAAAGAAGAAAAGAACTTCTTAAAGATGTAAAAAAACTTGGTGAAGAATGTAAAATAGCTATTAGAAATATTCGCCGCGAAGAAAATGATAAGCTTAAGAAGCAAGAGAAAAATCATGAGATAGGCGAAGATGAATTAAGGGAAGGTCTTGACAGTATTCAAAAGATAATAGACGAAGCTGGTAAAGATATTGACCAAATCATTGAAGAAAAAGATAAGGAAATCATGGAAGTATAAAATAAAAGCTAACGTGGCGTAAAAGCCACGTTATTTACGTAAGGTGGTTAGATGTTAGAAAATAATATGCCAAAACACGTTGCAGTTATAATGGATGGCAATGGTAGATGGGCTAAAAAGAAAAATTTACCAAGAGTAATGGGCCACAACGCAGGAATGCAGGCGATGAAAAGAATTGTAATAGCATCGTCTCAGATGGGAATTAAATATCTTACAGTGTACGCATTTTCTACTGAAAACTGGAAAAGAAGCTCAGAAGAAGTGGGTGGAATTTTTAATTTACTTGTAAAATACGTTAATAGTGAGCTAAAAGAACTTAACGATAATAATGTTAAGGTAAACTCAATTGGGGATTATGAAATGGTGCCAAAAAGTGCTAGAGATAAACTAGAGGCGCTTATAGACTCAACTAAAGAAAATGATGGCCTTATATTTAATATAGCTATTAATTACGGAGGAAGAGCTGAAATTGTAAGAGGAGTTAACAAATTAATTGCCGAGGGCAAGGTGGAAATAACAGAAAATGATATAGCTAATAACCTTTATACTGGAAATGAAATTGGAAACATTCCAGATCCTGACTTACTAATTAGGACAAGCGGAGAACAAAGGATTTCAAATTTTCTTTTGTGGCAATGCGCCTACAGTGAATTTGTTTTCACAGACGTGCTTTGGCCTGATATGGATAAATCCGAGTTTATAAGGCTTATTGATATATATAAAAATAGAAACAGAAGATACGGAGGCAGAAGTTAAATTATGAAGACTAGAGTATTATCGGGTCTTGTGATGGTACCATTAATATTAATCATATATTTTGGTGGTTACGTTTTACTAACAGCAGGATTTATTTTATCCTTCATAGCTGTTAGGGAATTTTACAATGGCTTTACTAATGTCGGTATTAAACCCTCATACAATATCGCATACATTGCGCTAATAGCGTTATTTGCTATCCACATGTTTATGCCAGGCAATATGAATATAATCTCTTTATGGCTTGTTTTAGTAGTTATGGCAGGCTTAATATATGGCATGGATGTTGTGAACAGAGGAATTTCTGATGGAATGGCAACAGTGATTGGTATTATTTATGTAATATTCTTCCTATCTCACATAATATTCATTGACAATTTAGGAGAGTATTCTATACTTATATGGTTAGTAATAATAACATCCTTTAGCACTGATATATTTGCATATTTTTCAGGGTATCTGTTTGGCAAACACAAACTTGCTCCTAATTTAAGCCCTAAAAAAACAATAGAAGGTGCCATAGGTGGTGCTCTTGGAAGCATAATTTTCAGTGGACTTTTTGGATACTTAGTAGTTCCAAGGCTTTTAATTCACTGCATAATAATCGGTTTAATCGGAGGAATTTGTTCTCAATTTGGAGATCTTACAGCATCAGCGCTTAAACGCAAGAGGGATGTTAAGGACTATGGTAATCTAATTCGAGGGCACGGCGGAATTATGGATAGATTTGATAGCGTTATATTTATGTCGCCAATCATTTATTACTACATAATATTCATAATAATTTAGTGGAGAAAATATGAAAGAAATAATAATTTTAGGAAGCACTGGTTCAATAGGAACACAGGCCCTTGATATAGTGGATGAAAATTCTGATAAGTTTAAGGTCGTAGGCTTAAGCTGTAATAGCAAAATAAAAGAATTAAAACATCAAATTAAAACATATTCGCCTAAATACGTATGTGTTAGTAAAGAAAAAGATGCCATAGAGTTAAAAAAGGAATTTTACAAGGTGGAATTCTTTGTTGGCTCATTAGGTCTTTTTGAATTGGCTTCATTAAAATGTGATTTGTTATTAAATGCTTTAATGGGAATAAGCGGATTAGCGCCTACATATAATGCCATAAAAAATGGAGTAGACATAGCACTAGCAAATAAAGAAACAATGGTAACTGGTGGAAAGCTGATAACTGATTTAGCAAAAGAAAAAAATGTAAATATTTTACCAGTCGACAGCGAGCACAGCGCCATATTTCAGTGTCTTGACGGAAAGACAGCGGCTGCCGAACGCATATACCTCACCTGCTCCGGCGGTCCGTTTTTTGGCAAGGACAGAGAGTTTCTCAAAAGGGTAACCGCCGCTGAAGCCCTTGCCCATCCCACCTGGTCGATGGGGGCACAGATTACCATCGACTCGGCGACACTTATGAACAAGGGTTTCGAAGTGATTGAGGCGGCGCGGCTCTTTGACATCCCGGGCGAGGATATTGAAGTGCTTATACACCGCGACAGCATAGTGCACTCGATGGTAGGCTTCTACGACGGAGCGGTACTGGCTCAGCTCAGCCTGCCCGACATGCGGCTATGTATCCAGTATGCGGTCACATATCCGAATCGGATACGGGGCATCACAGGGCGTCTCGATTTTACCGCCATGAAGCCACTCTGTTTGAGCCGCCCCGACACCGGCAGCTTCCGGCTGTTGGATACGGCATAATCGGAGCTCAGACGCGAGAGAGCAGTTCCCGCGGCGCTCTACGGAGCAAACGACGCGGCGGTTCGTCTCTTCCTTGAGGGCAGAATCGGCTTCACCGATATAACCGATTCGGTGTGCGCCGTCACCGGACTGCCATGGAACGAGAGCGACGAGGTCACCCCCGACGATTGCGGCGGCATCATCGCCGAGGCGCAGGCAAAACTTTATGAACATCTTGGAATCTGACAGAAAAGAAACACACAATTCACACCATACGCTGAACCGATAGGAGATGAAGGTCAAATAGCACTCAAAATAATCTTAGCCGTAATAATATTCGGCTGTCTGATTTTCATACATGAGGCGGGACATTTTTTCGTCGCCAGAGCCTTCGGAGTCTCGATAAAGGAGTTCGCCGTAGGCATGGGACCGAGGGTTCTGTCGAAGGTCAGCGAAAAGAGCGGTATACGCTATTCGCTGCGCGCACTGCCGATTGGCGGATTTGTCAGCATGGTGGGCGAGGATGAGGCCTCCGACGCTCCGGGGGCATTCTGCCGCAAGCCGGTCTGGCAGCGTCTTATAATCACTGCATCGGGCGCGGCAATGAACCTGCTGCTGGGCGTCCTGCTCATGTCTATAATGGTAGGCGGCTCAGAGGCGCTTCCCACGACTACCATACTTCGTTTCGCCGACGGTGCGTCCACCGAGGCGAGCGGGCTGAGGGTAGGCGACCGCATACACGAAATAAACGGTGTCCGTG
>LSQX01254511.1_pt1 | contig 16988 bp, 12 predicted proteins | sample 654561 | NCBI WGS metagenome assembly LSQX01 (sample SAMN04489861, study PRJNA283612) | anaerobic digester metagenome | isolation source: 4 biogas reactors fed with cattle manure at either 37C or 55C with and... | place: Denmark: Kongens Lyngby | collected 2014
GATCTGCCAGTTCCCATATTTTGCCTATCGGGTCCCGGAAGGCGCCGTCGCCGTAAACCAGAACCTCCACGGTTTTACCGGTCTTTTCCTTCATCAGTGCCTGTATACGTTCAACCAGGGGCTGGCAATCCCGGGGAAAGAGCTTGACTTCGGTATCAGTGGCCTTGTTGGAGCCCAAGAGGCCGTATTCTTCGTTATAACCGCTTTTATTGACAGGTGCAGTTAAAATATGCTCCAGGCCGTAGAGTTTTTCTGCCCCGTTGGCCTTTAGCAGCCTCTGGGTTCTTTTCCTTGTGTGGATGTCACAGGTCAGCACGCTCTTGGTGTAATCCAGTATGGTAAGAGGGTTGTTGGAGAAAATAATCTCACATTCCTTGCCCGCCTCTTCCACTATGGACTGGTAATAATCTATATAATCCACACCGGTAAAGGGATGCCTGGCAGCTCCGAACAGCTCCCGGAATTCTTCCCTGGTAAGCACATCGGACCATGGATTTACGCCTTTTTCATCCAGCAGATCTATGTCTACCAGGTGATTGCCTACTTCATCAGCAGGATAACTCAGCATCAGTACAATTTTTCTGGCTGCTCCCATGGCTATGCCCTTCAGGCATATGCCAAAGCGGTTGCGGCTTAGTATGGGGAAAATTACGCCTATGGTGTCGTTTCCGAATTTGTTTCTGATATCCTCGGCAATATCATTTACATGTGCATAATTTCCCTGGGCTCGGCCCACTACGGATTCGGTAATGCCTATAATATCCCTGTCCTTTATGGCAAAACCTTCAGATTCAGAGGCTTTTAACACGCAATCAATCACAAGTTCTTCAAGATTATCCCCTTTGTTTATTATGGGAGTGCGAATGCCTCTTACAACCGTTCCTACCATCCTTCTCATTAATCCATTCTCTCCTTCCGGACTTATACCACACCTGTAATAATACACCTTTTGGCAGTATAAGTCCAGAGGAGCATCAAATCAGTGGAGTATTTTTATTGTTCTGTGCCGTAAGTGCTCTGCAGCCTCCTGAACAAGTTTTTCATAGGAGGCAGGGATGCAACAACAGCACAGATTATGAATTCCACTGAAAGGTAACTGCCGTTATATGCCAGGGAATACAATACCACGTTCTGATCCCCGGCGAATTCGGCAAAGAAGAGAATTCCCGTCAGGAAGTGCATCAGGAATCTGGCAAAGATGGCAATAAAGCTGCCCACCGCCAGGTTCTTGCGGTACAGGCCCGCCAGGCCCAGCATGCCGAAGGCAATGGGATAGTCCATCAGGAACTGGGCCCAATGAACCAGATATGCATCCTGAATATACTGGAGGAAGCCGTAGGCAATTCCGGTTATTATGCCCGGTATGGGCCCGAATATATAGGCAAAGAGCATTACAGGCAGCATGCTTCCCGGTGTAATGCTCCCGCCTTGGGGCATACGTGCCAGGCGTATATATGAAAGCACAAATGAAAGTGCTATGCTTACGCTGGCATAAACCAGCATTCTGGTAGTAAAGCGTACCTTTGAGCTTTTTTTGATGAAGATGATGCCCCCTGCACCGATTATGATGAGCATGCAAAGAATGGCAATAGTGGTTGGTGAAAGATCTGCAAACTTACTGAACATAAAAAATTCCTCCTTGTAACTATTGCAAGGAAGAACCACAATGAGAGGTATAAACATGAAATGAAATAATTCATGTTTAGTACATGCTTCCCTACGCAGGAATTACCCTACAGGTTCAAAGGGTCGATTGGAAAACCAATCCTCTCAGCCGCAGCTCCCCTAGCAATATTATTTGATTGTTTAAATAATTTCTACCCCTATTATAGCAGTTTCAAACAGAAGGGGCAACCGGATTTATGCAATGGAATTTAACTGTTGAAGGCTGATGCATGGGGGAATATTATTAAATATAGGAATGCATGTGGCAGAAAAATACAAGGTTAGAAGGAAGGTATGGGCATTGGAAGAAAAATACATGGATTTTACCCTGAAACGCATGTTTATCTTCAACGAACTGGTAAAACGCTACTGGAAAGGCACTTTGAATACCGCTTCCGACCTGGAGGAACTGGCTGTATTTATTAAAGATAAATACGGTTTCCGGGAAGATGAAATGCCTTTTATTAAAAACCACATCCGCATAGCTATGGGCATGGAACCCAGAGGCCAAGATGGCTTCAGCGATGAGCTGGAATGGGTTAAAAAATCCGGCCGGGTGGATCTGCCGGTCATAGCCCGGGTGGACGGGCCCTGCGAGTATTGCGACAGGGAAGAATGCGTCTGCCCCAAATATGAAACGGGAATGTACCGCAGAACCAGAGAAGCAATAATTGAAAACAATAAATGTTTAAACTGCGGTGAATGTGTCACAGCCTGCGATTTTGGCGCTCTGGCCGATAAGATTGAGTTTCTTCCGGTGGTAAATCTTCTAAAAGAGGCCAAGGTGCCGGTCTACGCTGCTGCAGCCCCGGCCATAGCAGGCCAGTTCGGCGAGAGTGTTTCCATGGGCCAGCTGCGCACTGCCTTTAAGGTAATGGGCTTTGCCGACATGGTGGAAGTGGCCATGTTTGCCGATATCCTCACCATCAAGGAAGCCATTGAATTTGACAAGCTGGTCAAAACGGAGGAGGATTTCTTCTTAACCAGCTGCTGCTGCCCTGTGTGGTTTAACATGGTTAAGAAAAACTATCCGGATATGTATAAATACATGTCGCCTTCCGTTTCGCCCATGATTGCCTGCGGCAGAATCCTGAAAAAGCTCTATCCAGAGGCCAAGGTGGTATTCATCGCCCCCTGCATTGCCAAAAAAGCTGAGTTTAAGGAGCCGGAGCTGGCAGGTGCCATTGATTATGTGATTAATTTCCGGGAGCTGAAGGAAATATTTGATGCCCTGGAAATAAGGCTGGAAGAGCTGCCTTCCGATGAAACTGACCATGCCTCTTTAGGGGGCAGGCTGTATGCCAGAACCGGAGGGGTGAGCTTTTCGGTGAAAACCGTGGTTAACCGGCTGAAAGCCGAACGGGTTATTAAGCTGAAGGCAAAGAAAGTGGACGGGGCCAAGAAATGCAAGGAAATTTTGGACAGGTTGAGCAAAGGAGAAAAGGTGGATGCCAATTTTATTGAAGGCATGGGCTGCACAGGCGGCTGCGTAGGCGGGCCCAGGACCAATATAGACAGGGAAAAGGCCAAGTATTTTGTAAATGATTTTGCAGAAGAATCCTATATTCTCACGCCATTCGACAATCAGAACATAATTAAGATCTTAAGCCAGCTGAATGTGGAATCCCTGGATAAAATGATGGATAATGCAGAAGTGGCTGAATTGCTGACCAGGGAATAAAATAAAAAACCGCCGCTTTGCAGCTGAGCGGCGGTATCATTTTCATATGCCGAGATTTTTAAGGTATTTACGGCTGATTTCAGCGCATTCCATGGAAGTTTTGCCCATGGAAGGCCGGTCTTGTTCAACCACAACCCACTCTGCTCCGGCTTCTTCCGCTGCCGTCAGGATGGCGGGAAAGTTTTGCACACCGTTGCCCAAGGGGCGGAAGCTGATGATTATATCCTCTTCCTTTGTTTCCTTGGCTTGTTCTTCAGCCTGGTCGCCGGTTTGATCCGTTTCCTTGGGATTTTTGTTAAAAATAAAGTCCTTCAGATGAACAACGGGAGATCTGCCGATATATTTTCTTATATACTCCGCCGGATCTTCGCCTGCCACATGCACCCAGCAGGTGTCAATCTGGGTCTTGAGCAGTTCCGTTGGAATGGATTGATACAGTATGTCCAGGGCATATTCACCGTTTATTTTATGAAATTCTGCCTCATGATTATGGTAAAGCAGCTGCAGCCCGTTCCTCTGGGCAGCAGCGGCCAGGTTTTCTATGTCCTTAATGGTATGATTAAATTTCTCCTCATCCAGAATGCGCTCTTTATTCATTGAGGAGATAGCGATATAGGTACAACCGATTTCAGAGTAATCTGTGAAAATTTTATCAGGATCTGCCAGCATATCTTCCAGGGATACATGAGCGGAAACTGGAACAAGCCCGATTTCATCCGTCAGTTTTTTTACTTCAGCCGGCGTATGCCCGTACAAGCCGGCCAGTTCTATGCCCTTGTATCCAATTTCTTTTATCCTCTGCAGGGTGCTCTTAAAGTCCCTGTCGGCATAATCTCTGACCGAATACATCTGCAAGGCTACAGAGAAAGCCATGGCAATAACCTCCCGTTTCTCCAGAAAAAAAATAACCCTATATAAATCATGCACAACTTGGTAAAATTATATAGCATTGATATTAAAATTGCAAGCAGAGGCCGGGAGATTTGTGTCACCAGGCAAAGAACGGGGTAAATATTGCATAGTAAGTTTTTGGGAGGTTTTTTGCTTTATATGAAGGACAAAAAAGGGGGCAGAAAGGGTTTTTTGTTTTTTCTGCTTATATTACTGGCATCTGCTGCACTTGCTTATTTTGCAATTCAGCTTTATGAAGAACATCTGAATCACGAGTTCATTTATGATAATATTTTTATAGACGGCAAGCATATGGGCGGCCTGACCAGAAAGCAGGCTTCGGAGAAGTTGGAGTCGGAATGGCAGGCAAAGAAGGAACAGGTTCAGATCCGCCTGTATGCCGGTGAGCAGGAATGGATTTTTGACCATGAAGACATAAATCTTAAATCCAACCATGAAGAGCTGGTTATGAAGGCATACGCAATAGGCCGCGGCCGGGGAATCATTGACCGCATTAAAGAAATTTATGAGCTGAATGATAATCCTGTACACTTTTCAACAGAAATCACTTATAATACCGATATAATCAGGAATAAGCTGGAACAGGCAGCTGAAGAGCTGGAGCAGGAACCGGTTGATGCCTCCATCAGCTTTAATCCGGATGCTTCGGATCCGGAAAAAATGTTTGTAATTTCAGAGGAAAAGCCGGGCAGGAAGCTGCATACCGGCCCGGTCATGGAGGAGATTGAAAACAATTTAAGCCAGGGCAATTTCAATTTTTCCCTTGAACTAAAATTTGAAGAAATAAAGCCCGGGGTCTATGCCAGGGATTTTGAAGGCAAAACCGAAAAACTGGTTACCTTCGGCACGGACTTGTCCAAAAGCGCGCCGGACCGTACCCATAATGTGATAAAGGCAGCTATGGAGTTTAACGGGCTTGTATTGCAGCCCGGGGAAATCCTTTCCTTTAACGGACTGGTAGGGGAAAGGACAGCGGAAAAGGGATACCGGGCAGCTCCTATGATTGTGGCGGACAAAAGCCTGAGAGATGCCATTGGAGGCGGAGTTTCCCAAACTTCCACCACCCTTTACAATGCTGCCATCCGGGCAGGTTTGGAAGTGGTGGAATTCCAAAGGCACTCCTTTCCCGTAGCCTATATTGAAAAAGGGCTGGATACCACGGTAAACCTGCCGGCACCGCCCATAGACCTTAAGATAAAAAACAATAAAAACAGCCCCGTGTATTTCCGAACCTTTTATGCCGATCAAAAGATATATTTTGAAATTTACGGTGAACCCCTTCCCAACGGTCGCACCATCCGTATACGGACCGAGGAATATGCATCCGTGCCTCCTCCGGCGCCTGAAGTACGTATAGACAGGGAAGGCAGATATGTAACCTATACGGATCAAAAATATGTTCATGTGGCACCCAGGAATGGATATAAGGTAAAGGTATACCGGGAATACCTGGAAGGGGACAAGATGGTGGAAACCGAACTTTTGGATGACCATTACTACAGGCCTATAGCTGGCATTATCTACGTGGGGGTTAAGAAAAGGCCTTAAGCTGAACTGCCAGTGTATAAAACAGAAAATGAAAAACAGATAAAAAGTAGATGGAAGGTGTTTTTTTGGATAAGAATCTTTTAAAAAACTATGCAAGATTGTTAGTAAAAATCGGCATCAATATTCAACCCAATCAGACGCTGGTAATAAGCTCTCCTGTGGACTGTGCTGATTTTGCCAGGCTGATAACGGAAACAGCCTATGAGGAAGGCGCCAGGGAAGTAGTGCTTAACTGGAATGACGACATTGTATCCAAGCTTCGCTACCTGTATGCCCCGGATGAGGTTTTCGACCAGTTTCCTGAATGGCGGAAGCAGTTCTATCTCTCTTACGCTGAGCAGGGAGCAGCATTTTTAAGCATATCTGCATCAGATCCTGAGCTGATGAAGGATGTTGATCCAGGCAGGATAGCCAGGGCAAAGAAGACCGCCTCCATAGAACTTAAGGAGCACTCTGACAACCTGATGAACAACAGGAATGTCTGGTGCGTGGCATCCGTTCCCACCCCTTCATGGGCCGCAAAGGTATTTCCCGGCATCCCCCAAGATCAGGCAGTGGAAAAGCTGTGGAATGCCATTCTAACATCGGTACGGGCAGATGACCAGGATCCGGTGGAGGCCTGGAAAATACATAAGACTTCCTTAAAGCAGAAGTTGGACAAGCTTAATGATATGCAGCTGCAATGGATACATATAAGAAATAAACTTGGAACAGATTTGAAAATTGAGCTGCCTGAAGACCATATCTGGCTGGGCGGCTCTGATATATCGGAAGATGGAATAGAGTTTATTGCCAACATGCCTACCGAGGAGATTTTTACTTCTCCCGCCAGAAATGGTGTAAACGGCAGGGTGGTAAGCTCAATGCCCCTTAACTATAACGGCAGCCTGATTGAAGACTTTTCATTTACCTTCAAGGACGGGGAAATTGTGGATTTCAGCGCCAAAAAGGGCTATGACAGCTTAAAGCATCTCATCGAAACCGATGAAGGCTCCCGCTTTTTGGGCGAGGTTGCACTGGTGCCCTATGACTCTCCCGTATCCAACCTTAATATACTTTTCTACAATACCTTGTTTGATGAAAATGCCTCCTGCCACCTGGCCATCGGCAAGGCTTATCCGGTAAGCCTGAGAGGAGGAGAATCCATGACCCGGGAAGAGCTGCTGGATGCCGGAATCAATGACTCCCTGGTTCATGTGGACTTTATGTTTGGAACTCCCGATCTGGAAATTGACGGTCTGACCAAAGACGGACAAAGGGCTGCCATTTTCAGAAAAGGGAATTTTGCACTATGAATAAACCCGTCATCCAGGTATCAGTCCGCAATATGATTGAATTTTTGCTGCGGTCCGGGGATATTGCAGCCGGCATAGCCAGCCCTCAGCTTTTGCTGCAGGGAACCTTGGCCCACCGCCGGGTTCAGGCTGCGGCCGAGGAGGGCTATGTATCCGAAGTGCGCCTGTCCTGCCAGTTGGAATTTGATAAGTTTATCCTGCTGGTGGAAGGCATAGCGGACGGCATTATCCCAAGTCCTGAGCAGCCGGTGGTCGATGAAATAAAGAGCACTTCCGTGCCCCTGGATCTGATCCGGGAAGATTATAATCCCCTGCACTGGGCCCAGGCCAAATGCTACGGGTGGATGTATTTAAGCCAGGAAGGCGGCAGCTCTGCTGTCATCCGTTTAACCTACAGCCACAGGGAAACAAAGGAGATAAGGCAGTTTACCAAGGTCTGTTCCTATGACGAATTAAAGGCATATTTCAGCAGCCTGGCCGAACAATACGCCGGCTGGATAGGACTGGACCTGGATCACAGGGAAAAAAGAAACAGTTCCATCCATTCACTGGACTTTCCCTTTCCACAATACCGCAAAGGGCAGCGCCGGATGGCCGAAAGCACTTATCAGGCTGTCCGGAATGGAAGGCTTTTGTTTATTCATGCTCCTACCGGCATCGGCAAAACTGTATCAGTGCTGTATCCGGCCCTTAAAGCATTGGGGGAAGGTCTGGCTCAAAAGATTTTCTACCTTACCGCCAAAGCCGTAACCCGGCAGGTGGCTGAGGAGACCTTGCGGATTATGCAGGAAAAAGGGCTGGTGATCCGTTCCGTAACCTTAACTGCCAAAGAAAAACTGTGCCTTCAGGACATGCCTCACTGTGACGGCGAAAACTGCCCCTTTGCCCGCGGCCATTATGACAGGGTCAATGCTGCCCTTAAGGATATACTCCTGTCGGAGAGCATTATCACCAGAGAACTGGTTCTCAAATATGCTGAAAGGCACCGGGTCTGCCCCCATGAATTCTCTCTGGATATTTGTGAATGGGCAGATGTTGTCATATGCGACTATAACCACGCCTTTGACCCCAGAGCTTATCTCAGGCGTTTTTTTGATGCCGGCGGAGATTATGTTCTACTGGTTGATGAGGCCCATAATCTGGCGGAACGGGCCAGGGACATGTATTCTGCAGACCTTTCCAAACAGTCCTTTATGCCTTACAGAAAGTTTTGGAAGCAGTCAGAGCCCCTTCTGTATAAAAAATTTCAAGCTGTCAACAAATGGTTCACAGCCATGAGGAAAAGCCTGGACGATGGCAGCAATTTCCGGGTAATTGAATTTCCTGAAGATCTTATATCTTCGGTTAAAGATTTTACTTATGAACTGGAAGCCTTTATTTCCCTTAACCGCAGCAGTCTGCCGGATAAGACAACTGACCTTTATTATGAATGCAAAGCCTTTCTGGCAGCAGCAGGCTTTTTCGATGAAAGGTATGCAGCCTACGTTTACAGGAGAGGCAGTGATGTGACCGTCAGGCTGCTATGTGCAGATCCGTCTTTTCTGCTCCGCAAGGCTTACGATAAAAACCGAAGTGCCGTCTTTTTCTCCGGCACCCTGCAGCCTATGGCTTTTTACAAGGAAATACTGGGCGGCAGTCCGGACGATGAAGCGCTTTGCCTGCCGTCTCCCTTCCGGCAGGAGAATTTCTGCCTTATGATATCCGGCCGGATTTCTACCCGGTACAGGGACAGGGAACACAGCTTCCGGGGAATAGCAGAATATATCAAGGCGGCCGTAAGTCAAAGACCGGGCAACTATTTGGTATATTTCCCTTCCTTTGAGTATCTGAACAATGTGCTGGACTTTTACAGAAAAACCTGGCCGGAGGATTACATCATAGTCCAGCGCATTAGAATGGATGATGATGACCGGAAAAAGTTTCTCGAAGCTTTTGATGATGCCCCCGGCAAAACCATGATTGCCTTTGCTGTTATGGGCGGCATATTTGCTGAAGGCATTGATCTGGCAGGAGACCGCCTGTCAGGTGCGGTAGTGGTGGGGGTAGGCCTTCCCCAGCTGTCGGTTGAAAGGGATTTGATTGCAGAGTATTATAAGAAGGTTAACGGACGGGGCTTTGAATATGCCTATATGCTGCCGGGCCTGAACCGGGTGATGCAGGCGGCAGGCAGGGTTATAAGGACAGAAAATGACCGGGGTTTTGTGCTTCTTCTGGATGACCGCTTTCTGCAGAAAAGATATTTGCAGCAATTTCCTGCGGAGTGGCAGCACTATGCAAATGTTGCCTCTCCGGAGCAGGCGGCAGAGGTTTTGGCTGAATTCTGGGCTCAAAATGAGGGCTGATTTCGCAAGAATCTCCAAGTTTCTAAACATTTATGCAAACTTTCCTTCTAATAATTGACATTTAAATAACACAATTATACATTTATAGAAATGATTTCAGGCTAAAGGGCCTGATTTTTTGTTATTAGTAGATCTTTGTTTTCTTCCGGGTGTAATCTTGTCTGTCTGGCTGTAAAGCCTTGTTAGCCGGTTACGCCTTTCCTATAATTTAAACAGGCAGAAAGAGACAAAGTTTGACACAACTTACAAGGTTTTAGCTGGATGGAGGGAAGAATATGTTTTTAACCAAAACAGAAGAAATGACTGCACTTGAAAGAGTAGCCATGACCTTGCAGCACAAAGAGCCTGACCGGGTTCCGGTATATCCCCTGCTTAACGGAATTACCAGGAAACTCGTAAATGCCAGCTATAAGGACTGGGCTTTAAATGCCGATATAACAGCGGAAGCCTACTGCAAGGTAACCGAGAAATTTGACTTGGATGCTATAGTCACCCTGACCGACCTGTCGGTGGAAGCGGCAGACTTCGGGCAGGAACTGGTATATCCGGAAAATGAGGCTGCTCATCCCAATTTCAGCAATTTTATGCTGAAAAGCATAGAAGATTACAGGAAGGTAGAGCCCATCGATTACAGAAGGGGCAAAAGGATGACTGAGCATGTAAAGCTTTGTGATAAACTGGTTAAGGCAAATGGCAGGGAGTATCCCATAGTAGCCTTTGTTTTCGGACCCTTGGGAATTCTGAGCATGATGCGGGGCCAGGCCAATATCTTTATGGACATCCTGGACGATCCGGACGCTGTAAAAGGTGCAGTAGCAGCTATTACGGAAACTTTAAAGGAATACTGCAGCGGGCTTATTGAAACAGGCGTTCATGCCATTATGCTGGATACCTTGTTTGCCAGCCAGTCCATCATGAGCAAGCAGATGTGGAAGGAATTTGAAGGCATATACGTGCAGGATCTGGCACGGCATATACATGATCAGAACTGCATGGTCATGATTCACAACTGCGGCAACGGCATTTATTTTGATGTTCAGATTGAAACCATGCAGCCTGAGGCCATTTCATTCCTGCATCTGCCGGATGACTGCCGGACCAGGGAGGAACTTAAGGAAAAATACGGCCATGTAACCACCCTTATCGGCCATGTGGATCCTACCTGGATTATTCATGCCACGGAAGAAGAAGTGCAGGCAGAATGCCGGGCCCAGATGGATGTATATAAGAAAGGCGGCGGCTTTATCCTGGCAACCGGGTGTGAGTATCCGGCCAATGCCGATTTCCGCAATGCCCAGGTAATGATAGAGGAAGCCAAAACCTACGGCATATATGGCAATTAACACCTCCTGGTTATTATATATGCAGAAAAGGGCGTTTGCCAAACGCTCTTTTCTGCATTTTTGGCCGGCTGCCTGTTAAAAATTCGTAGTTTCTGGTAAAATATCAGCATGAATAAGCACAATTTATCAGCATTATTTATTTGTGATGTGAGGTTTTAGCATATGGGATTGAAAAGTTTTCTTAAGCTGGTGGAAATCAAAACCAAGGCGGCCAGCATGACGCCCTTTCTGTTGGGCACGGTTTTTGTACTTTACCGCTATCAAAAGTTCAATTGGGTCAATTTTCTTCTGATGCTGGTATCCCTTCTGTGCTTTGATATGGCAACCACAGCCATAAACAATTATCTGGACTATAAAAAAGCAAGAAAAACCGAAGGTTTCGGCTATGAGGAGCATAACGCCATTGTCCGGGACAATTTATCGGAGTTTTCCGTTCTTACGGTCATAGTTATCCTGCTGATTCTGGCGGTTGGCTTTGGCATTCTGCTCTTTTTAAACACCTCTCCAGTGGTCTTAATTCTAGGAATAATTTCTTTTTCCGTTGGCATCCTGTACACCTTCGGGCCTGTACCCATCTCCCGCATGCCCTTGGGGGAGGTTTTCTCCGGCTTTTTCATGGGCTTTGTAATTCTCTTTTTGTCGGTATACATACATCTTAACGAAGGGGCTCTGGTTGAGCTTATATTTAGAAACTGGATGCTGAACCTTAATTTTAATGTAAAAGAGATATTAGTGCTCTTCCTTGTGTCCTTTCCTGCCTTTATGGGCATTTCCAATATCATGCTTGCCAACAATATCTGCGACATGGAAGATGACTGGGAAAACCGCCGCTACACCCTGCCCCTGTACATAGGCAGGGAAAAGGCGCTTGCCCTCTTCCAGGTAATTTATTATGCATCTTATCTTGACATATTGCTGCTGCTGGTTCTGAACATACTGCCGGTTACCACCATTCCGGCCTTGTTTACCATATTTCCCGTAAGGAACAATGTATCCAGGTTTTTAAAACTTCAGAGCAAACGGGATACCTTTCCGGTTGCCATACAAAACTTCCTTTTAATAAATGTTTCCTTGATTTTGTTCCTGCTCCCTGCATTATTTTTAAGATAAAAAATACCGGCCGTTTTTTAATTCATGTGATATAATAGGGCTTGCTTTTACTTTAAGGAAATTGAGGTTATGTGCATAATATGCAGATTAATGTGGTAATTGAACAGGTAATTATTCTATTTCTCGTTTTGCTTGTAGGTTTTTTTGCCAGAAAGCGGAATATAATTAGCGAGGGCATGACAGGCAAGCTGTCTGATCTGCTGCTGCAGGTAACTCAGCCCCTGCTGATCATTACCTCTTTTGATTTTGATCTGTCCACGGAGATGCTGTTAAATGCCCTGCTGATCATTGTCATATCTGTATTTATTCATCTGTTTTCCATGCTGCTTGTAAAGTTTTTGTACCGCCGGTATGAAGAAAAGGTGCGCAGTGTGCTTAAGTTCATAAGTATATTTTCCAACAGCGGTTTTATGGGCTTTCCCGTTCTCTACAGCATTTTTGGCAGCAGGGGAGTATTCTACGGCGCTTTGTACGTAATACCATATAACGTATTTGCCCTGTACTACGGCATGAGGATTTTTTCGGGAAAAAAGGATGAAAATGCAGTAAAAAAGGTTCTGACCCATCCCATAATTCTATCGGTAGCGGTCGGCATGCTGCTGTTTCTGCTCAGAATTCAACTGCCCAGGCCTGTGTTTGAAGCTGCAGCATTGACCGGTTCCATAACATCGCCCCTGTCCATGCTGATAATAGGGGCCCTGCTGGCAGAAGTACCCCTGCGGGATATATTCAAGGGCAGGGAACTGTATCTGGGCAGCGCCATGAGGCTGGTTGTAATGCCCTTGCTGGTATACGGGCTTTTGAGCCTGCTGCCCCTGCCCAAAGAAGTAATGCAGATATGCGTTATTATTACCGCCATGCCGGCTGCTGTTAATACAGCCATAATGGCTGAAAAATACGGCGGTGATGCCCTCCTGGCTTCAAGGTTTATCAGCATCACTACTATTTTCTCAATTCTCACCATTCCTTTGATTCTGATTCTGCTATCTTAATGAAATGTTGATATATAAATGGCAGTGCTGTATCAGCACTGCCTATTCTTTGCGCACCCTGGTTCCGGTCAGTTTTTCATAATATTTCATCAGGGCGCTGTGATCGCTTTTTTCTTCTCCGTCAATCTTAAGCACCTGCATCATCTGCATTACCTCAGCGGTTAGGGGCAGGGGAGTATTTGTATTAAGGCCGGTATCCAGCGCGTTTGCCAGATCCTTGATATGCAGGTCTATTCTGAAGCCGGGCTTAAAATTGCCTTCCAGAATCATGGGTACTTTTGCGTTCATAACCGTGCTGCCGGCCAGGCCGTTTCTGATGGCCATAAACACCTTCTCCACATCTGCGCCTGCCCGCCGGGCCAGCATCAGGCCTTCACTGACCGCTGCTATGTTCAATGCTACAATGATCTGGTTGGCCAGCTTACATGTGTTGCCGCTGCCAACAGGCCCTACCAGCACGGCTGAGCTGCCCAATACATCAAACAGCTCCCTGGCCTCTTCAAAATCCTTTTCATCGCCGCCGGCCATAATGGCCAGGGTGCCGTCAATGGCTTTGGGCTCGCCGCCTGATACAGGGGCATCAAGCATGCGGATGCCTCTTTTTTTGAGCTCGTCATGAATCTCCCTGGAAGCGCTTGGGGCAATGGAACTCATATCGATAAGAAGGGCACCTTTTTTTGCGTTCTCGGCAACGCCGTCTTCTCCTAAAACTACGCTTTTTACATGGGGAGAGTTGGGAAGCATGGTTATTATGTAGTCGCAGCCTTCAACGGCTTCCTTAATGGAGGAACAGCCTCTTGCACCGGCGGAGGCCACGGCCTCTACTTTGGGCGGATTTCTGTCGTATACCTGGAGTGAGTAGCCTGCTTTTATAAGATTGATTGCCATAGGTTTGCCCATGATTCCCAGACCGATGAAACAAATTCTTTTCATTTTATCCCTTCCCTTCTATCTGATTAAGCTGTACAAAACCATTATACCAAATAGTCATAATTTTTCATTTATTTACACAATTATATTCTTGCAAAAAAATGTCCTCCGTATTGGCGGAGGACTAAAAATGCAAGCTAACAGGTATGAATAAGGGGAGTCCATGTAAACTAACGGTTCACATGGATAACGGTTATTAAATTTGCTCTCTTCAGAGCTATTTAATTATAACCTATGGGTATACAGTGAAACAAGTATTTTTTTGATTTATTTAAAATATATTTTACAGTAATTTGTGACTATTCAGGTACCCCAAAAAATCTGCCATCTTTAGTAAAACGAAGGATTTTATAGCTTTATAGCAAATAAAGATTCTCCGTCGCAAGCTCCTCTGAATGACAATACAAGACTATTTGCAGTAGAATCATATATATGCTGCTTATATTTTCTGATTTGACAGTCATTTTAGTGACTGATATACTGAATATGGAAAATGATAGGAAGATATTTAGATCATGGAAAGGGGAATTGTTATGTCCAGTTATGTGACTCGCAAAACTCCGGGAGATACGGAGTGGTTTACCCAAGCACGTTTTGGCATGTTCATTCATTGGGGGCTGTATGCATTGCCTGCCCGTCATGAATGGATTAAATCCAGAGAAAAGATCACTGAGGAGAAGTATGACAAGTATCTAAAGTATTTTGATCCAGACTTATACAATCCCAAGGAGTGGGCTAAGAAGGCCCGAGAAGCTGGAGTGAAATACGCAGTTATGACCACAAAGCATCACGAAGGCTTTTGTATGTTTGACTCAAAGTATACAGATTATAAGTGCACAAATACCAAAGCAGGTAGAGACTTAGTTAAGGAATATGTAGATGCATTCCGAGCAGAAGGGCTTCGTATAGGTTTTTACTATTCTCTAATTGACTGGCATCATCCTGACTTTCCCGTTGACCCCATACATCCTAGAAGAGACGACGAGGATGCCTATGAGCAAAGCAAAAATCACAACATGCACAATTATGCAGTCTACATGCGCAATCAAGTGGAAGAATTACTGACCAACTACGGGCTAATAGATATCCTCTGGTTCGACTTTTCCTACCCAGACAGTAAAATGGAAGACAAACCTTGGATTAAGGGCAAGGGCAAGGATGATTGGGAGTCTGAGGAATTAATTGCTCTGGCAAGAAGCCTCCAGCCTAATATTATTATCGATAACCGAGCTGGAATAGACCAAGATCTCTGGACTCCAGAACAGTATCAGCCACAGGAGTGGATCCGACATCCGGAAACTAAAGAGCTGGTCACATGGGAAGCTTGTCAGACCTTCTCAGGCTCTTGGGGATACTATCGAGACGAGATGTCCTGGAAGACCCCTGACATGCTCATAAATATGTTAGTGAATACTGTATCTTTGGGCGGAAATCTACTAATGAATGTAGGGCCTACGGCAAGAGGATATATAGATTACCGTGCAGAGCAAGCTCTACAGGTATATGGGGATTGGATGAAATATAATGGTCGATCAATTTATGGATGTACAATGGCTGAACCACAACTTACTGCGCCCAAGGGATGTAAATTAACACAGAGCCAAGATGGAAAGCGCTTGTATGTTCACTTAACAGAATATCCATTTGCATTTTTAGAAATGAGGCATTTAGCTGGAAGGGTTGATTATGCTCAGTTTCTTCATGATGGCAGTGAAATCTTATTCACAGAAAAGAATAGCAACCACTTTAGTGTAGGACGTTTGGAAGCAGATGACCTGGTAGTTTTCAATATACCTCAGATAAAACCCCAAATGATCTCTCCAGTTATTGAAGTATTTCTGAAGTAATAAATATATCTATTATTTTTGGACTGCGAATAGCACTGGAAGCATACTGCTGTAATAATAGTAGAAATATCATTATATTTTATAGTGGAGAGGGAGGTTAAATATATGTGGAAGCATAAGTATGGAATCTTAAGTTTTATTATTACGTACTTACTCATGGGATACTTTCATGTAAAAAGCATAGCTTTCGCTTGGGCTCCAGGGACAACACAATGGGATAGAATTGTAACATATATAAGAACTGCCCTATTTGAAGGTGTCTTGACAAAAATTGCTGTTTCTCTAATCATTGCGGTAATTGTTGATTATGCTATTAGCAAGGTAAAGAAATTAAGGGCAACAGAATAGATTTTGAAGAAAAAAAGAAGGTGCTGGAGTATTTTTCATACCACAGCACCTTCTCTTTGTTTGTTATTATTTATTTCATCTTAAACTCTGAATAAATATGGTCATATTCTTCAGTTACTTGTGCTACATCAATATAGAAGCTGGTATTTTCAATTACCTCATCTGCCATATTCAGTATAGGGTCATTTTTGAATTCATCAGACAAAAACTCTTCAGCTGCCTTATTTGGGCTGGTAAACTTTATTATCTCATAAGTTTTTGCACTTGTCTCAGCATCTAATAAGAAGTTTAAGAACTTATAAGCGTTTTCTCTATTAGGTGCTTCTTTAGACATAACGAAGCAATCTAGATAGATGGGCATTCCCTCTTCTGGGAATACCGCCTCAAGTTTATCATCTGCAGCTATGCCCTTGAAAGCTTGGTTTGAGTACATAAATCCAGCAACTGCTTCTCCATTTATTAGAGAGTCTTCCGGAGTATTGGTTTCAAATCTTACGACATTGTCTCTTAGCTCAAATAATTTTTCCTTAGCTTCCGCAACCTTTGCAGAATCGGTTTCGTTGTACTCATATCCTAAGGATTTTAATACAAACCCTATAATCTCAACAGACCAGTCAATTAAGACTATACTGTCTTTTAATTCTTCCTGCCATAGGTCCTTATAGCTAGTAATTGGGTCAGCACCTAATGCTGCAACAGCTTCAGGGTTAACAAGTAAAAATGATGTGGATACTGCGTAAGGTATGGAATATTCATCATTTTCGTCATAATAGTTACCTTGGTATCCAGGATTTATGTTTGAAAAGTTGGATAATTTTCCCCTGTCTAGCTTTTCGAGATACTCATTTTGTCTCAATATGTCTACCATGTAATCTGTTACTACAGCTAAATCATATTGGTCAGGATTAGCTTCCAACAAAGACTGTGTATCTTCATTGGAGGTAACTTCCTTATAATTAACCTTAATACCGGTTT